>Ga0209023_10000347_pt1 | contig 74209 bp, 51 predicted proteins | sample LakOneMetagenome_FD_187468 | JGI IMG/M metagenome (GOLD analysis project Ga0209023, IMG submission 187468) | Freshwater and sediment microbial communities from Lake Erie, Canada (SPAdes) (version 2) | ecosystem: Environmental > Aquatic > Freshwater > Lentic | place: Lake Erie, Canada... | reverse complement strand
CCCTCCCACGGATAGACCGACAACCGGAACGCCGAACACCACCCCCGATTCGCATACTGCCCGGCAATCCACCGATGCCCCTGCACCAACGCCAAGTACGACGCCCTGATCTGCCACGGAACCCCCGCAGGCAACCCCGGCGCCGCCAGACCGGTCTCGGTCGGTTGACCCCCATCGAATTCGAAGCAATCATGACCACACCGGCCAGTCAGGCCGCGTGACCGAAACTGTCACCTGATCGTGCAGCAGACCCGAACATTTCTCCCTCACTTCATCTCGACAGCGCCGGAAGCCCCGCACGCCACAGAGAACAGGGATCCCCCATGCGAAGCACGAAGGAGTGGTGGGTCAGCGTCCTGGCGCCCGGTCACTCAGCGCTGATACGCCGTAGAGGGCGAGTCCCGATACGGCCGCAAGGGAGAAGGGGATGAGGCTCACGCCGAGATCCTCGACACCGGCATCGTTGATAGTCAGATAGATCGCCAACGCGACTCCCACTGCGGCACCAAGCACGAAGGCCGTGTCCTTACCGCGGCCGATCACGAAGTCAACCGCGGTGACACCGGCGACCGATGCGACGATGATCGCCGCCGCCACCCAGTATCTGCCGTCCACGAAACCCGGCCCGCGCGAGACCAGATAGTGCGAAAGGACGATCACGCCCGTGATTAAGAGCCGCGCCAGAGCGGCGAACTTCACGCGCTCGTTCATCGTCTCGAGCAGCGAGTTGCGGTTTCGCCGCCGAGTCGCGCTCGCAGCGGCCGACTGCTCGGCGCGATGCCGGCTTTCGAGCGCCGGATCCTGCAGTCTGCCAAGGGGTCCCGGAAGTTTATTCGTGCGCCCTCGGAGTAGATCCTCGAGCAGCCCCGTCACACCCTGCCCCTTGGTGGAGCACTGAGGTGAGCCGACACCATTTCGGCTTCTGACCAGATCACCCCAGACCCGACTCGAGTCGTACCTCACCTTTGCGAAGTCGAATGCCTGGATGTCGGCGTCCGTCATCGGTCGGATGTTGTGTGAGTCGTGGTACGCCGTGATGTTTCGTGACGGCGCGATCACGATCTCCTCAGCGATACTCGCAACCACGAGCGAACCGTCCTGCAGTACGGCGTACACCTCGTCGACGTGGGTCTCCTCCTTGTATCCGTTGGGGGACTTGAGTTCGGAGTTCTCCATCCGGTGGTCGAGCACCCAGTGGGGACCGAGCACCCGAACGTACCGCTTCTCGCCGCGGTTCACGTAGTTCAGCACGGGTGCTGGTGTCACCGACGTCGCCCTGGCGGCCAGTTGAGCAAGGTGCTCCACCGCGGGCCGATCGATTCGGCTGCGTTCGTACGAGCTACCCACTTTCAGCCCGACGGCTGCTCTATCACTGTGGCATCCGGGCCCCAGGTGTTGGTCAACGACGCCCAGACCAGCGGTGAGAACTCGATGGCACCACCGCTGTCCCGCCACGAATTCAATTGATTTCGTTGCCATGTGAGCAGTTCACTGACGGGATCGTCGAGGGTGTGCGCCCGGTCGACGGTCAACGCGAGTTCGGTGGTCGGGTGCACGCCACGGCGCGCCACATCGTCGTGGAAGTGCCAAAACGCGAGGTCGGTGGGCAACGTCCAGCGCGTCGTCGTCACCAGCTCCGCTCCGGCGTTCAGCATGGCGATCACCAGGCCGAACGTCTCCCGCGAGCGGTAATCCGCGCCACCCTCGCACGCGATGACCGCAACTCGGGATGGCATCGGCCAGATATGATGGCCGGCATCGGTTTCGGCGTCGGGATAGCGTCCCTTGTACTCCTCCGGCGCCATCGTGGTCCCCAGCAGCAAGTCCAACGCGCTGAGCGGCAGGTGCGTGCCGAGCGGCCGTGCCATACCCCAACTTGTGTCCGATACGTCGCTGAGGTGCAGCGATGCCGAACCGGGTTCATCGGGCTCAGCGGACACGTGACCGTAGTAGAAAAGCCGCGACCGAGGAGTCCGAATCAACGCTTCCGACAACCAGTTCCGTGTGAAGTTCTGGCCACCGAACCACAGGTCCTGTTCATCCTCGTGCGCACCACCCGATTCCAGGTGCTCTTCGAGCTGACGTCTGATCCGACGCCCGGCGCCGGTATCAAGAGACACAACAGGCTGCGCCTGAGGATGCCCCGGAGTTTCTGGGTCGATAATGAACAGACCCGGCTTCCCGGCATGTACGGGCCATCGCCGCGCAGGTGTGCTGCGCTCAGCGCGCACCGTGGCCGGCGGGTCGTAGACGATGTCGACCACGTCGAGAAGTCGTTGATCTCCGTCGCCGATGCGCAAGATCTCCCACGGGACTCGTGCAAGCCGAGGACTGGGAGTGAGGCGCAGCCGGGGCCTCTTCCCGTTCGCAAGGTGCGTGGAGATATCCTCAACCAGTCGTGCTGGCAGGATCGCCTCGGCGAGGGTTGACGCAAGCGACTGTTCTCGTGCCAGAGACGTCAATGCGCCGCCTTGCATCGCCCTCTGCGCTGCAGCAGCGGGCAGTTCATCGTCGGAAAGCTTCGCGATCAGCGCCGAATCGAGCTGGTCGATCGCGGCGTCCACGATCGTTGCGTCAAGCCGAGCTGCCCTCGCGTCATCGAGCGCGTCGAGCCACCGCCAAGCGAGGTAGGTATCTCCTGCATCGGCGGCCCGGACGAGAACATCTGAACTCCCGTGAGCGGTTACGGTCATTCGACTGCGTCGGCGGGCATAAGCTCAGCCAGCAGCGGCTCTGTACCTCCGACTACCTCGTCTCTATCGATTCGAGACCGGTAGGCTTTAATCGCATCCGCGCGCCCGTCTAAGAGTTCCGCGACATCCCCGGCTTCGGCTACGGATTGAAGCGATTTCCTGATCCGGGAGAGCGCGCGCCCGGCGGCCGCCGACGCCTTATCTGCACTGCCTGCGCTGGCACGCAGCGCTGCCGACTGATCGTCGTCCAACGACGTTCTGTGCAACGCGGTCACCGCCGCACGTTGGTACACGAACGCGTCGGCCATCTCGCGATCAACCGCCACCATCATCCGACCGACCCGGTCTACCCGCAGGTCGTCGATATCACTATCGGCGTGGAAGATTCCGAAAGCCAGGCCGTCAGCATCGCCATCGACGGGCAATGCCGCGCTGACAATGCCGCAGGTGACCGTCATGGGTGCCGTGGCGACGAGCGCTCCGTCGTCTCGCCGCGACGCATAGGCGAGCAGTTGGTTCGCCTCGAGTGTCCGCTCGTCCACGCGATGAGCGAGTGTTGCGGTGACCACTACGTAGCCGTCATGCAGTTCGACGAAGACCTCGTGTTTGGCCGCACCCGGCCAGGAGAGGATTCGCGCCGGGACCAGAGCCGGGTCCACGAACTCGGGAGTGAGTACACCGGACGGTGTCGAGGCGTCCGCTGTCCAGATGTCAGCCACCAATGCACCCGCGAAATCGAAGGCGAACACATCAGGGATCTCCGACACCTCCTCCCGAAGGCGTGCGGCCAGTGCGTGCACATCGTCGGCCCATGCCGTACCGGCGAGCGCAGCATCAGCCACCTGGGCGATCTCGACGAGTTCGGTTGCCGCGCCGCCGCGTATCTCCGTGGCCAGACACTGTTCACCGAGGGCCAGTAGCGCAGGCGCCGCGAGACCGAACACGTGTGCCGCCGCCTCCGCGTGCCCGACGCCGCTCGTGGCCGAGGCGAGGTCGAGCAGCAACGCACCCTCGTTCAGTGGCAGCACCGCGCACTGCCGCACCGCTGCAACCGTCGCCATCCGCACCCACGGACGCGTCAGTGTGGGCGCGTTCTCGACGACGACCTGCTCGCCTCCATCGCGGAGTGCCCGCACTCGATCGACCAGGCTGTCATCGGCGAAAACACCTGTCAAAGAATCGATTTCGGCACCCGATGACACCGCCCACGCCAACACCAGTGTCGGGTCGGCGGCGTCGACGGCGAACTCGACGCCATCGGCGACGGACAGTCGCACCTCCGCGACGGCGGCGACGCGCGGCAACCACCAACTCGTCGTACCGTCGGCATCGACGAGCAGGGCGCCTTCGGCGACCGTTTCGGTCTCGTTGATCATGATCGTTCCTCTTCGATTCTCTGCGCTCCGACTCGCGGTGTGCGCTTGGCTTCGTTCAACAGGTTCTTCGTCATCGCGAGGGACTTGGCCTTGCGATGGGTGTGACTCTTGGGAGTCGGCTCCAGCGTGCTCGCGAACACTCCCGGCAGGTCCTCGCGGACCGCGACTTTCCGGTACGCGCTCGCGACAAGCGACTCCACGAACTTCGCTGCCTGCTTCGCGTCGTAACAGATTGCCCGCTCGTCCAACGCGATCGTCACCGACACGTTCTCGCCGAAGAGTTTGACCACGCGGTTGACCCCCTCCTCCTCGGTCAGCCGTGTCCTGCCGTCGAGGATGGCCAGCGCCAGGTCCTTCTCGAAGAAATCCGTGATCCACGTGTAGGTACCGTCGAGATTCGGACGGGCGTAACGCTCCGCGGCGACCTCCCTGCGCAACATGTCGACGATAATGCCGACTTCCACCTGGTGGTTGGTGTTGGGTTCGCGCGTCCGGTCGAGGACATCGGTGGGATCGGGCCGCTCCGGATCGTCGAGTATCGCGTCCAACGAGACGAGCCTGCGCTTGGCGGCCGCTTCCCTTCTCCGCTCGTCGGCCATGACCTGCTTGATGGTCAGGTGGATGATGCCGGCGTGCGTGACCTTCTCCTTGCCGGCGTCGATCTTCCTCGCCAGGAACTCGATCGCCTTGGCCGCAGCCAGCCCGATGACGCCGTCATCCCGGTGCCGGGCGTACAGGTGCGGCTTCTTGGCAAGCTCCCGCTCGAGGAGTTTGCGCGCCTCGAGTCGCGTCGCCTCTGAGAGGTCGCGGCTGGGTTCGGGGGCCGGTTCGCCGAACTCGTCGATCAACTGGTCGATGGCCGTGCTCACCGCGTCGGCGACGTCGGCGTCGTCGCATTTCTGCGTGAAGTCGTACAGCCGGTGGATGTAGGCGTGCATGACCGCCTTCGCATCGTCTGCGAGATACACGCCGGGGTCGTCGAGAAAGGCCCGTGCCACCGCGGCGGTCTCGACGCGGGACTCCGTCACGATTCGGGCGCGAACGTCCTTGTCCCGGATCGCCTTCCGAGCCGGCTCGCGAATGACGTCGACCAACAGTCCTGACACCACCGGCCGCCGCGCATGAGCCATCGCGACGAGGCCCAACGTGTAGCGCGCGAGCTCGTCGCCGTAGTCGTGCCAGAGTCTGCTGACCGACAGCCAGATGTCGTCACCCGCCCTGCCCGCGTTGACCCCAGCCGACGCGTATTCCGCCGCCGCCGGCCCGTAATCCACCTTCACCCAGTCACGTTGACCCAGCAGGCTGGACCACACGGCCAGTTCCTCGTCGTACTGCTTCTTGTCGAGGTCGCCGAGGTCGATCTTGGCGCGCCACCGGCCGATGAGCTTGTTACGCGAAATATCGTCTTTATCGCCGGTTTTCGCCCACCAACGCTCCTGACGCCAGAAAGGCTCAGGCGGGTTCAGCTCAGTCACTCGACCCCTTCACTGTTCGGAATAGCCACCTTCGCACCCCTATCACGCCGGAACATCGACGACCGCTCTGCTCAGTCGGACGGTGGCCTTGTCCTGGTTCGTGCCAGTCACTTCGAGCAGACCTTCGAGCGCCGCAGCCCTGAGCAGACCCCAGAAACTCGGGTATCCCAGCGCCTTCGGATCCACTCCGGTCACTGCCGACCGCAGCGCCTTGCAACCAAGCGTTCTGCCGTAGTCGCCCGCGAACGGTGCCGCCAGAGCGCGAGCCGTGGCGGCGGGCAGTGGCGGCATCTGAGCGGCCGCCGCGACGTCGGCGTACTCCGTGAACTGGGTTGCCTCACACCATGACGCGTTGTTGCCGGTGGCGAAGCCGATACCGTGGGCCTGCCGACCTCGCGCCGCCGAGTGCGTTGCTACGGCCTCGAAGCCCACTGTCCCGCTGAACACCAGGACGTCCGTGATGCCGGGGTAGCGAACCAGATCGGCGACGACGTCCATCGGGAGCTGGATGTCGGTTCGCACCGGCACGCTGCGGTACACCTGGACGAAGTCCACCGGTCTGAAGGTCGACAGCCCGAGCCGGTACTCCTTGTACATTCCCACCGACCAGTCCGCGTAGACCCGGTTGATCACGATGTCGCCGATCGACTTGGCGTGCGCAACCAGACCCTTGACGTCGACGCGGGCGCGCCCGAGCGCCAGGGAAAGATCCTCGGGCGTTCGGCGCGCGATGTTCAGCTTGTCCCGCGTCCACTGGCCGGAGCCGAACATCTTGTTGTACTGACTGGACACCAGGTTCTCGAAGTGCCAGTACACCGCCACCTGTCGAGGTACTCCACTCACGCCCGTGGTCGATACCACCATGTCTCCCATCGCTTTCGGGCGCGATCCGCGATACCGGTCGCAAGCGGCCGAGCCCGCCGCACGGCTCGCTCAACCTTCGGCCACCGCCCGGCGCGAGCCGTCTCGGAACTCTCCGACTGCTCCACCGGGACCGGCTCGTCGGATGCCTCCTCGACGTCATGGTCTTCGTCGACGGTCGCGACGACCCTGATCCGAGCGGACTGCGCCGCTCCTGCCATCTCGACGAGCCCCGCCTCCACGGCGGCCGCGATCACCGTCGACACCCCGTCGGCGTCGAGCGACGCCGAGTCCGCCGCCCAGTCCCCCCGCTGCAGCAGGCACGACACCGAGTCCGTTGGCAGCCACTGCCCGTCGGGCAGTCGGCGGAGCACCGCGAGCAGGTCGTCGACCGTGACCGGCGGCGCCGACGGTGCGACATCGGAATCGAGGTTGACCAGCTCGTTGTACTCGTGGAAATCACACGCCTTGGCCCACACGCCGTTGGTGGAACCCTCCACGCCAATGGCGTGAAGTCGGCGGCCAACGCGATGGACGTGCTCGATGAGGGCGAGGAAGTCGGAGTCGCCCGAGCAGATCAGCACGTCCGTGACATCCGGATCGAAGGTGAGGTCCTCGGCGATGTCGAGCGCCATGCGGATGTCCGCGCCGTTCTTCGCCGCTGTCGCCGCGAACTGCTGGACGGGCTCGCCCCCGGCCTTCGCCAGTTGCATGCCGTAGTTGCGGAATAAGGGCCGAGTCCAGTCGCAGTAAGCGCGATTCAGGGCCACCGTCCCGACAGTCGCCGCGTATCGGAGCACGACCGCCAGATCGATCGGCGACTCCTTGGCTTTGCGCAGCTGCGTCGAGTGGTCATCGGCATCCCAGGCCTGCTTGCCGTGGACGTACTTGTACTGAGAGATCAGCAAATTCTCGAAGTCCCAGTAGACGGCGATTTTCGCACCGTGGGGCTGACCCTCGACGACCAAGCTGGTGTCCCCCTTCTCGGACCGCGTCGGGTCCGCACCCGCGCAAGCATCGTCTGAGCGCTCAACGATATCGCCAATGTTCAAGATCGGCGTGCCGTTCCGGCTCGACAGATGCACGACGCCGTCAGTCATGTGGGCTCCTTTCCGGGTGGGGGTTGCTCGCCGGCTCCCGTGCCCCGGCGAGCAACCTCGTTGTTAACGGTCAGGCGGCCGGAGACTCATCACCTCCCTCGTCGTCCGTCCAGTTCGGTGTCGTCGGTAGCGGCGCGACGGGAGCCGGCGGCTGCTCGACGTCGTCGTCCGGCCCCTCGTCGGCCTCCGGCACGACGGCGGCCCGCATCCGCGCGAGCCCGTCGTGCAGTGGCTTCATCTGAACGGCATGGTCATAGTCCGCGAGGAAACCACCGTCACGCTCCGGATACGCGATCGATGCGACGTACTCGCCGGTGTGCCCGTACTCGGTGCGCAGCGTGAGGATCGCCTGGTGCGCGGCCAGCCGCTCATGGTCGACCGCGCACGTCGTCTCCTCGATGAGCAGCTCGGCCTCCGTGACGATCGCGGAGAGCGCACGGTGGTGACCGTCGATCGACCGGCTCAGCATCTGCTCGTCGTGATTCGCTCCGTGCACGATTCGCGCTAGCGCCGACCTCCGCTGCACCTCCGGCGAGCTGTCCATGGCTTCGACGAGCGCCACTGCGGGCGGTGCGAGGATGCCGCAGATGCCGATCAACAGCGCAACGCAGGTTCCCACGGAGCCGCCGGAGTTCGTCGCGCTGGCCTCATGGTGCAGCCTGACGAAGATCGTCACGCCCATGAGGATCGACAGCCCGCCCAGCAGCGACCAGCCGCCGATCAGGTAGCGCCACGACGTCGGCCGACCCTCGATGTCCGTCGCTCGATGGATGTGGCGGTAGGTGTGCCCGCCGACCAGGTGCGCGAAGACGCCGACCGTGAGTGCCGCGAACAATGCGAACGCGATGGCCGTCGCGAGCCGCTGCGCCTGGTCGAATGTCTGCTCCTGCCACGCCGCGAGGTCCGTCGACACGTTCTCGAGCTTCAAGGTCAGCGTCATCAGCGCCAGCACGTCGAAGAACAACAGCGCGCGAACCGCCCATTGCCAGCCCGTGGCGACGTGATGGCGGTGCCGCGTGACGCCCTGTGCCGCATCGTCGTTGATACGCTCTCCGAGTTCGTCGTGCTCGACCTTGGCGGCCGACGTCGTGATCGCGTCACCGAAGATGTCGAGCCCGTGACGCTTGCGGACCTTGATCCGCCGCAGCAGCCCACCACCCCGCCGCGACTTGCCTCCGGGTGCCTCGACGGAGTCGATCTCGTCCGGCTTACCCGCAGCGGCGGGCAACACGATGTGCAGGCGCTCAGGCAACTGCGCCACCTGTAGCCGAAGTGACGTGATCGCGTTGATCGAACGATCGTGGTCGCGCACCAGCTGCGCCATCGTGCGACGCGCCGCCGACACCACCAGCGCGATCGCCGCCAGCACCCCAGTGATGAGCAGACCGTCACCACTGAGCAGCCGATTCGCCTCCACCGAGCCTGGCCGAAGCCGCTCGTACTGACCGCGCGCCGTCGCGACCAGGGTCGATTCGCGGCGCTTGGCGCGCCACCGGGTCCAGAACTTCTTCATGTCGATTCCTGTCTCTGTTTTCTTGGTTGTTGTCGACGTCGCGGAGGGCGACGGGCGGACCATCCGCCGAAAAGGTCAGCGGTTCCCCACGTGCGGAAAGCGTGGTGGGCCACGACCCGCGTCAGCGCGTCGTACGGACGTTGATGACCACCACCCGATTGGCAGCCGCGGTGTGCTCGTTGTCTGCGCCGGGGACATCGATCGGCTCGTCATAGCCGACCCCCCGCACGCCGCCGATCGAAGCTCGCGGAAAACCGTTGCGCACCAGCGCGTCCGCCACCGCTGATGCGCGTTGCTGGGACAGTGCCCGCGCACCCTCCAGCGGTCCGACGCGCCAGGTGTGACCGATCAGATCGATCGACGCCCCGCGAGCGACCAGTTCGTTGGCGAGCGCCGCCAGCTGGCTCTCGGCGGTCGGCAGCAACTCCGCGCTATCGGGAGCGAACAGCGCCTGAGTGGGCACCGACACCTGGACCTGACCACCCAACGGCAGATCGGGAAGGTCGAACGTCGGAACGTCGACGGTCTTGGCGGGGCTCGTCGACACCGGCGGATTGAGCTGCGTCATGGCCGATTTCGCACATTCCTGCGCACCACCGGCGTGGCAGACGTCCATCCACAGCGTCTCGATCTTCGCGCGCATCGGCTGGGGCAGCGCCTGCTGAGGCTCTTCGGTCTCGCCCAAACCGACGAACAGCACCTTCTTGCCACTCAGGTCGGGGACGAAGCCGTCGGCCCGCAGCTCGTCGATGACAGCGGCACTGTCGAAATCCCAACCACGACCGGCGAAGTCGAGCAATCCGCTCGTCTGCAGGCCGCTGCTGATGAGCACGATCGTCGACTGATTCGCCCGGCGGCTCGCCTCAGTGAGCCCTGTGAGCAGATCGAGATCGGGCGCGTTGCTCGCCACGCCGCTGGTGCGTTGCCGAACCTCGTCGCTGATCCTCGCGATGCCCTTGTCGATTAGGCCCTCGTTGTTCTCCATATCCGAGCCGTCGCGCGTGATCTTCACGTCGATCGGGTCCCCGACCTGCTCGACGCGGCCATCGCGTGGCATCAACAGCGTCAACGTGCCGTGCCGGGACTTGTTCGCCGCCCGGAGCACGGTGTCGAAGTCGGCGGGCAGGATCGCCGCCGGTTCGTTGGCGGTGGCGGTCGCCACGACGATCACGTTGGCGGCTTGGGTGCGGTCCTCGACGGTCCCGCACCCCCCGACCGCCAGGCTCAGCGCTGCGAGCAGCGCGATCGACATCATCTTCACTGCGTTGGTCATTTCTCTTCCCTTCTCGTTGATGCACAACGGGCTGCCGGTCGGCGGCCCGTGTCGGTGAACGCGGTTCCCCAGCGCGGTCAGAACAGCTCGAGCTGTGCGTCCGGGTCGACGTCGTCCAGCGCGGTGGTCAGCTCGTCGAACATCCGCCTGATGTAGGCCAGGGCGGTGCCCAGCAGGTGGCCGAGCAGGCGCCGGTGGATGCCGGGCGCCAGCGGGTACGCGATCTCGGCCACCACACGGCAGGTGTCGCCGTCGGAACTGTCGATGACATAGGCCTTCGGCCAGTAGCGTTCGTGATTCCAGTGCTGCGCGAACGACAACAGCTGCGCCTTCCGCGCCTGCGAGTAGGACGCGACACCGTCCGAGTGCAGGCACATCAACCCCTTGTCGGAGACCCGCACCACCACGGTGTGCTTCTGACCGTCGGGGCACTCTTGGGACACCCACGCGCGCAGACCGTCGACGCGAATCACGTTGGCGTGCATTGCTCGTAGCAACGTCACGGCAACGGGTAGGTCGACCTCGACAATCGCCTCCGGTCGCTCTGCCGCTCTCGGTGCGGCCGGTTCTCCCCCGAGTGCCGCCACGGTCTCAGCGACGATGGCGTCGCGTTCGGCGGCCACGACGTCGCGGTAGTCGGGGCGGTGTTCTGCCAGCCACGCGCTGCTGGCCGCCTCGTCAGCCGCGTCCATCAAGTCGCTGAACTCGTCGAGTTCGGCGTCGCTGAGGCCATCCGAAAGGCGCCGGCCGACGCGCAGTTCCAGTTCGGAGTACACCGTCCGGCCGAGGCTCTGGAGCTCGTCGGCGCCGAGATCCGGCAGCTCCTCCCGGAGTACCTCGACGAGCTCCCATGGCGCGTTGTCTTCGTCGGCGTTCGCATCGGCGGACGCCGAGTCGGTTGCGTGAGTCATGTTTTCCTCCACGTTCGGTGTGACGTTGACGTGGTGGGACAGCGATTCCCCACGGACGCTGCGACCGGGGTCAGAGCTCGTCGAGATCGAGGAGGTCGTCCTGCACGGCCCGCGCGAAGAGCGCCGCCTTCGTGTGGGCGGGTCGGCCGACGGCCGTGTACTTGCGGCGGATCCGTTCGACGGTGGTGGCGACGGTGCTCGTTGTCACGTACAGCCGCTCGGCCGCCTTACCCTTGCTGTCCTCGATCAGCCAGACGCAGAGGACCTCGGCCTCCCGCTCGGTCAGGCCCGGATCGAGACGCGGAAACGTTGGGTCACAGCACATGATGTCTCCCAGCTCGTGGAGGCCCTGATTGGGCCCGCTGGGCGAGAAAGCGATTCCCCACGAGGTGCGTGGGAGTACTCCTCAGTCGTCCGTGCCGTGATCGTCGGTCGGCGGTGGTTTCAGGTAACGCCCCAGGGCCAACCGCGTACCCGCTCAGTTCATCGTGACTCGCGGCCCCGAGTCATATCGCTCAGCCGCTAGCTCCACGTACTGGCCCAACGCTATTCGACCATTCGGCATGAGCAGCGGCTGCGGCGGATTCATCGGTAACCGAGCGTCGGCGATGAGCCGCCCGACGTGACCCCACGGAATGGTCGGTGCGTTCGACGTCCGCTGGATCGATCGTTGCAACAGTCTCCGATCCGCGATCGTCTGCGCCGATACCCACACCCGAGAGTCCTCCTGATCCGGCATCTCGGGGCGGTCGGAGGCATTCAGCGTCGTCCACGCCTGTACCGCCGACTCGTGCGCAGCCGTGTAGACGCCGGCGTTAATCGCGTACTCGATCAGCTGTGCAAGCAACTCTGCGTCACCAGTGGCCTCAACCCACGAGAAGACGTCTGCGCGAGCCTCTTCGACCACGGCGGACCAGGCGATACGCGCGTCCGCCCTGTCGAACTGGTACTTCATGCGGTCGAGCGTCACCATCGCGGGGATCGCGAGATCCAGTACACCGGAGAGCTTCGGTGCGGCGCCGGGCTCCCGCAGATCCGCGTTGGCACTGGCCGCACAGCGTGCCTTGGCCAGGTCGCATACCGCCACCTCCTTTACGATCCCCAGATCCGAGAAGGTCGACCGCGCGTCCTCAAGGCGGCGCCATGCCAGAACGTGACGGCCGTGCCGAAAGTGCAGTGCACCGGCCGCGCGGTTGCACTCGGCCTCTCCGCGCCGTACTCCTAAGGCGCGGTACTTGTGCAGAGCTGTGTTGAGAAGGCGTATCGCGACTTCGGGCTCATCGAGGCGCAACATCGCGAGACCCTGCACCGCACGTGCGTCGAGGAACAGATCGTCGGAGTCCTTGCAGTGGTCGCGAACCCGTTGGTACGCGTCTATCGCGGTCGCCCTGTCACCTTGCAGAAGAGCGACGGATCCGAGATCGAAACGGCAGTACGGCGCAATCTGTGGTTGCCCGACTCTCACGCTGAAGTACTCGGCCGCCTCGAGCGCTCCCTTGGCGTCATCGAGGCGGTGAGTCAACCAGAACAGCCGTCCGAGACCTCTGGTGATGGCTACGATGACGCTCGACGCCATGGCCCCCGGGTAGCCCATCGCACCGCGATACAGTTCCTCGGCTTGTCCGTACTGGCCCAGCTGCACGTAGACGTCCGCTAAGTCGCAGTCGTTCATCGCCAGCAGCACTCCGTCGCCCACCTCGGTGTAGATGCGCCGTGCGTCGCCGTGAATGGCCAATGCCCGCTGGTAGTCCTGACGATTCAGGTGGACGTCGGCGATCACGCTCAGAGCGATACCTGCGGTGCGGTCCCTCCTCAGCCAGTACAGGTTGGCGGCTCGGTGGAGCACCTTAAGCGCGTCATCGAGCCGATGCTGCTCCTTGAGGTACTCGCCCAATTGGAGGCCGAGGCTGGCTGCCGCCTGCGAGTTCCCGTTGTTGACGTAGTGGTCGATAGCGGTGGTACCGAATGCGTACACGTCGGAGGGACGACGACGGGCGATGGCGACGTTTGCGAGGTTGGCAGCGCAGGCCGCAGCGAGACCAACGTCGACCTCGACGGCCAATCGGTACGCCTGCTCGAAAGTTTCAGCCGCGTCGTCGTACTCCCGCGCAAAAGTCTTCGCGTTGCCGAGATTCATTGTGGCAGTGGCTGCTCGATGACGATTGCGCGCCGCCTCGTAGTGTTCGATCGCGATCCTGTACGCACCTTGCGCCGCGTCGTGATCGCCGCTGTCGACTAGTGTCACTCCGAGGTTGAAGGCAGAGTCGGCGACGCCGTCCGTATCGCACGCCTCGCTGTACAACGACAGTGCTACGCCGAAGTGCTCCGCGGCCGTCGCCGGGTCGTCGGCGCTCAGGTAGTCGGATCCCAGATCGAATGCGCACAGGGCGGCCTCGCTTATGAAGCCTGCCGACCTGAAGCGGTCGAGTGCGTTAAGCATGGTGGTCGGATGGTCTAGTGCGCATTGCACCGTTCGGGCGGCCAATTCGATCGTGGAGCCGTACCGTTCGCACTTCCAGGAGGCGCCGGGGGTTCTGGACGGGTCGTCGGCCACGGCCACGTGCTGCCGCCGAATCACACCCGAAAGCCCTGCGACGGTTGCGTAGTCGAGGTCGGGAAAGAGAGCGCCGAGGTCTCCGAGAGGGTCGAAGTCGGGGAATTCGACCGCACGAAGGTGCCGATGATCCTCGACGAACGCCAGAATCAAGCAGCGCTGCATCGCCTCCAGCCAGAGCCTGACCTCGAGCGACCAGGTCTCCTCTAGCAATTCAAATGGTGAGAGGTCGCCGGCATCTGCGGCGGTGACGAATTCGGTGGCCTGCTGTGCGTCGAGGGCTAACGTCACCCAACCCGAAAGGTCGCGTACCCACACCGCGGCGAGACGCTCTGCGACGCGTACCGTCTCGTCGTATTCCAATTCCGGGAGACAGAACCGCACCTGGGCGGCGAAGTCGACCATCAACACAGCAGCACTACCTCACCAGGTGGGAATCTTGTCGCGCGGTTGCGGAACAACGCCGTACCAGGAGTCGGCATGGTCGAGGTGTGGCGCGAGTGCCTCACGAGAAGGTGACATCAACAGCCGCGGCGGTGGCGACATCGGCAGAACCGCGCCGGCTGCCAGTCGGGATGCTCCAGTACAGAGCAGCGAAACCCTTTCAGCCAGAGCGTGTCCCGCGTCGCTTTGCGCGGAATCCACGATGTTGGTGAGCGACAACGGATCAATGGACTCGCCAGTTGAGTGAACGCCTGCGTTGATCATCGTCTCAACCAGGTCCGTCATCATCACCTCGTCGCCGAGCGCCGAGGCGGTTTCGAACGCCGCCTGCACTTGAGGGGCGGCGCGTTTCGCCCACGCGCCTCGGATGTGCTGGTCAACGAATTGAAAACGCTGCGAGGTCCCGAAAAAAATCGACGGTACCAATCGATCCATCGCGGCCCTGAGTAATCGTTCGTCGTTGTCGAGCGAACGGCCGTACATGCTCCGCGTGAAGCCGATGTGGAAATCGCAGGCTGCAACGTTCGCCGCACGCCCCTGTTCCATGTACCTGTTCCGCGCATCCTCGAAGATTTTCTCAGCCTCCTTCGGGCGGCCGCGGTGGGCGAGCAGAATGCCGTATCTGACGTTCTGCCTCTGGTTCGCCTTCCGCCCCGGAGACAGCCGCAGCTTGTCGAAGAGATGTTCCGCCTCATCAAACCGGCCGGTCGACATGTAGATATCCGCCAGGAACTGATCGCAGTGGTTGAGATAGCCACGGTCGCCAGCAGTATCGACGAACTTTTCGCGAGCGCTTCGCACCGTCTGCTCAGCTTCCTCGTAACGCCCTTCCATCAGTTGAACCTGTCCGCGGTCAACCCGGCACCGCACGGACTCCGTGACGGATCCATGGGCGAGCAAGCGCTCTTCGGCCTCGCCCAAAACCAGTTCCGCCTCCGCGAATCTGCCGGTGTCCGAGTACACGGCGCCCAACTGTCGGAGCGTATCCGTCGTCTCGTCCATCATTCCGAGGGCATCAAAGCGCTCGTAGGCGACGAGCAGCACACGCTCAGCCTCATGGTAGCGATCGACGAATACGTAGGTCTGTCCGAGTGCTCGTGCGCACATTGCGACGTTTCGAGGTTCGCGGTGATGTTCGAAGACCTCCCATGCACTGCGCAACGCGACTACAGCATCGTGCGTGCGGTAAGTGTTCGCGTAGATCGCACCGAGGATCATCGAGCACTCGGCCGAGTTACGCGTATCGCCCGCCTCATTAAGGGCAGCCCGTGCCTCCAGCAGAACCGGTTCGGCGACAGTCTGGTCGTCCTCAGTCCGCTGGAGCAGCCGCCCCAAACCAAGCCGGGCAACGGCTGCGTCGTGAGGCATGTCGAGTGCGGAGAATTTCTCGACTGCTGTCTCGAAGTTGTTGCGAGCTTGCTTGTGATGTCCACGATTTTGTTGGGCCGTAGCCATATTCATGACAGTCTTCGCGAGCGGACGCAGCATGGCTAGTTCGTCGTAAAGCGTGGCGGCGTCGGTCAAGGCCAACTCGGCCGATTCGTATCGGCCTTCGTCCAAATACATCTCACCGGCGTGGGACGTGCAATGGGCCTCGTCGGCGGACCGCCCGAGTTCTCGGAAGCGTCGCGCCGCCTCCTCGTAATCCTTAAGCGCCGGGAGTCGCTCCCCGCGCCCGGCGTAGTACGTGCCCCGCATGCCGTAGGTTCGCGCCAGGTCCACCGCGAAGCGGTCGGAACGCTGGAAGACGATGATCAATGTCCCGAATATCGAGTCGACATTCGGCTGCTCGTCAGGTGCCGTGGCGAACATATCCCTGACGGTTACCCATCGGTTTTCGGTCCATATCGCGGCACACCGTCCTCGCCAGGTGCCGTCGATGCCGTCCGCAATGGCAATGGCCCGATCGGCGTCCGACAAAGCGTCGTCCATACTCGTCCAAGTGGCGATGCGCCGACGCAGTTCTTCCCAGCCCGGCTCCAGCGCCAATCCCGAAAGGGTGGCGACAACAGCTTGGCGACGGAATTTCCCCGACGCCCCGTAGGCATCGAGAAAAGGGAACCCCTCGCACACGATCAACAGGTCACCCAACACGTCGAGGCCCGGAAACTCCTGTGCGCGTCGATATCTCAACGATTCAACGAACTGGTCGGTGAGCCGGACCGTACCGTCGAGCTGTCCAGCGAGTTGCTGGGCCTCAAGCAGGTCGAGCTCCGGCAGCTGCTCGCGCAGCCTCGCAACGAACCTCGCGGCCAATGCCGAATCGTCCACTTCGCGCGAACCCCCGGTGCGTACTCGATCCGATTCACGGCTGAGTGTACTGCCTGCCACAAGACGCCTTCAGCCAGAAGAACAGGCCGAACGACCGCTATCGGGCGACGCCGCGGAAGTGCCACCATGGTTGTCCCATCGAGAAAGGACGAGGAAATGGCACGACTGAAGGCAATGCTGCGGGCGACGTGTCCCCGGTGCAACGGCACCGGTGGACACAGCGACTTCGGCAACTGGGTGAACTGCTCGGCGTGCAGGGGGACCGGACAGAAGTAGCCACGGCACCGCGAACCGGGGCACTCGGGAGGTTGCCCCGGTTCGCGCGGGACAATCTGCTGGACCTAGTCCAACTCAGTTCTAATCGCCATTATTTCTCCGAGAACTGCCCGCACATTTTCGACGTTCATATCAAGGTGCCGTCCGTCGGGTATCCGAATCGTCTGAAAGAACACGGATTCTAACGAGGTGCTCGCAACATCGCAGCCCGCGAATAAGCTTGTGACGTCGCAAGGTAACTCACAGCGGTACCGAGAGTCATTCGAGCGTACTTTTGTTTGAGGTGTGTGCGACTGCGACGCCTTGCGAACCGTTACTAGGATGTTGGCTTACGCCCGTTCGCGATATCGAAGTGTTCCGCGTGCCGTGCGACGAACTCCTTCAAGCGGTGCTGGCGGGACGAGTTCTCAATGCCCAACTCGTAATCGCGATTACGACGTACAAATTGCACTTGCTTCTGAAGTAGAGCAGTCGCCGCAGGGCCCCCTCCTCTGAACCGTATCGACACCAACCGAATTGTGGCGGGCGATGGGTTCTGGTTTAGAGCCTTAGCTCAACCGAACAGTGACGGTCCGCTCGATGCGTCCGTAACGCACGTCGGCCCTGTCGAGGTGTTCTTCGAGCGCCACGTGTCCCCAGGGCATCAGCAGTCTGGGCGGCGCGGTCATCGGCAAGAGCGGGCCGCCGAGGGGTGTCTCTACGCCGCGTGGGGGTCGGAACGTGGCGGGCCCGTCCGGCGTGAACGTTAGGTACTTGATTCCGTGGTCATCGGATTCGAGGCGGTCGTCCGCCATCGACGTGTAGCTGCCCGAGTTGACCGTCCACTCCACGAGTTCGGCGAGCAGGCGCTGGTCGCCGAGCCTCGCACACCAGTCGAAGACGAACCTGACGATCCACAGCTCGATGCTCTGCCACGCGAAGCGCGTGGCGGCCGACGACAACGTGAAGCGCTGAGCGTCGATGTGCAAGAGGGCGGGCAGGGCGAGATCGATGGCCTCCCGGAGGCCCAGCGCGCCAAACGGGCCGTCGTCCTCCGACCAACCGTCGACGGTGTTGGCGTCGGCCCACCCGTCGATGGCGATCATCACGTCGGACCGCGCGGCCATCGTCGTCTCGCCAAGCTTCGCGAACAACTCGCGCGCTTCTCGCAGCAGCGGTATCGACTCGCGGAACCGGTGCGTGTTCGATCGGATCCTGGCCAGACCGCCCAGCGCGGCGGCGAGTTGGCGGTCCATGCCCCGCCGTCGGTACGTGTCGCAGCAGTCGGTGAATATGCGCTCGGCCTCGTCGTAACGGTTGGTCCGGAAGTACACGACTGCTAGCCCGTGGTCGCAAGCAGCGATGTCGACCTCGTCGGCACCGTTGATGGCGTACAGATCCTTCGCCCAGATGAACGCATCCGTAGCGTCCGAGTCGCGGTCCTGGCTGAAGTACACGCACCCGAGGTGGTGGTGTGTGCTGGCAAGCAGATCGGGGTCCCCGACGTCTTTCGCCACCTCCAGCGCTTGCAGATGAAGGTTTTCGGATTCGCCGGTTCGGCCGGAGTCGAGGCACAACGCGCCACGGCGGTTCAGACACTGGGCGACTCTGTCCCACATGTCGAGCGTCCTGAATCGGGCCTCTGCTGCCGCCCACTGGTGTTCGGCTGACTCGATGTCGCCCATTGCTCCGGCGATCCTCGCCAGCTCGACGTCGAGGTTGGCAGCGGCTGTTTCGTCACCGCGTCTGGCCGAGATGTCCCTGGCCGTGAGGAAGTAGGTTAACGCCGCCGAATGCCTACCGAGCTCTCGATGTGCCACGCCCGCGTTGTAGGCAGCCGTCCATTGCTCCCGTGTCGCGTTCAGCACGCGAAATGCGGCGTCGTACGCACCAGCATAAGCGCTGGCTGCCTGCTCCAGCTGTCCTGCGGCCCAATGGACTTCGCCGAGCCGCAGGAGGCACATGGCTGCCTCGTCGAACTGGCCCAGCACGTCGAACATGTCACTTGCGACCGCGAATGTCTCGGCCGCGTCCTTTTGACGACCGTTCGCGGTGTAGAGCCGGCCCAACTCGCGTGTGGACTCTGCCAAGAGGGAGCGGCTGTCGGCCTTGGCGAAGAGGCCTTGGGCGAGCCGTAGTTCCCGTTCGGCATCGACGAAGCGACCGGTCTCGGCGTACAGAGAGCCGAGTTGAAGGACGCTCTCACCGGCGCGGACGAGCGCGCCCAACGCCACAAAGCGGTCGTAGGCAAAGCGATTGGCCTGCTCGGCCGACTCGTATCGACCTGCCTGCTGGTCGATCTTGGCGATCCGCAGCAGCATGTCCGCCTGTCGCCGCGGTTGCTCCATGTCGCGGTACCGGCGCGCAGCCTCCTCGAACGCGGACCGCGCCGATTCCAGATCGTTGTTCTGCTCCTGCACGTGGCCAAGCCGGGCCGCGGTGTCCGCGACGTCATCGGGTCGATCCAGTTCGGCGTAGACACCCTTCGCCTGTTCGAAGTGTCGAGCCGATTCCGGCCATCGCCTACCGCGCTGGTAGGTGTTGCCGAGGTCGTAGTGACTCGCGGCGACCAGGTCGTGGCGCCCGATTGAACTTGCCCGTTCCAACGTCGCGTGAAAGTGCTTGACGGCGAGTGCGAATCGGCCGAGCGTATTGTGCAGCTCGCCGAGGCGGAGATCGCACTCGGCGAGCTGATCGTCGTTCGCGAGCACATCCCACCAGCTACGCGCGCGGAGGTACGCCCGCTCGGCCTGCTGGTACCGCGCCCACGACACCGGTCCGCGAAACGATTCCGCGATGAGGTCGCCTGCATTCATGTCGCATTCCGCGGCACGGTCGAGACGTCCTATGCCCTGGAACATCTCACATGCGCTCTGAAAGGCGGCGATCGCGTCCTCGCGGCGATTCCACGACTGCAGTGTTCTGGCCGTGTTGAGTTCGCACATCGCGGCCTGTTCGGTCAGTTCGAGCTCCACGTACCTCGTCTTGGCGTCGCGATAGGCCTCGATGGCCGCGGCGTAGTGTTCGGTGGGCCGGTATGCGCTCCCGAGCGTAAACAGTGCGTCGGCGGCGTTCTGGCTCGCAGCCAAGCGATCGAATAGCTCACTTGCCCTCAACAGCTCGTCCTGAGCCTGCTGGTACTCCTGCATCGCGTCATGCACGACCCCGAGATTCTGCAACGATGCTGCGAGCCCGAATTCGTCGCCGATGTCTTGGTATTGCTCGCGGCTGAGTCGAAGGTCGGCTTCAGCGTCGGTGAGGGCCTGTGCGCCGAGGTGGCGCTGCCCGAGCAAGAAGCGGGTGCGTGCGGAGTCTGCCTTGGCGCCAAGGGAATCAAACGCGTCGGCCATGGCTTTGAGGCGCTCGTTCGACACGTGGCCTTCGTCGTCGGCGTAAAGCTCACCCATTGCCGACCATCGCATGTCGGCCCACACGCGTGCGACGGCCGACCGCCAACCTGGTTGACGTTCGTCGCATCGCGCCACCAGGACGGCCACGAATTCCGAGGTGAATGCCTCGCCTGAGGAATCGTCGAGTAGGTCGGACGCCCACTGCTCGATGGGCCCCATGCACTCCACCAGTGCGCATTCAATGGCGAGCTGCCGGAGCCTGCCGGACTCGGCGGCGATCGTCGCCTCGTCGAGGTGTGGGCAGGTGGAGCTGAGCTCGGCGAGCAGGTCGAACCCGGGGAACTCCGTCGCACGCGCAAGGCGGAGCTCGCTCACGGCGTCACGGAGGCCGTCCAGGTCGAGGTGAGGATGCTCGGCGACGAAGGTCGAAACCTCGTGGGCATCGAGCTCGGGCAAGGACGTGCCCACCACTCGCCGGATGTTCTCCACCGCTACCCCCATGCTCGCCATGGTGATCGAGAAACGCGTTTTGCGACGTCATCGCGAGACACCCGAGACACTAACACTGCACCCGTAGATCGGAGCTCATGGGTTAAGCATGTCTGCGCTGGTCAAAGGGGTGACCGCGATCGTTCAGAGTACGTAACTAGATATGAATACACCGGGGCTCATAGCGTAGACCCTGGCCGGTGGTGGACTGAGTTCTCCGCGGTCTTGGATCGCATCACGCCGCGATTCGCTTGGTATGAACCCCTGCGCCATACCTCGACGTTGATGGCCGGGATGGGCTGGTGCCTGGACAGAGGGAATTGCTGGACGGAGACTGCTCCGTCGCCGTCTGTTGCTTAGATCCCGCTTCGTAGTCGCGCTTCGTCAGCACAAAGTGCAGGAAGTCGTCGTAGAGCAGCTTCAGCAGCTGGAAGCGTCTTGCGGGAATCGGGTCGAACACAGATCTGCAGTCATCGCCGCTGCCCACGATCGCGATGTCTACGTGGGGGTGCTTCTTCACAGGTTGACCAACTTGGGCATGGTCATCGCGGCGGCGTACTCGGGGTCGGTGTCCATGCTGCGTTTGATCGACGACAATCTTGGCCATCATCTGGGGCTGCACGGTGCACGCCCGTCGCTGCTCGTCGATGCCGTCAATCCTCACCTTGGCGGTGACAGAGCTGAACGTTGCAAGTCTCTCGGTCTTCAGCTGATCGAGAAAGCCGAAGGCGCGTTCGAACGTTGCCTTCTTCCAGAAGAATGCGTAGCCCGTGACCACGACGACCTCGAAGTCGGTTCGCAACTGTCGGCGATACGGTAGAATCGGCGATACGGTAGAAGCTCGCTTGACGGCTGTCGGCGGTCGTGAAGCTCGCAGCGAGCATCTTGATGGTCGTGAGATTGGCCGCGTCATACTGTCTCAGGTCAGATGCTTATGCCGCCCATGCGGCGGGTGTGCCCATTGGCGTCAATCTCAAGCACGAAGCCGTTTGTGAGCTGAGGCAGGTTGTCCAATGTGTCGGTGATGGCGGCCTCAACCGCACGGGCTACTTCGCGGACCCCCTCACCTGCTAGATACGTGGTGCGCGCCGTCAAGCCGTCGCTGATTCGGTGTCCGCGGCGACTACCGAAGAACCGCTTCCCCACGACGTTCCCCGCCTCGTCGAGCACGTCGGACATGTGTCCCGAACTCTCGTCGATGCCGAGCACGTATTCATGTTCCTTGCGCCATCGGTGAAAGTTCTCCGCTCGGGTGGCGGTGAGCTTCTGCCATGTCGTGCTGGCGACCAGCGCGCGCAGCGCGTCGATGGACCCTTGATGGACCGCGGGAATCGCTTTACGCAGCTTCTTGAGAGCGGCAGCTTCCAGCGACAGCCAGGCTTTTGGCGTCTCAGTGCGAAACGGGATATAGGTGTCGGAGAGAGCCTCGAGTTCGCGGATCGAAGCGAACCTTTCACGGGTTTCCGGGTTCGTTCGTGCCACGCGCGCGACGAAGTTCATGAGGCGGTGCCCAACGCTAACGGTGCTGTCCACTGACGAATCAGCGAGGTAGCGCTGCGCGAGTGCCATACCCGATGGCTCGGTACCGGCGTCAATCGCGCGCTGGTGCCACTCTGCTTCCACGAAGCTTGCTGCACTGAGGATCAGTGATTCCGCGATGGAGCCGGCCAGTGCACACGTTTCACGCCATTGACTTTCGGCGAGAGGCTGGTCGATGCGGGGTTCGAAGTCAGCTCTGCTATAGGCCCAAGCTCGATTGCACACGCGGTGGACTTCATCGAGACCCAATTCGTCGAGATCGGGGCGCAAGGGGATGTCTCCCTGATGGGCTCCGATGTGCATGAGCCTCGACCAGTCCGGTGGCGATACCTGAGCGTCTCCCATGGCTTTAGGATCTCACCCGCAACGATCGGCGGGGAGGATGCGCCGGTCAACCACGGTGTGGGTGGCGATCACCGCAGCACCCCTGCGCATCACGAATCGATTGGATCCGCAACAGAAATACGGATAGATCCCTGCGACCTTGGTCGCTGCCTCGCCCTGCGTTCATTGCGCAGGTGCGATCGCAATAGCTCCACCTATTTCCTTTTCAACAACGAACGCCAGTAGTTTCGTCACGGCGTCCTGCGCGGCCTTCAACTGATGAGTCCGCGGCGTCTTAGAGTCGCTAAAAGCGTTGAGTCGGTTGAGCTCTGCGGATATCTGTGTTTCTAGTGATACCAATTGTGGCCAAAGTTCGGCCTCAGTGGGAGCATTCAGCCGTTTGAGCGCGTACTCCGCCGAGACGCGCAGCGTCAGCTGCGTAACGTTCAATGCGAAGATCTCGGCGCTTGATCCGCCCAGCGCTGCTCCGGTTACGACACCGGCACCGCCGGCAGCTAAGGCGCCAACAGTGGCGATCCCTCCCATCATTCCACCAGGGCCAAGTGCTGCCAGGCCGCCAGTTATCGCGGCGCCGCCGAATGCCGTTGCAGGAGCGGCCATTGCAAGGCCAATCGGTCCGGCCGCGATCAGGGCCAATCCTGCCGCGGCCACTCCGATGCGACCCCAGGGGATCCCTCCGGTGCGCTTCAGGAGATCGTCCACCTCAGTGAGCGCCTCCGCGATATGGGTGGCTACACCGGGCTGAAAGCCGAGGTTGATCACCATCGCTTTCAACGCCGCCTTTGGAGCATCCCCTGTATCGATCTCGTAGGGCTCCACAAAGTTCGTCGCCGTCAGTGTGGTCAAGGTGACGACGGCTTCCCGCAGTTCGAGTCGGTTCGGTAGATCTGGCGCTTGGCCTTGCACAACTGCTTGCAACTCGACCGGCAGCGGTTGACCGGACGCGGCTAGCTGATCGAGCTGGGCGGCAAGGTCGTCTCGGATGACGTTCAGGGCGTCCTCGTAGCGTTGCGCCCGATCAATGTCTTTGATGTTCTTCGCCACGCAGGACGCGAAGCGCAGCTTTATCAAGGTGAAGAGCTGATCGTCAGTAAGCCTCGTCGAGAGCGCGCGGGACGCGACTGCGGCTTCCTTGGAAGGGTACAACGTATTCGCGATCAGTCCGCTAACGGCCGGATGGCTGAGGTATCGGTCGGAACCGTGTTGGTCTAAGCCAGTGATGTTGACTGCGCAATCTTGGGCTCCGGGAAAGACTGAGGTGAGACCGCGGCCCATTGTGACGATGTCGCGTGCGCTGAAGAAGTTGGTCCAGTCAAGTACTGTCGCGTAGGGAAACTTCTTCAGCAGCCGCTCACTACCGCGGTGCAACGCTTCGCTGTTCGCGGGGCTTCCAATCGTAATGAACCGCCGCACTTGAAGGTTGGTGGGTAGATGGTCGAGTAGGTCGATCGCGATGACGCTGCCCAAGCTGTGTCCGATGAGGAGAATCTCACCCTTGGTTGGAATCTGGTCGAGGATGTAACGCAAAATGGCTCCCCGCAGACCGTCGCTGGTCACGTACCGCCGAACTTGTGGGAGGTCCATCGCGGACAGATAGTCGACACCGAAGGCGTGCGCCGCGTTCATCCACGGCTTTGGAACGCTGTTGAAGCCGAAGGGTACTGCGTCTGGCTCGTCCTGCAGCATTCGGTATACGGCCGCCTGGCGCCGTTCGAACTCACGACGGCTTCGGTCGTCGTTCTTCACCTTGTAAGTGACATCTGGCATCTTCGCCGAGATGCCGTCGATCGTGAGAAGCGAGTCGTACCTTGGCGCAACGACTTGGCTTTCGTCGATCGGTGGGTGCCCTGCCGACTCCAGCGCGGTGTTCAGTGCGGCTAGCCACACGCGGTTGGGATCCCCATCCCCAATCCCATGCAGGAACACGACCTTCATCTGCTTAACCTTTCGAGAACGTAAATGCCTGCCAGCAGCGGTTCACTGGACGCCGTTTGTACTACGAGCATGACCGACAAGTCCAGCGACCGGATGACGATTCATATCGCCACACAGCCGCCAGATGAGTTGTGTTGCTTACCATTTTGATTCGGCCACTACTCCCCCAACAACTCCGACTTCTTCCCACTCCACGTCACTACCAACGCATCCCGCGCGCGACTGCTTGCGACGTAGAGCAGCGACCGTTCCCTGAGCATCGCCTCGCCCTTCTCCTCGTCCGGGACGGAGCGAAGCGTTGCCGGCAGCGGGACGTGCTTGTCGTCGGCACCGGCGAGGATGACGCGTGAGAATTCCATGCCCTTCGCGCGGTGCATGGTCATCACGAGCGGTTGGCCAGGTGTCGCCGCGCTCTTGTCGAGAGACCTCGCTGTCACCCCACGTTCCCCGAGACCGCGGACGAAGCGATCACGTTCTTCCTGACTGCGGGTGAGGATGGCGATGCTCTCCGGTTCCACGCCATCTTCTGCCAGCCACGCCTTGACCTTCGTGGCGACCGCTTCCAGTTCGTCGGCCATGTCGGTGCACGGAATGAGTTCCGGTGCAGGGCCGTTGCGGGCAGACCGGTAGTCGCTCGTCGATTCCTCGGCTTGTTCGAGGTCGGTGTACTCCGCTCCGGCGAGCACGCTCACTGCGAAGTGCAGGTTCTGCGCGGTGGTTCGGTAGTTCAGGGTGAGCCGGCGTGACCGGCCGACGATCTTGATACCGAAGCGGCTCAGAACAATTGGGCTGCCGTAGATGCGTTGATGAGAGTCCTCGGCGATGAAGAGGTCGTTTGCACTCTCGGATACGAGTGCCCGCAACAGCGCCCAATGCGTGGCATGCAGGTCCTGGGCTTCGTCGACGAGGACGTGATCGGCGAGGAAGGTGCCGTCGGTCTCCGACTTGATGCGGAGCGCCTCTGCGGCTAGCGCGAGGATCTCGGGGAAGCTGAGCGTCTCGTCCATCTGGCTCTGCCGCCGAAACGCCTCGACAAGCTTCCAGACCGCGATCCGTTGCTGTCGGCTCAGCCGGACCCCACGACCTGGCCGCGCGACTTTCGCGTACTGCTCAAGGGTGGTGATGCGATTCGCGAGCACCACTGCCACGTACTCGGTCTCCAGGAATGCGGGCGTCGCCAGCTTGGCATCCAGTCCAGATTCCACGCTCTGCGCGACTTCGCGCCACACTGCATCCGCTGACGTCCGCTTGGCGCTGAATTCCATTGCGCCGCTGCCGAAGATCCGCTCACCGGCCGCGGTCAGCACATCACGCGAACGATCGAGGACCGCTCTGCCGAGCGCATCGATCCCGCCGACGTACACGCCGGGATCGCCGGGCTTCTCCGCGATGCGCACGTTAGGGTCGAGCGCAACCAGGTCGGCTTTGAGACCCTGCGCGAGCGTCGCGTTGAAAGTCGTCAAAATGATTCGTGCGTCGGGATTGTCACGGGCGAGGCGGCGCGCACGGTGAATCGCCACCACCGTCTTTCCGGTACCGGCACCACCCGACAATCGGAAGGCGCCGCTGAAGTCCAGGTCGACGTACTTGCGTTGTTCTGGATGCAGGAACGTCCGCCAGGCTGCGAAGTCACCGCCCTCGATGACCCGCCGCAGTTCCTCGTCGTCCTCGATGAAGGCGAACTGCATCTTCGATGCTGGCCGGTCGAGCGCCTCGATGATCCGCTGGTCCTCATCGCCCGTGTTGTCGACGGGTTTATCGGTGAAGCCGTGCTTCTCGCGGATGGTGTCGATCGAGATCCCGGTGGCCAGGTCGAGCAGCGCGCTGCCCTCCCATTCCAGCCCGGCCGCCGCGGCCTCCAGCAAGGCGGCTTCGTCGGGAGCGGCCATCGCCGATGCAGCGAGTGCCGAATCAATTCCCAACCCGTCGGTCAAATCGCTTTGGGTGTAACCGAACCCGGCGAGGTAGGAGGGCTCCGGCTTGGCAGTGACGGCGGGCGCCGTCTGCGTACCACCGGTTTCAGGCGAAGGCGCCTCGCCGATCAGTCCTTCAAGCGTTCCGTTGATTGGATTGACCCGCAGCGTTGCGCGCTCGGCAAGTTTGATCGCGTCGTCGTGCGGCCAGGTCCCCATGTAGATGTAGGTCGTACCGCTCGATTTGTCGTCGATGCGAAACAGGATGGCCCGCCAGTACAGGTCGACGCGTCCGGTGCGGACCCGCGGGTCAATGGCGCCCTTCATGGGTTCGATGTGCAGTTTGGGAGACGTGTCGTCGGCGTTGAGCTTCTCGAAGAAGTCGTAGACCTTGTTCTTGACCGAGCCGTCCAGCTTGGACATGCCCTTGCTGTTGGACGCGATTACCAGGTTCGCCATCTACACCACTCCACTCAGCTTCAGCGCCTCAAGAATCTTCGCGGGATCCGGCGGGCAGTACGTCCAGCCGTCGGCCTCGCCGGATCCGTCGATTGCCACACCGATGCGTGCGTCGGCCCAGGCGAAATCGATGACGTCACCGTCCTCGGTCTCGTATCCGAGTACCGGCGGGGCGGCGCCCGAGTCGGCCAATGCGCGGATCAGGTTGCGTTCGACTTCCGAGACCGCTTCGTCGATCAACGACTGCCATTCCGCTGAAAGGGTCGGTTCGTCTGGTCCGCCGGAAATCGCCACCGGAACAGCATCGAGCAGAGTTCGAGTGGAGACTCGGCTGTGGTCGCTGATCCCGAGCCAGTTGGAGAGGCGCAGCCACTCCTTCCAGGCCTTGCTCTCCAACACTGCGACGTGCGAATCTCGGTCGTCGACAGCGAGGATGGCGCGCGGTGCTTCGCTGGTGCTGCGTACACCCGCGGTCAGTGTGACTCCGCCATCAGTCCAGGCCCAGCACACGTCAGTTCCGTCGGTGGTGAAGGGGGCTTGGCCGTCGAGCGCCGACTGCGCCGCAGCGGGTAGCGCGGCGACGTCGGAATGGGCGCGGTTGTCATTGCGCACCAACAGGTATGGCATCCATGTGCTCAGCTGCCGCCAGGCGTCGACGTCGGGTTCCACCACGAATTCCAGAAGCTGGGACACCGGGTCCTTGGCCAGTAGTCGCAGCAGTCCCGGTTGGACGTGGAAGCGGCTGGTGACGATGCTTGCCGCCTTCTGGTCGAACCACGGCGGCTCGGCTGACTCGGCGGACTTGAACCCTTGCAGATCGTCGTGACTGAACGACCAGACGAGATAGCCGGCCTTTCGCAGTGCGGCGCGTTTGTCGGCGTCGTCGGCGACGCGGTTGCAGCCGGGCACGGCGTGGAAGGCCCGTCCGTCGGCGAAGATGGCGATCTGAGGGATGTCGGGGTCCGCGGTCTGCAGGATGAAGTCGGGCTTCACGAAGTCGAGCGAAACCTGCGGGCGCAGTGACCATTTGCGGGCCTTGGCTCCTTGCAGGGTGATGGTTGCAGATGGACCGTAGGTTCCCGGCTTCTCGACGACAGCGGCGCCCAGCAGCTTCAGTCGTGCGACGAAGGAGGAGTAGAAGTCGCGTTCGAGGAAGGACTCGTCGCTGATCGGTGTCGGGGGTGGTGCTGTTTCGGTGACCTCAGCGGTCCAGTCCTCAAGGGTGGGCGTGGCGTGTGCGCCGACGTCGAGGATGTCGTCGAGCAGTTTCAGGGCCGCGAGTCGCGAGACCTTGTCCATCTCGTGGGGTGCGGCGAAGGGGAGCAGGCAGCGGTGGCATGCGAGTCGCTCCTCGTCGCGGCAGGGGCATTCCCTGACGATGCGCCGTGCGGCAGCCAGTACGGCGAAGACCTTGGTGTGGTCGGCGAATTCGGCGAGGTATCCGGTTCCGCCGGGGACGGTGTCGTGGATCAGGAGGGCACGTCGATCGGGTGCCCACAGTGCGTCGCTGATGGTGGCGACGTCGAGGTGTTCGGGTGAGCCGCCGATCACCTCGCGCAGGCCCAGCATGATCGCTGCGGCCAAGCTGGGGTGGGAGAAGCTGTCGTACTCCATCTGGGGCGGCAGGTGGAGCAGCACCCCCTGGGTGCGTAGGCGTCGCGCGAGCGCGATGTCGCGGACGTCTTCGGTGGGTGAATCGCGCAGCCGACACCAGGTGCGGTGTTCGTAGCGGCTGTTGCGGCCGGCGTCCCGGTCGAGTTGGCCGCAGGAGGCGCACAACCGGAAGAGGCCGCTGTTGGATTCCTGGCCGGCAATAGTGCGGGGCTTGCCCTTGGATGCGCGGCGGCCGAGGTTGATCCACCGGATGTCGAGGCGCCGCAGGTACTCTGCGCCGAAAGCGGAGCTGGCGCGGAACCACGTGGTGCCCACCTGGGTGGGGTCGACGTCGGCGGCGGTGATGACGGTGAAGGGTTCGCGTTTACGGTTGTCGCGCAGGTCGCTGATGGTGGCCTCGTCGCGGCGTACTTCGGCGGAGACGCGGGTCATTTCCACGACCGGTAGGTGTTGGCTGACGTCGGCAATGCTGGTGCTGTGACACCGCGGGCAGGCCGATGCTGGTTCTGTAATCATGACCGATGGGCTGAGGCCGGCCCAGCCGCACTGGGGGCAGACCTGCCAGGCGTGGATGTTGGATTCGCCGGCGCCGAGGTCGACGGCGTCGATGGTGACGGCCAGGCCTTGGGCGTAGAAGGTGGCGCCGGGGGCGAGTTCGGTCAGCGCGACGCGCGACCCGCGCTGGTAGCTGAGTTGCTCCCCCATGTAGTCGTTGCTATCCGGGTCGATCCAGGTCACTCCGACATCGAGGGTGACGGCGTCGTCGAGCAGCGTGTAGTTGGGTAGCACGCCGTAGCGTTCGAGCACCGAGATCCAGTAGTCGCGGGTGAGCGAGTTGATCTGTGCACCAAGTAGTTTGCGCGAGCCGCGGGCGATCTTGAGTGCGCGGCGGTCGTCGTCGGTAGCGGCCGGCGAGGCGGCGCGGCGTTCGAACTCGGGCAGGTCGTTCTCGACGGTGGCTAACCGCGCGCTGAGTTCCTCCAGGTCTTGGCGCCAGTGCAGCGACGCGGACAACACCCGCTGCGTCAACCCGCTTGGTCCGCCTTCAGGCGGTGCGCTGGCCCAGGTTCGCAAAGCTGCGATCGCATCGGCGCTGAGGTGTTCGCCGAACTGACCGAGGAACCGGACGAGCAGCGTGTCGGTGTCCGTTGCGGAGGTTTCGAGTAGTCTTGTCAGCCAGCCGTTTTCGCTGTCGTCGCCGAGCACGGACCTCGCGTCCTTGGGGGGCTCCAGCTGGGGATCGCGGGCGAACTGGTCGACGATGTGGGCGACGTACTGGCGCTGCAGAATCTCCTCCGCGCTCAAGAACGTCGCGGGCGGACGCACGTCGCCCTGGATCACGGAGAGTGGCTCGAACAGTTTAGGTAGGTGCTCACCGCGGCCGCGGACGTACGCCAGTATCAGTGAGTTCCCGGTGAGGCGGCCGGCGCGACCGACGCGCTGAAGGTACGAGGACACCGACCGCGGCAGCGATCCGAGCATGACGGTTGACAGGTCGCCGATGTCGATGCCCATTTCCAGGGTGGGGGTGGCGACGAGCACGTTGGGTGCCTGCGGGTCGGTCCCGCCGCGTTTGAATGCGGTCTCGTAGTCCAGGCGGGTCTTGGTCGGCAGAAGTCCGGTGTGCTCGCGGGCCACGACGCGTTTCATCTCCGTCGACTCGTAAAGCCGGCGGTAGAAGTTGTCGGCCTTAGCGGTGCGGTGCAGTCGGCCGGGACAGCGAGTCAAGGTGCATGGCGCGCCGTCGAGCTCGTCGACGGTGGTGACACTGCCCGGCACCGGGGTCTGGCAGATATCGCAGGCCAGTAGATGCCGGCCATTCAGCAGGGCCTCCAGTGTGGGGGCGCTGACCTGGACGGTGGCCGGCGCCAGCCCGTACACGGTGGAGCCGGTTTCCGTGGTGACGGTGGTCAGCAGCATCTGGGCGGCCAGTTCGGTGAACAGCGCCTTGGCCAGGAAGGTGCCATCAGCGGGGCTGACATCCAGGCATCGCGAGGTCCACTGCGCGTACCACGACGATGAGGCGGTGATCGGGTCGAATCCTTCGGGGAGTGCGCCTGCACCCGATTTCAGCGCCGGAAATGCCGGTGCAGGGCGGCCTTTCGGGAAGGCGGGCATGCCCTGACCGCGTGGGCGGCCGCCCCAGACGTGGTAGCGGTTGGCGTTCTTCTCGAGGTACGGCCGCAGCCAGTCGTGGTGGATGCCGCCGCGGGTCCGGATGCGTTCGACGATGCCGCGTACCCACCGGGCCAGCGCTTCGTCGGGTACACCGGTAAGGGGCAGCTGGGTCGGGTCGGCCTTCTCCAGCGCGCGGCGTCCGATGATCGGCGCGCGGTGCGGTGCGCCGAGGTACACCTCGGCGACGACGCTGCCGGTCAACTCCAGGGTGCGGCCGGTACGCGAGTTGAGGCCGAATTCGAGGTCGACGTCAAAGCGGAGTCGCCGCTTGGCCTTATTCTCCGCGGCCCGCCGAGAGTTGGGGTGGGCATCGGGCCTCCAGAAGGCGACGAACTCGTCGCGGTCCACGATGTCCGGTGGCAGGAGTTGGTAGCGCAACATCGGGTCGGTGCCGGCGCGTGCGACGACGGCCAGCGCCAGTTCGTCGAGATCCAGTTCGGCGTCACCGATTGCGCCGCGAAGCGCTGTGCGCAGGCTCAGGCTGTGGGAGCGGGCCTGTACGAACCCGGCGCGGTGGGCAGCGTCTTGGACGCTGTCGGTGAACATCAATGCTTTCTTCTCGGCGGCGTCAAGGTGTTTGTCGCCGAACAGGTTTGACAGTGTCACCGACAGCTGGGTGGCGACGGCGCTGCCGAGGAAGCGGATTCCGTCGTCGGCGCCGCAGGCCGGGCACACGTCGTTCCTGGATTGCTCGTCGGCTTCCGGCCCGGTGAGCGTGAGGACGGGCAGCACCCGGCCGTCGACGACATCGGGACTCTGCGGGTCCGGTATCGCGTCGTCCAGTTCGCGGTGATCGACGTGAAACCAGCGCAAGCCTTGAACGCCGCCTGCGACCTGTGCCTCGGCGGGTGCGGAGATCAGCGCGCGGAACCGTGATGCCCCGGCGGCGTGGTCGGCACGGATCGCCTCATCGGTGACGTCGAGTGCGCTGCCGGTCGGTGCGAGCCGGGCGCCCCAGCCGGAGCGTCCGCAGTGCCGGCAGTACACGGCGGGAAGAAAGAGTTCGTCGTCTTCGGCCGACGTGCCGTCGTCCGACCATCGGTAGTCGGTGGCGGCACGGACGACCCTATCGACGCGGCTGAGTTCGCGGATCCACAGGTGGACGTCGACTCCGAGGGCTGCGCGGCCGGTCTCTGCGCGGACGTGGGACACCATCGCGAAGACGAGTTCCAGGAAACGGATCTGGGTGGCGCGGGTGCGGGCGGCGTCGCGGTCGACCGGTGCCGCCGGGAACACCCGTTCGGCGAGATCGGACAGCGACACCGCGTCGACAGAGTTCTCCAGCACTGCGTGGATGAACCGGTGGCGTTTGAGTTGGTCGAGCATGTCTGCCGCGTCGAGCGCTGGAGTGGCGGTTGAACCCGTTGGCCCTTCGGCGGTCTCGAACAGTTCGTCGAACACCGCCTCGGCGAGGGCCTGATTCCCCCCAAGGGCTCGATCGACCTCGACAATGCGATCCACCGCGTCGGCGGGTGCGGGTTCGATGGGCTTCCAGTCGTGGTCTCGGCTCCCACGGCGGGCGCGGCGCCATTCGTCCGGGGTCAGCCGGGTCTCCTCGATCACCGCGTCGGCGCCGAACGGTTCACCGAACACGGTGTGGGCGAAGTCCAGCATCGCCGATGGTGCGGCCCGTGAACCGAGCGTTGCCGACGTCGCCACCGGAGTGATCCGGCCCAGCGGGCGCTGCCGGTCGTCGTCGGTCATCCGCGAGTCAGCCGTCCAGTGAGCTTTGAGTGTCAGGCCGAGCCTGCGTAGCAGCATCGCGACGTCGGTGCCCTGGGCACCGTCGTAGGTGTGGAATTCGTCAAGGACGAGGTACTGCAGCGATTCCGCCGAGAGCCGCCACATGTCGGCGCGACCCGGATGCAGCAGCATGTGGTCGAGCATCTTGTAGTTGGTGAGCAAGATGTCCGGAGGAGAGTCGTGCATCAGGGCACGGTCGGTGATCAAGCCCTCCACGGAGACGCGCGTGCGTCCGCCGCTGGATTGTTCACCGGTGTAGAGGCCAGCCGTGACTGCGGCTAGCGCGGGATCACCGCCGATCAACTTCGCCAGTCGCTCGGCCTGATCGTTGGCCAGCGCGTTCATCGGGTAGAGGATGAGCGCCTTCATGCCCGCGACGCCGGCCTTCTTGGCGCGCACGACGTGATCGAGGATGGGGTACAGAAATGCCTCGGTCTTGCCGGACCCGGTTCCGGTGGTTACCAGCGTCGGTTGTGGCCGGGCTTGCTGCTTGGTCGACAGCCGCCCGAACGCATGCGCTTGGTGGCCGTATGGCGTGAAATCGGTTGGCCACCAGTCAAGATGTTCGGACCATTCGTCGCCGGACGGCGCGAAGGGCAATCGCAGACGGACGTAGGGGCCTTTGAACATCCCGGTATCGGGATCACCGATGAAGTCGGTGAGTGCGGCCTGTGCATCGGGGTCGGTCAGTGCGAATGTCGTTGCGAGGTAATCGGTCAGGCCTTCGCGCAGGTGCTCGGCTTGCAGGGTCGGTAACAGCACGCCCATCAGGTAGCGCCTCGACTAGCTCGGCGACCTCGGCGCTGCTTCAAGGCGCGTCCCGCATTCCACATGGCGTGGTCGATCTCCCACGCGCTGACGGCGCGGCCCAGTTTCCTAGTCACTTCCGAAATGAGCTGCTCGACGATGCGTCTCGCACGACTTGGGTCCGCGGTGACGCCTTGATGGTCCAGCCAGCGCAGCACCATGCGGTCTGGTTTGATCAGGTCGTCTTTCCCGATGATCATCCATAGGTAGCCCCGCCGAACACCGTCTCCACCCTCACCGGGCACTTGCCTAAGTGCCGAATCGATGGCGTCGAAGCGCGGCGTGTCGTCGAACAACTCGATCGCATCCCGCATGGTGGTGACGCCGTGGTCGGTGAAGATCCGTGCATATCGCAGCACGGCATCGGCTTTCATGATCCCTCCGCGGGTGGAGGTGCGCTGCCGGTTGGTGAGCGCGGTCAGTTCCTCGACGCTCATTTCGGTAAGCAATGTCACCGGCACCGGGTCATCGCCGATTGGGTCCGTTGCAGGCATGGTCGGTAGGTCGACACCGAACTTGGCGGCGAGCTTCTTTCGCACCAGGGGGACGACGACCGCGTCGTAGTCGGCGCCAATACTCCAAACGGCATCGGTGATGGCGAAGCTCAAGCTGACCCAGCGACGTTCACGCGGCTGGGGATTCAATTCGGCGACGGCGTTGGCCAACTTTGCGAGCGCATCGTCGTCCAACTCCCTACTGCACGACCGTTCGTCTGCCCTCGACGCCATCAGACTGCATCCGCAGCTTGGGCGATGTCGGAGAAGTGCTTGTGTGCCAGCTCCATATCGCGTTCACGATCAACTCCGACGAACGGCTCGACGTAGGTGACGCCGTCCACGGTCAAGTCGTCAGCTTTCAGCCCACCCTTCCTGCGATACTCCGAAGCCAACTTGCCCGCAAGCTGTCGGCCGTTCGCGTCGTAAAGGGCCTCGCGCTCGTACTTCTGCAGCACCGGGAACTGGGTCCGGTAGATGGTCAACAGCTCCTCCGCAGTGATGCCGAGCATGATTGCAACGATCGCGTCGATTTCCACCAGCGCCTGGCGGCGATCTGCTGCCCGACGAAGCGGTGTCGACCACTCCCACTTGTCGCCAACGGCGCCCAACGGTGAGCGAGCAGCTGAGTCCACACCCATGTGCGGGACCCATGAGTCCTCTTGCCAGGCCCTATTGAAAAGCGACTCCCAGAGCCGTGCGTAACGATTGAGAAGGCAGTTGAGACGGAGGGTTCTGAGAACGAGTTGATGTTCCAGCGCGTGGCTGCGTATCAAGGGGATTTTTCCAAGTACGCCAATCTTGATATTTGCGACACCGGTGACCTTGACTAGGTAATCAGCCATTAGCGACGAAGTAAAACCTGCAGCGCGAACCAGGTCGCTTTGATCACCAGTGGTCAGCGCGAACAAGCCCAAGACATGGGTCGGTCCAGGCGCAATGATCGCCGAATGTAACGTACGCGCCATCGTCGAATCGGCCATAGCACGCCACGCCAGGCGGAAGTACGTCGAACTGGGTTCACCATGCCACTTCGGGTATGCGGCGAGAAATTGATCGGAGGATTTGAGTACCTGGTAATTGGTTCGTGGGACGAATAGCTCATCGACATGGTCGAGGTCGATCGCGGTGTACACATGTTCGCGACCCCGTGTGCTGTCGGGCTCTTGATAGAGCGGTGTGGCGGCGGTCAGATGCGGACCTTGGAGAATCACATCCTCCCATCGGCTGGGACGAGCCGATTTGGACTCGAAGAATCCCAACTTGCGGTCGGCGGACTCATGCCATCCAGCAGTCCATTCGAATTCAATCTCTCCGAGCCGGGGCGCTGCGGCAATCTTGTTCAGCACCTCTGCGCTAGCTCGGTTTACCGGATACAGCATGCGTGCCTCAAATGGCGGCGTTTCAGGCTCATCGATGAGCGTCGCCCAAGTCGACAGCGCTGATTTGCCCACTTTGACAATGCGCTCAGAGTGCGGCCGCAAGTCCCATCCGCCAGCTTCGTCTTTGATCCCGGGGGCAGAACCTGACCCGTCATGAAGGAGTGATCTCGTCACCGTGTCGGGGTGGTAGAGCGAGGACGCCTGAAGAAAGCCCGATTGATCGCAGCGTCCGTACACATGGACAGCGAACTTGATGTGATGATCAATTTCGAAAAGCCGCAACTCATTTCGGAACTGCCAGTGTCGCCTCATTCTCGCGTAGGTCGCGCGCCGCAAGTGCTTTGCACGGAGTTCTGCAAAATGGCTATCCGGATGTATCAGTCCCACGACGCCGTTGGCTGCAGTCGACCGCCACGTACGATCCATGAAGCACCGATAAAGATCCGGCTGCAATCCACTCAGCAGCGGTCGGTCAACGCCGGACCCAAGGTGTTGCTTAGTGCCCGCTAGCTCAGCGCGTTCATCTAGCACCGTTGCTAGGACGCCGGGCCTAGTGAATACTTCTGCCCGCTTGTGCGTCTTAGCTAGTTCACCTGGCTTATCCGCCAATTGCCACCAAGGGTCGAACTCAGCCAAGACCCCGCCCTCGTCCCAGTCGGGCCGCACCCAAGGCGGATTCCCGACCTGTAAGTCAAACCCTCCCCGATCGAAGACAGGCGCGAAGTCCAACTCCCAATGAAAAAAGCCTTGAGTATCCGCAATAGTTTCGCTGACCCGCAGCCATGGAAATCCGTCGAGCGCCTTCTCGATTGAGAGGGCTTGGGAGAACGTGCGATCGGTATCTTCCGCGACATCCAACTCGGACCAACTGAGGTCGCCAGCAAGGCTCGTCTGCCCGTACTTCTCGAACTTGCCGGCCTTCGGCGGTACGCCCAAGAGCCCCTCCAACCCTCCGATCCACTGGTCCCAGTCGGGTGGCTCGGTGTCAGTAGTCAGCGGCCAGGACCAGAGCGCGCACCACGCGTCCATAACTCGCCGCAGCCGACGGTACGCGCCGTTCTCGTCGTGCAGGACGGCTTCGATCTGTTCACGCGTGACCGCGGTGTCGGAGCGGTCGTATTGGTGCAGTCCCCAAACTTCGATGTCGCGGCGGATCTCCGATTCTGCGATTGTGAGCCGACGTAGCGTGAACTCCCACAGGGTTTCCACACGTTGGGCCAGTGCGGTCAGCCGCTTCTTGATGCCTGCGCTGGGGCTAGCGCGAATTCCATTGCGCCACAGACGCAATTCTTCCCGCTTGTCGGCGGCGTGGGTCTTTGCCTCGGCGGTGTCGACAACCGCGCCCCAGCCCTGGGCCGGCAGCAGGAAGTGATGGACGCCGGCGCCGATCTCCTCGCCCAGAGGAACGTCCTTCGGCGCGGTGGTCAGCCATGCCTTCTTGGCCAGTTCGGTCGGCGCGTAAACCGCACGACGTGCACCGATCAGCGAGTTGCCTCGCCTCAGGTGCAAGCCGAACCATGGGGCTTGCAGTCCGGCGACCATGGTGTCCAGCCACAGCGAGATCTCGGCCAACTCGACGGCCGTCGCGTTGAGGTCCACTCCGTAGACCTGATGCAGCGCGAGGTAGGCCTTGACCTTCTGTAGTTCGACTTGGTAGCGGTCGGCGTCGATGACCTCGCCGAGGTCCTCTTGCTGGCGTTTGAGGTATTCGGACGCCAGCTGCCTGACGGCTTCGATTGCGAATGCGCCGGAGCCGAGAGCGGGCTCACAGATCGTGAGGTTCAGAATCTGGTCGGGCGTGGTGCGCTGACCGTCTTGATCGAGCAGTTCCGCAAGAGCCTGCGATACAACGAATTTCGTCAATACTTCAGGCGTGTAGTACGAGGCCGACTGCTGACGTTCGCGGCCCGCGAGCCGGAACACGAAGGTGCCCTGCCGGTGGATCACCGGCACCTTCTCGCCCGTTGCCTCGTCGAAGGTGGTTACGAAATCGGACTCCGAGAGGTGATCCGCGCGTGACACCGGGATCACCCAGGACCCCTTCTCCGGATCACCGTTCTTGGCCACCTCGTAGAGGTCTTCGGTGGCGAAGAAACCGGTGTAGGACATCAAGCCCTCATAGACGGCACCGAGCTGATTGATGCCGAGTTCCGCGTACGAGATGAACCCGCGGTCAACACCCTTGCGGCTCTTGGATTCCTTCGACAGCAGAAGATGTTCGAGCACCTTCTGGGTGGCCTCGTTGCTCAGCTTCACCGCGTCGATCAACGCCGTTGCGGGCGGGGTGAAGAGATCAGCACGTAGCGCGTTGAACTCCAGGCCCGGTGCCGGGTCGTCGGTGACATCCGTCTTAACCGGAGTGTGGCCGGCGTCGACGAGCCGGAACAGTGTCGCCAATGAGCCGTAGAGGTGAGTGCCGCTCTTGGCCGCTGGTGAGACGAGTTCGGTGAGCGTCAGTTCGCGCAGCCGGTCGAGTCCGTAGCCTTCGCCGTATTCAGGTGCCCCCGACGGCAGCACTCGTAGTTCCGGGGACGCTTCGGCGTACAGCAGGAACAGTATGCGGTAGAGGAAGCGCAGCGAGTGCTTGGCGAGTTGTTGCGCATCGATCTCTTCCAGCGGAAGCCCCCGCGATGCGCGGCGCCGCACCACGTCGTTGGCGATGATCTCGATCGACAGCCGGATGCCTTCGCGCAGGTCTTTCGATACCCCGACGGTGTGCTTGACGGAATCTTCGAGAACCCCTGTCCACCAGATGTTCCCGTCAGCATCGGGCAAGAGCGCATGGCGTCCTAGCATCGCTGCGACCCGGTCCAGTTCGCCGCCACGCTTGTCGTCGCGCCGCTCGACCGCCAAGAGCAAGTCAATCGCGAGATAGCGGCCCTCGGCCCAGCGTTCAGCCTCAGCCAACAGCATCCACTGCCCTGCCTGCACCACGACGAACGCCGGTGGGGCATCGGCACGGAACACCGCAGAGATCGCCTTCGACACCGACTCGATCGGCTTGCCGTCTTCCTCGGCGGCGCGCAACAGGTGGCCGGTCTGGGGGTCCAGTAGGTCGTCGATCGATTCGACCGGGCGTGCCTGCACGAACAGCGTGCTGGTTACACCGGTCAGTTGCGCATCTGGTAGCCGGAGTTCCGCACCGGCGCGTTCGCTGGCGAACTCACCTAGTGCCGCCGTAAAGCCGAAGGTTTGCCGGACCAAGGCGTGCGCGTCGGCAGCCCCGCCGGGGTTCTCAGCCAGCGTGGACAGTGCGGTGTGTAGGTCGCGGGTGTTGGCCATCAGCTGCTGGCGAACAGTGTCGCGGCCTTCCTTCGCTTCGGCGTCCCACTGCTTGCGCAGTTCGATCACCTTGCCCTGGAATGACTCTCGCGGCGAGTCGGTGGTGAAGAAGTACTCGCTGATCCAGTCTTCGCCGACGACGATCGAATCGTAGGAGGCCACGGGCTATCCGCTCTTCGTGGTGGAGGTGGGTGTGTTCGCATCGACGATCACCAGGAGCGGGCGGACCAACTGTTGGGTGGGCGCCAACAGGTGGGCGAGCCGCTGCTCCTCGCTGATCCGTCGCCCGAGCTTGCCGACCCTTGACTTCTGCACGCCCACCAGTTCGGTCCGATCCGCTTCGTCATGCCAGCGCTGCGCGCGATCGCGCCACTGGGAAAGTCGTTCTGTAGTGGCCTTTTCCTGCGCGTCGAGCACCCATCGCATCTCCCGCTGGGCGTGCTCCACGGCGACCGGAATCAGCGCGCGGTAGCCGTCGTCGTCGGCGACTGGGCCGGGGTTCGATGAGCCGGGCTTCAGCGCGGTGTCCGTGGTGAGGAAGGAGAGGTCTTCCAGCGTCTCCACCATGCAGAAGTCGGGATTGGCGGGGTTAGGAAACATGGCGCGGGAGAACACGCGTGAGATCAGTTGGCCCCGTTTGTTGGTCAGCGTGCCCATCAAGAGCACCGTGGGTGCGTCGACGTCACCGCGAATGACGAACACCTGGTTGCGCCCCAGCGCACTCAGGGCACGGTCACTGGCCCAGTCCAGCACCGGGTGCAGCGGACCGAGGTAGTGCGCTTCGGGCCAGGTGGTGTCGTTGACGCCCTTGCCCTGCCGGGCGGCCCTCAGTTGCGCCTCCCCCACCGCCGAGTTGGTGGCGAGCTTGAGCCGTTCGAGTACCCGGCCGTGTTGCAGGTAGTTCTGCGGTAGTTGCCCGAGACGTTGGCGCAGATCCTTGGGCGGGGTGAGTTCGGCGATGCCGTGCGTCTTGTTGACCGTCCAGCTGACGCCGTTGCGCTCCGGCGATGCGTGCGGCACGTCGTGAAACGCCGCGTGCAGCGCCTCGTCGAGGAAGGTGAGGTCGTCGGGGTAGAGGCTCTCGCGTGTTGAGGCAGGTAGCACCGTTGCGGTGTCGTCCACCGCGTCGAACTGCGCGAAGAACGCGTCCATGTCCTCGCCGTCGGCGACCTCATCGGCGGTGCGGACTGCGGCCGCGAGATCCATGCCCTTGGCCAGCACGTCGCGTATGGCGTTCTCCTCTTCGCTGACGCTGTGCTTGCCCATCAGTGACGCCACGTCACCCAGGGTCGAGTGCGCCTGGTTCTCGCGCTCCAGCAGCCGGGAGAGCACGCGCAGGTCACCGGAGAACTCGGGGTCGGAGGGTTCCAGGATGAGGGAGGAGATCACCGGCGGATGCTTCTGCCCGTAGCGGTCGATGCGGCCGTTGCGCTGCTCGATTCGGATCAGGCTCCACGGGATGTCGTAGTGGATGAGGTGATGGCATTGGGCGTGCAGGTTCACCCCTTCAGAGGCCACGTCGCCGGTGACTAGGACGCGGATCGCGGACGTCTCGAGTTTGAAGCTGTCGACGATCTCCTGCTGCTCGACGTCGGAAAGGCCGCCGTGCAACATGGCGATGTTCTCGTCGGCCAGGCCGATGGCCTTGGGCAGGTGGTCGCGCAGCCAGGTCAGCGTGGCGACACGTTCGGCGAACACCACCGCCCGCGTCGGCTGCCCCTTACCGACGCCGACTTGCTTCAGCCGGGCCACCAGCGCGGCGAACTTGCCGGCCGCCTCGGTGAGGGCCTCGGCATTCAGTTCGTCGAGCACTGTCAGGGCGTGCAGCTCGGCGCGCTGGTCGGGGTCGGCGTCGTCCAACTTGCTGTGGCGCTGCTTGATGGACTCGGCCAGTGCTGCGGGCGATGAGAGATAGGCCTTGGCCAGAGTCCATGGGAACAACGCTTTGGTGTCTCCGGAGTACGGGGAGCTGCCGGTTTGTGGATGCAGCCAGGTCTGGGACAACTCGGCTGCCACGGCGTCCTCGGCCGGGGATGGCTTAACCAGCCGGTGTACCGGTTCGGCGCGTTCGGCCCAGTCGCTGCCGACCTCGGTGGCGACGTCGGGGCTGTGCCGGTGCCGCCGGATGAGCAGCGATTCGACGTCGCGCTTGGTGAACGATCCGTCCGGTTTAACGACCGTCGGGTCCAACAGCCGCAGGAGTTCGGCGAAGGACTCCTCGCGACCGTTGTGGGGCGTTGCCGAGGCGAGGATCAGCGCCTCGGTGTTCGGGGCCAGCACCCGAGCCAACTCGTTGTTCTGGGTGCCGGCGTTGGTGAGGTTGTGGGATTCGTCGATGACGACTGCGTCCCACTGCTGGCGTTCCAGGTGCGCCTTGTAGCGGGGGCTCTTGAGGGTGTCGATGGAGATGATGGCCCGCTTGAAGTAGGTGAACGGGTTGCGGGTAGCGGGCAGCTTCTGGCGGACCTTCTGGATGCCGGCCGAGTCGAGTCGGACGAAGGGGAGCGCGAAACGGCACCACAGTTCGTGCTGCATCTGCTCCAGTACGTGCTTGGGGGTGACGACGAGGATGCGTTCCCCACGGCCGCGGCGCACCAGTTCGGAGAGAATCATGCCGATCTCGATGGTCTTGCCAAGGCCGACGGCATCGGCGATCAGGATGCGCGGCCGGATGTGGTGCGGATCCAGCGCCTTGGTCACGGCGGCTCGTTGATAGCCCAACGCGTCTGCCAGCATCCGCGTTGAGACGCTCAGCGACTGATCGCCGTACGGCACCGGCGTCTTGCGCAGCAGGGCCTCAAGCCACAACCGCGAATCCCGGTAGCCCGAGGAGCCGTCCGCGACCACCTTTGCTGCCTTCGGGTCCTGCACTTCGATGGCGTCCAGGCTCGAATAGAACGCGGCGGTGGTCTCGGCGACCAGTTCAGAGAGCCCGCGCACGCGGACGAGCCAGCCGTCGGCGCCCTGCTCAGCGGACGTGACGAGCCACTCTTCGTCCCGGACCACGACCACAGAGCCCGGTGCGACGTTGAGGTCCGTCGTTTGCGCGGAAATGTCCCCGTCCTCCCCTAGTCGGTTCGGTTGACTAAATTAGCGCGCCTACCCGACAGACGTGTCGAACTCGAAGCCAACGCGCGTCCGGCTGTCCACCGCCGGATGTCGCTCGCAGCGGTGTATGCGCCAGTCGCGCGGGCGGCGAGTCCGGCGCCGGTGGAATGCGACCGGTGGTTAGCGACGTCCGCCTTCGAAGCTACCGCCGACCCGGTAGTCCAAAGCGTCGGTGCTTCGCTGCGGGAGTTGGTGCCCCGAACCCGCGCAACGATCCCCTCGCCCGTTCTCGTGCCGGACCAGTGCGGTGCGGGCGTCGTTGATATCGATTCGTTTGAGACACGTCGGGCATTTCCACGAGGTCGGCCCCGGCGGCGGCTTGGTGGCACGAGTCCTTGTCTTAGGTGCTTTCGTAGATACCTGCGCTGGGCGGCTGGCCCTGCATTCCGCGCACAAACCGCGCCCGATGTCGAAGCCCCTCATCGACGTCCGCGACTTGCAACCCACGCAGTACTGCGTGATCAGGCGTTCTTTGCCTTTGCCCACGTCGTGACGATAGCTGCGCTAACCGTTTGGCGACTCACGAACGCAGAATCACAGAACACCGCGATGGGACTGCGCAACCCGCGGACTCTGGCGTCGTGGCCCGTAGCATCGTTTGGGTGGCGCGCCTGCAATTCGTCGAGACCGATGCTGATGGGCGAGTAACCCTGCCGGGTTACGCCCGTACGCGCTTCCTCTTGCGCGAGAACGCGGACGGCAGCATCCTCCTGCAATCAGCGCACGTTTTAACCGAGGCGCAGTACGAATACGACGCGACGCCCGAGTTACGCGAACTCCTCTCTGCTGCCACGTCATCGAAGACGGTTCAGAGAACTCGACACCAGCTGAGCTGACGCTCGGCCGTCTGCCGCGACCGGCCAATTACGCGGAAGCGGAGAGAACCTGAGCCTGCACTGGGCAGCCGGGACTGGCTGAAAGTGCCCGTGTTCAGCGCGACCACCTGCCGCCCTTAAGCCCAGCTGCAGCCCCTGCGCAGCGCCAGCTCACCCGTCACCAACCGAGTCGAACTGCCCAGGGGTGCGGTGTGTCGAACCGCCCTTCGTCACCGAGATCACCCACCGCATACGTGCCAGGTGGTAGCTGGCCGCGCCACGCCTCGTATAAGGACTGCCGCGGTCGTCTACCTGTCCCAGGCTCGGATCCCGGACTGCGCAAAGCCACCTACTTGCGCCGTACGCCGGCGCCGACGGCCAGTGCGCCGATGGCCATCACCAGCAGGCTGCTGTTGCCGATGTCGGCGAGGCCCTCAATGCTGCCGGTGCGGTGCACCACGTAAAAGCACAGCCCCAGAAACGCGGCGGCCAGCGCGGCCACCAACACGAGGTTGACGTTCTTGTTCACGACTCTTCGGTCCCTTCCGCGGCAGCAGACCTAGATCTGCCAGCGACGCCCCGCCGCGGGATAGTTCGGTGGCGCACCACCTATTCGGGAGGCTCGGACCCCGTTTCACAGGGTCGTCCGCTGCGAGTGGGCCGACCACCAGCGGTACAGGCCCTCCGTCGCGGCACGATCACCACGTGCGACGTCGATCAACGGATCAGCATCCGTGGTCTACGCGATTAGCGTGTCACCGCCGTCGAGGCCGCGAACAGCATTCGGGCCGGCAACGTGAAATCCGCGTTGGACCGCCACGGCCGGGTGACAAGTTGTTGCCCCCCCGCTGCGGCGTACATGACCCCAGACTGCACCGCGTCGGAGCTTCGACAGCGTTGACATGCACTCAGCGAGGAAGACACGACACCCGACACGCCGGAAGTCGTCGCAGCTACCTGAGACAATCGAGGTCAGCGCGGCGTTCCCGGCACGGTGAAGCGCAGCGCGACCTGGACGGAAACCCGTCAGCGTGATGTGCATCACATGTTGCCGTTTTGGGCTGTTGAGATCCCTTCCAGATAGGACCCGCGACAGATGCGGGTGTTACCCCAGGAAGGACAGCACATGGCCGAGGTCCACGACCCTGACGCCGAGCGCGACAACGAACCGACCGCCGACCCGGCGGCGGTCGCCGCGGCGGTGCGCGCCGCAGCCACCAACGTGATGACCCAGGCGAGCGGCCCGATTGCCCAGTTCGTCGGCGACAACATCCGCAGCATCTCCGCCAACGCGTTGCAGAACTTCCCCGGCGCCGGTGTCGCCGACGCCATCGGCGTCAGCAGCGCGATCCAGGATTCGCTCCGGCACCTGCACCCGATCGACGGCGGCCTGACCAGCAGCGGCCGCACAGCCATGGAAGCCGTCTCCCGCGGGGCCGTCGCCTCGATCAAGAGCCCTTTCAGCGGCTTGTCCCCCGAAATCATTGGCGGGCACCGCAGCATCACTGACCTGATCACGGCCACCGCTCCGGACCGCACCCCGCTGGACCACCTGCATCAGCGCCAGGTCGACCTCGGCGTCGGCCGTAGCCTGCAGGCCACCATCGACAGGTTGACCTCCATCCAATCGGTTGTCGGCGACCGGCTGCAGCAGTACGACTACGGGGTCAAGCAGCTGCCCGGGATGCAGTCGGCCATCGACGCCCTGACCCGGCATGAGTCGACCTTTGCCAAGGCGATGCACCAGCGCGATGCCGCGATCGGCCAGCTCCACGGCGCGCGATCCACCATGCTGGACGCCCTGACCCGGCACGAGCCGGCCTTCACCAAAGCGCTGCAGCAGTACGACTACGGCATCGGCCAGCTGCGCGGCCTGCAGTCCGCCGCGGCCGCGCTCATCACCCATACCTCAGCCCTCGACACGGTGATGCAGCACTACGACCGCCAGGTCGGGCAGCTCACGGGCGCAGCCGCCGCGATCAAGGCACTGAGCGCCGACTGGCAGGCCGGCGGGCCAGGCCGCTTCGCACTGGACTATTTCGGCAGCGGCCGCGGCGCGTTCACCGACCTGCTAGGGATGCAGAGCTACGGCGCGTCGATGGCCGCCCTGATGCGCGAATCCCAGCACAGCGTCCAAGAGTTCATGCGCCAGCACGCGCTGATGCCCGACCCCGCCGCATGGATGCGCGACCTGCACAGCCCGGTCGAGGCGATCGCAGAGATGTTGCGGTCCTGGTGGCCGGCGGCCGACCGCGGGTTCCACGCGGCGCGGGTCGCGCTGCGGGCCGCGATGCGGGTGGTGCGCCTGCTGACCACCAACGATCCGGGGGCGCGCGAAGCGGTGCAGCAGTTCCTCATCGACTGGCTGGGTTTCCGGCACCGTTCCCATGATCTGGTGACCTCGGCCACCCTGGTGCTGCTCAACGTGTCGTCGTGGCGGCCGACCGGCGCGGTGCCACTGGACTTCGATCCGCGGCCGAAGCTACGGGCGCTCACGCTGGCCGAGCACCGCGCCGTGACCCGGTTGAGCACCGACCCCAAGCTTCGCTTCCAGAAGCAGCCGCTGCTGTCGCTGGAGCAGCCCGTGAAGGTGACCGACAACGACACCACGCCGACGTCGCTGCGCGAGCTGCTGCCCGACCGGGCCGCGCCGGACCCCTCCGCCGTCGCCGAGCCCGAGTTCAGCGACCCCCGAATCATCCGGGTGTGGTGGCGGTTGGATGCGCGCGAGCAGGAGATCCTGCGCGTGAAAGGCCAACCCGGCGTTACCTGGGCGGCGGCCGCGGTCGAATGCGGGGGCACACCGAACGAGGGAGATCGGCTGCGCCGCAAGGTCAACCGGCTGGCCAAGAAGGACAGCGATCCCCAGCCGCCGATCGCCGAGGCGGGCTGAACGGTGAGCCAGTACATCCATCCCGCGCAGCGGGCCGTCGACGACGCCTACCGCCGCACCCGCGGCCCGGTCGCGCTGCTCGACGAGAGCTATTCGGCGCCCGCCGAAGGCGGCGCGGGCCGCGCCACGTTCTACGTGTTCTCTTCAGTCCTGGTGCGGGTCAAGGACATGGACGTGTTGCGCGGCGGCCTCGGCGACATCGCCGAGTCCTACTTCTGGCACACCAGCGACGCTCTCAAGACCGAGGAGGGCCGCACCCAGACCCGCAAGATGCTCGACTACCTCGCCGAGGGAATCGAGCCGTGCGTGATCACGCACCGGGTCAGCGTCGACCCGGAGGACTCGGACGCCGAGGAAGCCCGCAAGCAGTGCTACCAGGCCCTGGCGGTCGCACTGGCGGCTGGCCGGCCCGGTGCGTGGGATCCCGTGGACCTGCTGGTACTCGAGGAGCGCAGCCAGTCCAACCTGAAGAACCGCGATCAGGCCAGCCACAAAGAGTTGCTCTCGACCGGACAGGTGCCCCGGCAGACCCGGCTGCTACAGACCTCGCCGGCGTGCGAGCGGCTGCTCTGGCTTCCTGACCTGGTGGCCTCTGCCTATCGGCGCACCATCACCCACAACGACCGCACGCTGTTCGACAAGATTCAGGATCAGACGCACTTCGTCGCGATGCCGTAGCAGCACACTCCCTGGGAATGAAGCAGCCCCCGGCTGCCGTAGCTACACCGAGGGCCAGACCGACTGTCGAGGCAGATTGATGCCCGGAGGGCCGGTACCTTGCTCGCATCTAATTTAACACCCATTCCGGGTCGAATCATCCCCGAATACAGGGTCGTCTTATCTTGCCAGCCCGGGCCGCCGAGGAGAGAGCCGTGTCGGTGCGTCTGGTGACCGCTGGCGGCAGAGCGCACTCCAGCTGGTATCGGCCCGATTCAACGCCGACCGAGTGGGTGAGATCTCCGCCGCCGATGCGCGCTGTGTTGTCAACATCTGCCTTTTCCTCATTGAGCGCATCTACGGTCAGACGACGATGATCCCGCGGCGGTACCCGCTGCAGGATCGCCCGCCGGGCCGGGCTCTACTCCATTCACATAGCCCGTTGAATCGGCCCTCGCGGGCAGAAATTCGTGGTCCGACTGTCGTCGTGGCGCGCCAGGGATGAAGTGGGGCCGTGAGGTGCTCGGCGCACCGCCGTTCATGCAACCAGGGCACAGTCCGCGGTTGTCACTGGCGCCCCATGTCAGTCTGGCGTCACCTCGATGAGACGGTCGCCCGCCGTCACTTGAAGCAGAGGCTTGTCGAACGCTCGTCGAATCAAGTCAACGGTCCCCTTCAGATCGTCGTAGCGATCCCAGCGGAGGGCGTTGCGTGAATCGTCGACCCAACTCAATCTGTCGCCGTCGTAGTACACCTCGGCGATGAAGAACTCGGTTCCGTCGAGTGACCGCACCACTCGGTACTCCCATCGACGGCCCTCGCTGTCCGGTGCCGCGTCGGATAGCAGCGGCCAGATTTCCGCCTTGAGCACGTCCAGCAATCTGGCCGTATGACGTTGCGCCGCGATGTCAGCTAGATACGCTTCGGCGGCAGCGGACCGAACGTGTCCTTCCGGTACTTCACGCCCTTCCAAGCGAGCCGATTTTCTGGTGCTTCGACGTCCGGCTGCTTTGAGTCCGGCATCCGTGACGTCGCGACGCTTCATGCTTACTCAACGCCTCTCGTTTACAGGTGTCGTTGGCGCTTCGCAGCCTTGGCGCGATCGGACCGCAGTTCGGGCATCGGCGCGCCTCGATGGCTTCCAGGTTCGCGATAATTCCGCTGCGCTCGACGAACATGTGCCGTTCGCCGTCGACCAGGCTGAGCCGATAGGGCGGCGCGTCGCTGCGACCGTTGAAGTCGATGAACACGTGTGTGTAATCGAGCCTGTCGCCGGGTTCCGAGGGCAGCCAGTCGTACACGACGTAGCGTTCCCCGCGGTCGGCGATCACCCAGCCACGCGACACCAATAGGTGCTCAAGTTCGATGTCCGGGGATTCGAAGACCGGTTCGGTCGGCGGGGCAATGACCACCGGAACCCGTTGCTTGGAGCGGATCGATTCGCGACGCTTGTTCCCACGTTCGCGTTCGGCTCTGTTCACTGCATTTCCTTCCCTTCGGGCCCCCCGAACTCGTTCACCATGGGACGCATTCACTCCGGCGTTCCGGCCGAGTGAGACTGGTCCATCGGGTGTCTTCAGGCGTGAGCATTGACGACTGGATGCTGCCGTTTAGTGCCGGTTGAACGACCCAGGAGGGGCGCCCGTCGGACGAGGCGTGTTGCAGCTTCGACGCCCCGCTAGGTCGACGCATATCGGACCCGCCTCTCCGGTTATGCAGCTCTGGCTGCCATCACTGGTGAGCTCGCGAATGAGCAACTTTTGTATCCCAATTGATTGGGATAATCGTAGACGTTCCGCCGCCCACAAACGACCTCCAACACGCACGTAAGGCCGATGCGTACGCTTTAACCAACCGCGATAAGTCGGCGACGAGCGGTCGCGCAAAACATCGGCCTGACGGACGCAGGTCGGATCGAGGGTCTAGCGCACGTCTTCGACGAGATCCGCCAACGGCACGCCGAGCGCCAGGGCGACGTCGAACAGGCGCTCGTATAAGAGCCCCCGATTGCCCAGTTCAAGGTCCCAAAGTGTATTGCGTGACAACCCAGACGTGAGCGCAAGATCGTCGAGCGTCAGGCCCTGTCCTTCGCGCAGCTGACGCACTCGGGAACCGATAACTTTCCTCCGTCGCTCCCACGCCGCGACCCGCTTGGGGTCGTCCTGGCTTGGGCGTCTCGGCACGCCTTCAAGTAGCGCGGCCGCGCCTCAAAATGTCATCCCTATTGATAGGGATAATGAGGAGCGTGTGTAGCGAACTCTCACCGTCGGGGGGTGGCGCTCTACCGGCGCCCAGAGTTCGCACGCTCCCGGTACGAGTTGAGCCGCTTTCGGAGGAGAGTTTGGCGTCCTGGTTGGAAGCTCTTGCGAGGCAATTGTCGACCCCGTGGGGCGACATTCTGGACGCCGTCGGACTGATCGATGCGAGCAGCCAACAGTCGCGTAACGGCGCCCAGAACCCATTCCATTTGGCGCCCACCGAGCGTCAGTGGACGACACTCACGCAGGCGACCGGGATCCAGCACTTGGAAGCTCGGCGGATGACCCTCGCTGGGCTGATGTGCGTTCGCGCTGGCGCGCAGCTTCCGCGCTCGATATACCTACCTGGCTCGCGATTCTGTCCGAAGTGCCTTGCCGAGCGCGATGGACGGTGGAGAACGTTGTGGTGGCTGCGGTGGGGCTTCGCATGCGTCGACCACGCTTGTCTTCTCGTGTCGGACTGTCCGGCGTGCGGACGAAACCAGCGGGTGCGTCCCCATCCTCGCGAGGCGATTCCGAACCCCTCCCTGTGCACGCGGAGCGAGCCCGCAGGAGGTCGTACCCCAAAGCGTTGTGGCCAGTGGTTGGCCGAGGCTCCCGTGGTCGTCCTCGGCGAGAACCACCCAGCCATCGCGGTTCAACGCGACATCCTGTCCGTTCTTGCCTCCGGGAGCATCTCAAGTGGCGTGTATGCCCGTAACCCGTCGTCCGTCGAGGCGTTCTTCAGGGACCTGGCGGCACTCGGTCAACGCCTGCTGCGATACGCGGAACTTGCGGACTTGCGCGACCGACTGCCTGCTGACCTTTGGGGTGACGTCGAGCCGCTCACACGGCGAGAGACTCGCCAAGACTCCTCGCCGGCGTGGGCGGTCACAAACGAGTCGTCGGCGTCGATCGCGGCGGCCGCAGCCTGCCTGGCGACGCCTATCCTCCTCGCCGATTCGCGCGCCGCTGCTGGCGAGAAACTGCGATGGCTCGTCGGGTCGATGCGCCGGCGCGGCCTTACGGTGTCGGCATCGAATGTGGGTTGGGGACGCAACGTCAGCGACGCACTCGTCGGTGTTCAGTTGTCGGCTCTGAGCGTCTTCCTCGGACCGGTCGATCAGCTCCGACACAGGGGTGGTGCGCGGCGTCCGTCGGGGCGCGATTCGGCAACGCCGTTGTCGCACTCACTGCCCGCCCTCCTATGGCCACGTCGCGCATTCCGGTTCGAAACCGAGGGCGTCGGGTTCGACCAACTGCGTGCCGCACTGAGCGTCGCGATCCTGCTCGTTGGGTCTCGGACATCGGTGCCGACAGCGTGCGCAATGTTGGGTTCGGCTACGCATGAGCGCTCGGTGTCGCGGGTGCTCCAGCGACTGCGTGCCAGAGCCGACTGGGAGCAGTTGATGGAACGCCTGATCGTCCTAGGGGATCATCTCGAAGCGGGTGTTCCCGTCGACTACGCACGACGGCGGGCACTCGACTACGCAGACCTGCTTCCGACCGATCAGTGGCGCGGGATCTGTGTCGACCTCGCGATGCCCGCGGGACGGTCGATGAGGGCACGTCTGCACCGCAGTTGGCTGTACGAACGCCTCTCCGGATCACCCGCCATCGCCCTCCCACCCGGACGCGGTGACCCTGCGTTTCGGGCACTACTCGCTGACCTGCCGCGGACGTTGACTCCGGCGCTGGTCGCGGCGCTCGATGACGCAGGTCGCGAATTCCTTCGGAGTCAGGGCGTGCACGACGAGCCGCTGCGCTGGCGGCCGCATCTCCGTGAAGCCTCGGTTGGGAGTGCCGAGTATCAGCGCGTCGAGGCCCGCGTCAGAGAGATTCACCGACTGGTGACCGAGGGGCATCCGCTCGGCTGGGTCGCCGGACGCCTCGATACGACGATCAACGTCGTTCGGGAAGTGCTCACCGAGTATCCAGCATCTTGAGGCACCTCATCTTGTCCTCGTCGAGCGACCACCTTCGGGCGATACCCACCCGTGCCCATTCGGCCGTCCGCCCAAACGCGGCCCGGTAACAGTCAGCGCCCTCCTACCGGCGGCTCACTTGATCATGTAGTGCATCTGGAAAGCGGCTGCGACGAACGTCTTTGGGCGCTGGGTTGCTCTCAAGACAGTTGAGGATGGCATCTCGCGAGACACCAAGCCGCTGCGCAGCGTCGTCGATGCCGCACCCACCGCGACGGACGAGAAGGTGTAACTCGTTGATATTCAATTGGTTTGACTCATCATTGGGCAGTCTGAGATCACTAAGTAAGGCTATGTCGGGCGCCCAGGCGAGTGGCTCGCCCTTCACGCCAGTTTCATCCAGGAATTGCCGACAGTGGTGATTGAGCGCGCTGGCGAGTCGAGGACTTTGTTGATGCAGGAATCGAACGATCCTGTAGGACTCTGCGGGTGAAGGAACCGCGGGTCGAGCACTGAGGCGCTCGATAAGAAGCAGCCTCACCGCACTGCGGCAGGGTTTCAAGTTCAAAAGTCCATGTTGCGTGCATATTTGGTCCCAGACAGTGGGTGGTAGTAGTCGAGAGTAGTCCAGCCTGCGACGACGCAGGTAGTCGATCGGCGGCCGTTCAGTGGTCAGGTACTCCGACACCCGCTCAACGGTCGTGGCCACCGTCACCCAGTCGGACTCATCAAGGGCCGCGAAGGCTCGGTTGAATGTGTGCTGCTTCAGCGAGGTGTGCAGCCGCTCGACGGCGTCTCCAAAAGAGGTCCGCGAACCACAGAGCATGACTGCGACGGACAGGACTTTTCTGCATGTTCGAGACCGTTGGCCCATTGGTGGCATATGCACCGACCACGACTTCCAGAACAAGGTTGGTATCCTGCTCTCAAAACCAGGCAAGGCGCGGGAATTGGGCGGCACAACCGGCACAGGGTGTGCATGTACGCGATGGCGAAGTTGTTCGGCGCGGCTCATATCCGGCCCGAGCGCTCCCACGTACACGGACGCCATAGTTGACGTAATCTTCCTGTCCTGCAGAAAGAACACCGGCACAGGCGCTTTCGTAGCGAAAGCCTCGGTCGCAAGGATTCGACGCACCGACGCAGCGGCCAGCCTGACCTCTGGCTCGCTCAAACATGTCCATGCAGCTGTGACCGCGGCAGCGGTGTCGAGTGCGCTTAATGGTGCTATCTGGCGTGATGGATTGGCGTCACGCCTGGACTCGCTCCGAACACCCCCTGATGCCGTACGTTCCTTCCCCGACCGCGCGTTGAGCGCGGCGATTAGATCTGCGGGTACAAGTCCTGCCAGTGCGGCACGATCCGGATCATGGAGCACTTCGCAAGCAAGATTGCGTACATCCGAGAGGATTTCCAGGGCTGAGTGCACGCCGTCGCAGTACACGCTCGGAACCGGGGTTGCTCCGCTAATGATCCTGTACACCGCCCGCTGGACTACGATCGATGGGTGGTCCTCATCGAGGGCTAACACCACCGCGGACTGTAGATCGGCACCGCATCGTGTCAGGGAATTGCGGGCTGAGCGGGCCGCCTTGTTAGCGCATCGTCCCGGCCTGGGCTCAAGACTTGCAGGATGAGGCCGAACACGTTGTCTCTGGCCACATTCTGGACAGAGGTGCGCGAGTAGGCAGCAATGGATGAGGCAAGCGAACGACCAATTCAGCCTCCACGCAACTGACCACCGTCCCGAGGTATCGGCGAGGCACGCCGGACAGAAGCGCGAACCTCGGGCATACCCCCAGGGCGCACCGTAAGTGAGGCACCGCCGGGACGGATCTACCGCGACCGCCCTGCCGTCGAAATGCGACAGCGTCATCTGACGGAACCTCGCGGTTGGCAGTGCAGTTGCGGTTGACAAGCTCTGCAGTTCGCAACTCTCCAGGTCTATCAGCCACTCGATTCGTTGGCTTCTGTGGTGAGTGGGCGCCAATCCGACCGCCCGCTCGAACTCGGCGGATGTAGCACCGATGCGCGCCGCGTAGGCCTCGATGTAAGAGTCGATCGCCTCACCTTGTGCGGGATGAAACCGTACTGGCAGCGTCCGAATCCTCATATTTGCCAATCCATCTATCTACTCTGCAGTTGAATCACTTTCGACAGGATCTGCTTTGGTGGCGGGCGTTTGTTTCCGTCTGACACTACGCAACCTCGCATGCGTGTGCTCGCGGCTGGACTCAGCGGCAACGTCGATGGTGACTTGGTCCAGCAGGTCGATGTTCAACGCTTCGTGCCCATCCAAAACGGCCAATGCGCAGGCGCGCTCGATCAGCGTCGCCAACGATTGAAAGTAGCCCTGCGTGCGTACGTACAGGTAATCGCTCACCTCACCAGATGCGAGTGACCGCTGACCGTGATCAGCCAATACCAATTGCTTCTCGATCGCTCGGACCAGAGAGCGCCATTGCCTGCGCTCTTGTGGGGTCTCAGCGGCAAAGGGTTCCATGGCGTGTGCGGTCACTCGCCGCGCCGTCTGTTGTCGAATGTTGTGCTGCTTCGACGAGTCGCCGCGGCCTTCGGAGAAGAATCCTGCCTCACTCAGGCCGATACCGACGAACAGCGTCGTGACGGGGAAGTCGTTGGCGATCGACTTGAACGTATTGCTGAGCTTCGCGCCATCGGTGGTGTTGAAGGCGGAGAAGTGGACTTCGTCGATGATTAACAGCCGCACATTGCAGTCGAGGAACACATCGAGTGCCCTCATCTTGAATTGGTCCGCGTTGCCCGAGCGGATTCCTGCGTGGGCGAGGAAGTACAACATCGCAACGTAAATCGCCCGCGGCGTAGGAGTGCCGTTGAGTGCGATGCGAACCACTGGCCACCTCTCGTGGCCATCTCCGGTCCTGGGACCGCGTTCGGCGATCTCGTCGAGATGGAATCGCTTGGCGAAGTTGTCTACCGCCGTCGTCTTGCCGATCCCCGCTGGGCCCTCGATGGCCATGCCGCCTTTGACCCGGTTCGCGTCACTGGAGTTACTGATCATCAATACGGACAGCTGTTTTCGCAGCGCTAGTAGCTGCGGTGTCTCGACTACGCCCAGGTTTGCGTGCCAGTCGAACCGTTGCTTGTCGTATCGCCGTTTGTCTGGCGGACTCAATGCGCTGACCTCTCGGCGTGTGAGCAGCGCTGGCTTCTCACGCGTCGGTCCCTTGACTGTCTCCGCCCAGCCCTCCTTCGTGGTCAATGTGATGTTCTTGAGTTCCGCGCTGATCTCCGGCTCGTATGCTGTCATGCCAGTTCGAAACTCTCGTCGTCGTAGTCGTCTTGGATGTCAGCGATGTCATCGTCATCGCCTGCCTCGGGCCCGGCATGACCGAAGTCGGTTAGGACGTCGCTGGAGTCACTGAACGCGGACACGCTCGCGAGCGCTCTGACCGTCTCTGCATCGTTGGCGGGCTCGACTTGCTTGCTGAGCATTTGCTCTTGGCGGGCCATCCTCAGCGCGATTCGTCGCTCCTTCGGGCTCAACTCGAGACTGAGGTTGAAACGTTTGAGCAGTTCCCGTAGTGCCAGTTGTTCGTCGACGAAGCCGTCCGCCTGGACTGCCAGCTGGCGCGCGTATTGGTAGGCGTCATCGCTGAAGGGCATCGGGAATTTCGATGCGTATTCCCATCTGAGGGAATGCCATTCGCGATCGTGGGGATGTTGGATATAGACCGTTGAGATGTCGTCCGGGTCGGAGTGGATAGGCCATGCGTTCTTGAACTTTCCCCCGTGAGGGCTCTTCATCTTGCCAAGTTCACTGAGCACGTCGCCCTTGTAGACGAGGCCGTAGATCTTCACTCCTTTGCGTTGAATCGTGCGCGCGTCAGCGCGGAGAAACTCCAAGGCTAGGTCTGGGTGACGTGGCACCTCGACGTAACCCGCACGTGCAATCCCATGGCTGAACATCTGAGCAGGTGTCATCTTCGGCGCCTTCTTTGCCTGCCGAGCTGGCAACTCGGGGTCGAAAAGCGAGTCATGCGGCACGCGATGGTAGATCTGTCCGACCCATTCGCGCATGATCTCATCGAGCTCGTGGATGTAGTAGAACGCTTGGCCCTCCACGTCGAGTCCGCGCGAGTTGATGTCAGGCCCCTTATAGCCGGGCAGGTATTGCAACAGCCGCGTGCGTATCGACCCGAAGAAACGTTCCAACGGGGCCTTATCTCTACCCTCTCGCAGCCGGGCGGGTTGAATCGAGATGCCGAAGCGTTGGCACACGCTGTTGAGATGCTCAGATAGGTAGATCTTTCCGTGATCGACGACGATCGTGTCGGGCCTCAGCGCCGGACCCATCGTCTTACCCGTGCGGTCAATCTTGTCCGGATCAATCAGGACCTCACGCGGGATCCCGTGATACGGCCATACGGCATAGGAGGGCCAAGCTGCGGGAGCGCGCAGTGGCCGAAATACCTGGTACATAATCGCTGCTGCATCAACAGCCTTCGTCGAAACCGGTGTCAAACGCAACGCCACGATGCACCGCGAGTACCAGTCCATGGCGACCGTGAGCTCGACCTGCATCCACCGGGCGGTTCGATCGAAGCCAAAGACATCCAGACGCGTGGTGTCGAGGATCAAATACTCGCCCGGCCTAGTAGGACGTAACTTGCCGTGCTGCCTCTCCGGGCTGTCGGCGAGGTCGCGGTTGCGCTTCGTTGTCCCTCGGAACAAGGGCCGCTTGGCGTCAAGAGCCAGCAGATGACGGTTCGCCGTGGAACGCGACGGCTCCGTGACCACACCCTCGCCGTAGAGAAGCTCCAAGCGTGCCGACGTCTGCAGGATCACGGCCGTTTTTGTTGGCATCGATTCCTCGGTGTGTTCCCGCATGACGCTGTCGGCGATAGCAATCCACCGAGGGTCAGTCTTTGGCTCCTGCATCTTCCGTCGGGTGACGAGGCCGGCTTCTCCCCGCTCCTGGTATGCACGGACCCAGCGACGAAGTGTTGAATCGCTGACGCCGAGCTCTTTGCACTTTGCGTCGTATCGCTCCATGAGTTTTCGCGTCGGGGCATATTCGGCGCGGGGCTCTCCTTCGAGGGCCAGTTCCGGGGAGCCGGATTTGTATCCGGTCGTCGCCTCGCGGATGTGGTCGGCCTTCTCACGTACTGACTTCATGTCGGCCGGGCTCAGCCCGAGCAGTGCGATAGAAGCAGGGTCGTACGGGTCGTCCGGCTCCGGCCCGTCCTCGCAGGGTATGAGGTGTGCCCTCGGATCCGCTAAGAGATCGACGACCGATCTTCGACGAAAGGTACTGGGGCCCTGCAGAACCACCTCATACGTTCCCCTAGCGGAGATGAACTCCGTCACCTCGAACAGTTCTCCGTCGAACTCGACTCTGGAGCCGCGTCGAAGCGGTTCCCCCGCCCCGCTCACGAACTTTCATCCATCGATCGACACCCGATCGCGATTACGCTGGTGCGGTCATCGGTACTGCTTATCATCATGCTTCTCCAGAGGTCGTCGGAGCACGGTCTTCGAATCCAGGACAGCGGTCAGATCTGCCACAAACTCCTGCTTCCACAGCAAGTGCAGGATCGCCGCGCGGGCCAGTGGTTCGGGATACGGCACCATTCGCTTGACGTTTCTGAACTCGATGCCGTCGATATCGAGCGCACGTAGATCTGCCAAGCAAGGCTGCGAAATGCCCTCCATACGGCGGAATCCCGAAAGGAATCGCACATTCGCCAGAAGTGCCTCAGGCATCTCGTTGGCGACCTCGAAACGCCATCCGATCGACTCCATGAGTTCACGTGTCCACGCGAATGTCGCTCGAACTGTCGGCTTGGCCATTCTTTCCGACGGTTTGACGTCTACGACGATCGGCGCATCTCGTGTCAGCAAGCAGTAGTCCGGTATGTGGCGCCGCATCTTGCCATCGGCCAAGACTCTTAAAAGGAACGGCTGTGCAACGATCTTCGTAACGGATGTGTCGAAGTCAGCTATTAGTAGCCTGGCGAGTTCGAGTCTGGACTCGTAGATCACATGCGCACAGTTGGTCGAAGACCAGTAGCTGCCGGAGTAGTGCCTCTGCCCGCGGTACCACCGGAAGGTCCGGTACGGAAGCGCCTGACGAAGCACATCGGATGTGAGGTCGCTGAGCGGCCGGTCGACCAGTTCTCCAGTCTCGTCACGAACCGTAACGGGCGGCCTCAAATCCGTTCTTGTACGTCGCATCAGCTCTCCGGAAGTTCGCGGAAATGGTGCATTCGAGGATGGAGTGCAAAGTGGTCTCGGCGCCAACCCTAGCGCGGAGTTGGGACGGATCCGTGATCAAGTCTCCACCCGAAAAGCACACGACTAAAACGCTTTTCGGTTGCGTCTGTCAACAGGTTACTGTTGACAGACGCAACAGTTCAGACTGTGGAACCTGCAAGAGATAATGCCTTTTTCACCAGCTGTTGTGACTCCAACCTGGAATCTTCGAGGCGCACTCACCACATCCACAGCGGCTCGCGAGCATGTCCGTCAATCATTGATGCGATCTTGATGGCCGTACCGCCGATGGCGGAAGCGAACTGGAATACGTCGACCCACAACGTCATCGGCACATCGGAGACGATCGGCGGCATAGGCGCGATCCCGTCCCGCTTGCGCGTACTGTGCACACGGGCCTGAAGGCCTTCTTCGAGCCATAGCCGGTTGATCTTGTTCTTGTTAACCTCACGGCAATCGTCCTAGCTCAGCGCCGCCCAAGCACGCCGGCACCCCAGCGGTGTTTGATTGACATGATGGAGTAGGCGCGCAAGGTTCGGGATGGAACTGTCTGATCCCAGTTGATCGCGGGCCGCGGCCACTGCGCTACTACTACTGGCCCGGCAGCTACGTTGCTCCCGACCTGCTCGACGCCATGGATGCCATCACCGACGAGGCCGAACAGGTCTCCGCCGTCACTTGTGAACGCTGCGGACAATTGGGGACGCTGCACCGAACCCTCCACGGCTGGTTGAAGACACTCCGCCCCATGTGCGCGAACGATCTCGGCTACGCGCCATGACAGCGTGAATGCCCACCCGCGTTACTCTTCACTCAACCGGCGGTTCAACTCAGCCGATCGTTGCGCGACGGTCTGTGCTGCGTCTTGCACTGTTGACCAATCGTCGCGGAGTTCGTCGAGGTATCCGGTAGGGAACTGTCCGGTGAGGGCTCCACTGGTGGTCTCGATCGCGGCCAAACGGTCAGCCTGTCGTCGTTGCGCTTCGTAGCGCAGCAATTCGTCGGCGATGAGGGGATCGGCGACGAGCCCGTCGATGCGGTCGTTCATCCGCCGGAACACTTCGTCCTCACTCACGTGTGCTTCCTGGTTCGCACTTTCGTTTATGTCGCGAACAAACCCCTGAACGACCAGAGGCCGCTCTGGCCAAGAGGTCGCGCAACTCGGGAGTTGAGTCGTACTCCCGCTGCGCGGCTCCGATCGACCCGTCGCCGACAGGAGCTTCCCACGGGTCCCGAACTGAGTGGTCGAGCAGCTCGCGATCCGCCAGCCAGGCCGCGGGGTCATCGCGAGACCCCTGATTGTCCTCTGCCATCTGCACATCATCCGCCACCTCGGCGATGGATCGCCAGTTCATAGCGTGGCTCGCGGCAACTGTCTGAGGCGTTGGTGCGGCGCCCCACACAAACCGGCCACCGTAATGACGGAGCGGGGACCTCATCAACATGATCAATATGGGCGCGACCTGCCAAGCAAGGACGTGATGCTGCGCGACGCTTCCCAGTAGCGACTGCAGGTAGCAGGAGCAGTCGCTGCCGGTTGGGATCGCGTGGCATCCGGTGATGGCGCCACCGGTCTGCTCCGGTATCGCCGTGCCAGCATGGCCGTCGATAATCCAGTCGCCTCGACGATCAGTTCCCAGTAACGTCCGCTTCATCAGAAGGAGTTGTTGTGGTCAAGTGTCGCGTCGTGGTGAGCCCAGAAGCGGTCAAAAGGGCCCGCGAGAAGTCGACGAGGGCCTCGGCGAAACTCGAGGGTCGCGAAGTGCCCGCCGATTACGTCCGGCCCGCTGCGGTTCAGCGCTTCCTCGACGATCACGCGGCGAACTCTGAACGATGTCGCAAGGATGACCCGCGTGACGCGAAATAGGCTTTCTGACAACGGATTGCTCGATGTGCTGCGTCGTGAGGTGTGGCCACTGTTGTCAGATCGGGGCGTGGTGACCAAGGCGGAACGGGAGCGGATACTCGGCTACGACCGCGACACCGGGGTCTGCGGCCACGATGGTGCGTGATTCACCGTCGATAATTGTCTTGCACACCGTCACTGCCGTTGCAGATAACGCAATCGATCTCATTGCCACAATCTCTGTTGGTCAGCCGATCACCGAAGGCACCCTCGACACCCCGGGCTTCGGAACGACCCCGACCCAATGAGCACGGTTCATCGTCACCGCCATCCGCAGGCACCTCACCCGGCAGTGCTGCACGCACTATCGGGAAGCGCTGGGCGCCATCAGCGACACGCTCGGAACCCCAGCGCGGGGGTGTCCACGTGTGGAAGCCAATTAATCCCGCACTAGACGACTACGCCTTCAATGCTGGTTGGCAGCAGCACCGGCGACGCGCGGCAACGATGAGCACGCCAAGTGCTGAGCGAAGTTTGCCCCGCCACACAAGCCTGGGCAAAGGGGTGGATGCGATGCCGGAAATCTTCATCGTGACACCAGTCGCTGACGGCGAAACGTCGGTGCCGGACGGCCTGGCGATCAACGCCCCCGACCGCGAGCCACTGCAACGCGGCCTGCGCAAAGCCGGCCCGACCGTGATCGCCACGAATTCCACATTCAACCCGCGCATCCTCGCAGCGAGGACCTGAACGCGAGGTTCTCGGGCCCAGCACCTGACTCAAAGACTCTCGCTAATGCGGTGCTCCCGGTTTTTCACACTTCGTCGCCGCTGGCGGCCGAGAGCATCGGCCGCGACCCAGCGTTTGAGACACACCACGGCGATGGTGTCCAGTTTCTCGCCCTCGAATGTGGTTCAATAAGTGGACACCGGCCAAGGAGGGCTACGCATGGCTGAACCTCTAAGCAATCCAGAACGTGGCATCGACCAACGACTAGCCGATTTTGATCTGACGATCGCAGACGTTCACGACAAGATCATCTTTGCGGCCACGCAGGCAGCGGATGCTGTCAGCCCACTAGCCCCGAAGGGCGCACCGGGACGCCATTCCCACGATTACTGCGTAGCGGCGCTTCGCTCGGTACTTCTCTTGAAAGAGGGCTGGGAAATCGACGAAGACGACTTTGTCGCCCGGACTGTCAACCGCGAAAAGCGGATCGCGATCGTCGTAGCGGGCGGCAACGAGTTCACCGGCATACCCGGAACCGACGCCGACTTCACGACCAAGTGGCATAAGGGCGCCCGTGCCTTCGCCGGTGCTCCGACCAACTTACAGATGGGACTCGACGATATCGACGGCAGCGGGTTCGATTGGGGCCTGCGTGAAAAAGATCCTTCGATGAAGTGGCGGCTCTGGTATCTCGTCCATCACCGCGTTAACAAGAACTTGGTGCGGTTGGAGCTCAGCGCTCCTGGCCATCTCGATGACGCTGAGTTCCCGCGCAGTTGGGTCGAACGGATATTTCTACCGCCCTATCAGGTTGGACAGAGGAACGTTGTCAGGCCGAAGGACGACGGCGGCGACGATGGCACCGCAGCGGTCAATGTCCCAGTCCAGAAGAAATGACAACGCGCGAATTCGTCTCCTCGCGGTTGGAATTCGCTAGAAGACGCAAGGGGATTCCTCGAACCAAGTTGGCCGCGCTTGTCGGTTTGACTCCAAAGACACTGCAGCGTTGGGAAACTGGAGCAACCGCACCCACCGATGAGCAGGTTGAAAATCTTGCAGAACACCTTCGTGTCCTAACCGATTTCTTCTACTCGCCTGAGATTGAGGTCATCCCAGACGATGCCGTCTCGTTCCGCGCAGCGTCGAAGATGACAGCGGCAGAGCGGGATGGAGCCACGGCTTCGGGCCGCCTCGGCGTCGAGTTCATGCGGTGGATCGAAACCAAATTCGACCTTCCCTCGAACGACGTTCCGACCCTTACCGGCTGGGGCCCTGAACTGGCAGCAGATGCAGTTCGGGAGAGATGGAATCTCGGATCTGGCCCGATACGACAGCTAATACCCGTCTGCGAGTTGCACGGAATCCGTGTTCTAAGTCTTGCGCCCGACTATCGCAACGTCGACGCATTCAGCTTCTACGACAGAGGCACACCGTTTGTTTTCCTGAATACAACAAAGACGGCGGAGAGACTGAGGTTCGACCTCGCGCACGAAGTTGGGCACTTGGTGATGCACGGTGAATATGAAGTATGCCAAGGCCGGGATGCGGAGACACAGGCAAATGAGTTCGCCAGTGCTCTGTTGATGCCCCGAGATAGCGTTCTGTCTGCTGGGTTGTTCGGCTCAAACACCGACCAAGTGATCCACGCTAAGAGCAAGTGGGATGTCGCAGCGATGGCGCTTGCGCATCGACTGAAAACACTGGGGCTTGTAACAGATTGGGGTCACCGCTCCCTCTGTGTCGAACTCAGTAAGCGCGGGTTCCGACGGAGTGAACCAGGATCGCAACTTAGGCATGAGTCTTCCCAGGTCTTAGTTAAGGTGATGGCAGCCCTTCGTGCCGATGGTCTAACACCCCGACGCATAGCTGCCGAAATCGGCCTTCCTTCATCGGAGTTTGCGGCTTATCTGTTCGGTCTCGCCGCTACCTATCAAGAAGGCGCTGGAGACACGTCGGCGCCCGGCGGCAAGCCGAGGCTCGAGGTCATCGGAGGTACCACGCATGCCCATCACCCGTAGATGCACGCGATAGCCGACCGCATTGTCGGAATTGGCGCGCCTTGAAGCTGTGGCAAATAGTTAGTCGATCCTCCGGCGTCGTCGGGTATCCAGTCGCCGTAGGTATTGAGTGTCAACGTAAAGGTGCTGTTTCCCAACCATTTCGATACCGAAGACCCCAACCCACAGCCGACGCATACCCCCATCGACTCGCACCGCCGTCGGCTAGACCTCCAAGGTAATCGGCGACCGACAGTCCCTGGCAATTCGAGATCTTGGCAATCGACATGAGCCCAGTGCGACGACCCAGTTTGTCTCACGCTTCGTGAACAATTGGTCATTCGGTGGTCATTTCAGATGGGATTTGGTCATGAAGTATGAGAAGTCACATCAACTGTGACTTCTCACGCTTGGTGACCAATCGCGGGCCGCTGATCTGCGGCGATTTGCGTTGGCTCACTGAGTGACCACTGGCGGTTGTCCCACGTTCGTGACCAATGTTCGCGAGCCGTCGTTGTCGAACTCGTGGTCGCCGGATCCGTCATGAATAGCCGAGGTCCGGCATGGACTCTTCGTCTCGTGACTACCCCAAAGCCCGTTGCCAAGTCCATGGCCGCGCAGCGTGTCTTCTGGCGCTATTCATCGACGCCCGAGTCGTCGGGTGTTTCTGATTCGTCGCTAACGTGTTCGCCGCCGACCTCATTGTCGATGAGGCCAAAGGGATGCGTGTCAGGATCGCGCGTGTACCGGACAACGATGTTGTCAACCACAACCGCCGGAGGAGTGTTGTCGACGAAAATCACTTGAGCCCCGGTACCAAGCTCCGCAAGCCAACCTTCGACGTGCTCGTAGAAGCGCTCGATCAAGCGGATATCGGAGAACTCCGTGTCGGCCGCAGCGCCGCCGAGATTCTTTTGTGGCGTATCGATCATCAAGAATCCCGGGTGCGACGCACTTGTCTCGTAGGCTACTTCGAATACTGCAAAGGCCCACGCTAACGACACCAGCACTTGACCGCCACTACTCGCCTCGCGAAACTGCTGCCCTCTCACAAACGGCACCAAGTTGGTGTCGATGTAGGGAGGCAAGACGCCAGCCTCATCGACTTTCGGGTAGCGAATCTGATTGAGTATTGCCCGAAAACGTTCAGACAGTTGAGCTATCACGGCGGCGCGGTCCGGCCGCTGCTTCTGCTCCCGTTGCTGCGCTCTCAGCAGTTGCAGATTCTTCTCTGCGCGCGATAGGTCCACAAGCTTCGCCTCCAACCCCCGCCGCAACTTCAGTCCGCTATCTAACTCGCTCTGCTGGACTAAGGCCGTTTGCTGACGTGCGTATAGCGCATCCCGTTCAGCAAGAAAGGGAGTGACTGCTGCTCTGGTGGCGCGATCTAGACGCGCGGCGACTTCCGCTTCAACCTGCGCGTCACGCTGAGCTGCGGCCGTCAGCCCGTCGACCTCTCCTCCTAGCCGGAGCCAGTATTCGTCGAGCTCTTTGAATCGCCGCTTCGCAGACCGGAGCTCACGCTGAGCACGCGCAACGGATTTATCATCGAGATCCGTTGCCGCCGTGGTGTCTTGGTGGCATAGGGTGCAGACACCGCCCTCCGCAGAAGGTAGTTGAGCAAGTTGGCCAAGGCAGGCCGGACACACTTCGACGGCCAGTTGGTTAAATGCCGATTCCGCCTCGACGAGTAGAGTCAACTTCCTGACATCGTCCGCATACTGAGCACGCAGGCTCGCAAATCTGTCGATCAGCGAGATTCGGTCCCTGAGCCGCGCCGCTGATCGCGTTGCGTCGGTGGCCGCAGCCGAGTGCGCGGCACGCAGTTCATTCGCGAATGCGGATGCCGCAGCTTCCCGCTGATCCAATTCGGCCAAGCGTCCGCGGACCACCTCAAGTTCTTCGCTAGCTGCCGCTAGTTCTACTTCCAAACGTGCGATCGACTTCGACTCCTGCTTTGCAACGAACTCTTGCAGCAGTTCTATCGAGCGCCGCTGCTGATCCAAGGCTGTCTGAGCATCCCTAATACGTCGTGCGAGATCGGCATCTTCGTTGTCGTGCACACCGAAAATTGCGTCAACAAGCTGCCGGAGTTTGATCGCCTTCTGAGTGTTGCCGGCATTGAGAAGTTGCTGACTACCGATTCGCTCATTGAGGTACAGGCAGACCCACATGACGTCGCGAAAGCTTAGCCTGTCGGTACCCGACTCTTGTTGCGTCGGAGCTTCTTTCAAGCTGACGTCCTGAAGGCTGACCGTCGACAACATGAACTGCGAGAGGCTCTGCGGGTCGCTCGTCGGCTCGATCACATACGAGCTGGCTTCTATATCGTCAAGTTCATCCAGCACACTCGGGTATATCTGCGCACGACTGCCATCGAGCGCGCGTTCGACCGTGAAGATCCCGTCTGGGGTCTGGATCTCGAGCATGATCGAGCGCACCTGCCGCAGCACTTCGGGGTACGTCGGGTATGTGGACCCACCGAGCGCGTATGCGATGAATCGAAGAACGCTGGTTTTTCCAGTGTTCGTTGGTCCCGCAACAATGCTGCAAGCATTCCAAGTGGATTCGTCGTGCCTGAAATCTACGTTGTAGTTGCGTACGGCGCCCAGTAGGCGCATCCGCCGGATACGGAGGCCGCGCGCAAGTCTCGCGCTCATGCCACCCAGATTGTTCTCCTGGGGAGCTTCGCGTTCGTCTGAGCTGGGATCGGGCTCTTCGCTAGTCCCCGCTGCAACCTGATTCATGATTCTTCGGCGTTGTCGCCCAAGTAAGGGTCGGCGTCGGTCGAGCCATACAGGTCCAGTAGGAGAGACGGAGTGGTCAACCAGCGTCTCGACGCCTGAGCGAGTTGCGGGTCAGACAGTCGGCGCAGGCGTTCGTGAACTACCCGCACCGATTCGCGATACTGGTCCACATAGAGCGCAGACAGGGAATCGGCGAACCGTACTCCATTGGTGGTGATGCCGTAGCCACCGCCGCGCGGCCCGGCGAGTCCGTACGAGACCAGCAGGGCTACGTCATGCTGGAGCCGCTTACGCCGATTCGCGAAGCGCGAGCCGGTAGACGCGTAGGATAACTGCCGCTCATCAAAGGATGCGTGGTGGAGCTGCGCATGCTGCAGGTGGTCACCTGGTTCGAAGATCACAAACGGATTCGCCGCAAAGAAGTCGTAGTAGCCCAGAGGGCTCACCTCAATCGCACAACGACAGCGCCGGGCAGGTCGATAGGTTCAACCGCCGCTACGGACGTACTCGCCCGGCGCCGTCGGATCCGGATCGAGTCAGGCCTGCTCAGGGATCAGGTGGAACTCAGTGAGCAGTTCACCGATCTCACTTTGATCGATCTTGCGGATAAGGCGCTTTCTGATGAGCTCCGGGCCGGGGACCGGGAGGTGCTTACCGTCGCGCAGCCGGCTGGTGGCAAACAGCAATTTGCGGATGTCGTAGGTGGAGTTGAACACCTCAGGCACACCGCGTTCGACGCCGAGCAGTTGATAGGCAGCCTCCATCCCGGTGCGCACCGAGTACTCGGTGGTGAAGATGGTGTCGCGGGTGGTCTCGGCGAACTGGCCGATGAATGCGAAGTTCACCGCGCCCGCCGGCACAACGTCTGGCCGGTCACCGGCGCGCCGCGGCAGGAAGAACGAGGTGACATAGGGCATCATCACCGGAACGCACTTGGCGCCGCTCGCCGCCAGCTCGGGGATGTCTGCCTCGGGCACGCCGAGGTGGTAGAGCCACTCCTGGGTGATCTCCTCACCCGTGCAGTCCTGCATCGGTTTCGTGATGTAGTCGCCGGGGCGATCCACGAAGAGCCCGTACACCCAGACCACGATCTGGTCGTCGGGCTGCTGCTTGAAGTGGGGTTGGCGGTTGACGGTCCAGCTCATCAGCCAGCTGGAGTCCCGCACTGTGACGATGCCGCCCGTGACGACCTTGCCGCTGAACGGGTCCCGCTTGCAGATCTTCTGGATGTATTCGGGGATGCGGGCGTCGAGCGTGGTGACGGTGGCCGATTCCCACTTGCTCAACGGGATATCGCTGCAGAACACCTCCGGTCGGCCGAACGACGGATCCTTGGCGGCGATGCGCCGCCACAGATCCCACGCGGGGGCCGGGCCGGTGTCCAGGCGTGCGGCGGTGTGGTGGTCACCATTGTCGGAGTTCTCGGTCAGCGAGCCGATCGTGGTGAACACCAGATCGTTCTCCGACAGATAGGTGCCGCCCGGTTGCCCTTCGGCAATCCAGTGGATGTAGGTCGCGACCTTATGGTCGGGGTTGGTGAGGTCGAAGTCGATGTCGGTGACCTCGGTTTCGAACCGGAACGTGACACCCTGGTCGATGAGCCAGCGGGTCAGTGGCAACACTAGCGACTCGTACTGGTTGTACTTGGTGAACTTCAACGCCGAGAAGTCGGGCAGGCCGCCGATGTGGTGGACGAAGCGGTGCAGGTAGAGCTTCATCTCCAAGGCGCTGTGCCATTCCTCGAAGGCGAACATGGTGCGCCAGTAGAGCCAGAAGTTGCTGTCCAGGAAGTCTTTTCCGAAGACTTCGTCGATGCGTTTGCCCTCCATCTCCTCGCGGGTGGCGAGGAAGATCTTGACGATGTCCTTCTGGGCGGCCTCGGAGAGTCCGAACAGCCCGTCGGTGTGAGCGTCCTGGCCGCGTCCTTCGGTGACGCGTTGCAGCGAGTAGTTGGGGTCGTCCTTGTTGAGCCAATAGAACTCGTCGAGCACGGAGGCGCCGTCCACCTCGATGCTCGGGATCGAACGGAAGAGGTCCCACAGGCATTCCATGTGGTCTTCCATCTCTCGGCCGCCGCGGATCACGAAGCCCTTCTCGGGTTCCTTGATCCCGTCGAGCGCGCCGCCGGGCAGCTTGAGCCGTTCCAGGATGGTGATCCGCTCACCGGGCAGGTGGCCGTCGCGGATCAGGAATGCCGCGCCCGCCATGGAGGCCAGACCAGCGCCGACGAACCAGGCCGACTTCTCGTCTATCCCTTGAGGTTTGCGGGGCCGGGCAAATGCTTCGTAGTTACCGCTGCTGTAGTACATATCGTTCTCCTCTATAACTCCGATGTGGCAGATAGCATCGATGCGGGCTAGTGCGAGTAGCTGTAGAAACCCTGCCCGGTAGCGACACCGAGATGCCCCTTGTCGATGTAGTTCTCCTTGAGCCAGGCCGCAATACGTTGCGACTCGGCGTCTCCGTGCGCCATCAGGTTGTAGGGCGTGGTCAACCCGACGATGTCGAAGATCTGAAACGGTCCGACGGGGGCGCCGGTGGCGATCTTCCACGTTTTGTCCACGGTTTCAGGTTCGGCGTAACCGCCCGCGGCCAGTTCGGCGGCCGCATGCAGGAGCGGCACCAGAAGCGAGTTCAGCACATAACCCGCCTTCTCCCTGTGCAATTCGATCGGCACCATGCCGATCGCCTTCGCAAACTCGACGACCGCTGTGTACACATCGGGGTCGGTGTCTGCGGTGCCCATCACTTCGGCGGTGTTCAGTCTCCAGATCTGGTTGGCGAAGTGCAGCGCCAGGAAACGGTCGGGGCGCCCGGTGAAGTCCTTGAGGTCGCTTGGCAGCAGGGTCGAGGAGTTGGTGGCAAAAATGGCGCGTTGCGGTGCCGAGTCGGCCAACTTGCGGTACGTATCGCGTTTGATGTCGAGCACTTCCGGCACCGCTTCGATCACCAGATCTGCGTCGACAACGGCATCGGCGAGATCAGATGTCAATCGGATGCGCTCGAATGCCTGTTGTGCCCTCCCGCCGGCTGCACCGTCGGCCTCCGCTTCGTAGGTTTTGATCAGTCGGCTGAAGCGGTCGCGGCCCGCGGCCACGGCCTTGTCGTCGATGTCGTAAGCGACCACGGGGAAACCGTGAAAGGCGGTTTGGAACGCGATCTGCGAACCCAGCACGCCAGTGCCGAGAACCGTCACCTTGTGGATGTTGTCGGTCATTGGATACCTCCTTGATTAATTAACTGCCGCACCGCTATCCGGGCGGCGACACCGTCGCCACGAATCCCGCTGCGATTTGGGTTACTTGTTCCCTGAGTTCGAGGATCGGGTCGGCACCGTCGTGCGCCCCGGTCGCGGGCTGAGCTGCAAGCAGATGTACGACCGCGAAGGTGCTGCGGGCGGCACGCAGTGCCGCCGCCCTGACGACGTCGGTATCGACGCCGGTGATGGCGGCCGAAAGACGTTTGGCGATGCCGTCTTCCAATTCTCTGACCAGTGCCAAGCCGTCCGCACGGTATCCCACCGACGGCGGTCCGAACAGCAACTCGCGCTGATAGACCACCGTGTTCTCGGCGTCGCCACTGGCGGCGTGCACGATCGGTGCGGTCATTGCGAACACCGCGTCGGCCGGATCGTCGCAGAACGCCGCTGCCTTCTGACCCGCCTCAATGGCCCCCCGCAACTTCTGGTTGTAGACCATCAGCAACAGATCGCCCTTGGTCGCGGCGTACCGAAAGAGGGTGCCGGCGGCGATATCGGCGCGATCGGAGATCTGTTGGGTTGTGACGGCCTCGAAGCCATGCTCACTGAACAGCTCGGATGCCGCCGTGAAGATGCGGTCGCGCTTGTCCTGCATATTTCGCTGGCGCCTGCCGCCGCGACCGGTCGTCCTACCGCTTTGTGCTGCGATCTTCGGCATCACGCTCACCTCCATGAGTAGGCTCAATACTGAGTATACTCAATAATTTATCTACGGCAACACTTAGCTGAAGGAATTCGTGGAACCCTGTTGACCAGCCAGAATGCGCCGAATCGGGGCCTCGGGTGCGATCAGGCTGTCCGCCCACGCGGTGTGCGATCGCGACCTTGTCCGGTCCGAGTTACGGCGGGCCTGGTCGAGAACGCGGCCGAGTCCGTCGTCGAGAAGTTGGGTCATGACGGCCGCGCCGCGGTCGGGGTCGGCCAGGATCCAGCCATGGCTTGCGGCTGGTACTTCATAAAGCGAGCCCTCTGCGAGATCGGCCATATCGAGCGCGCTTTGCCAGGGCACGATCAGATCGTTGCGGGCATGTACCACGAAGGTCGGGATGTGGTGGGCGGGTAGGGCCCGCAGGTGCATGCTGCTGTCGCTGGCGGCGGCGATCGCGCGGATCGCCCACAGGGGTTCAGCGGGTTGGCGCATGGTGCGCCACACCGTGCGCCCCACCAACCGCGCGTAACGCAGATGCGCCTGCCCGCGTAGCGACCGCTGCTCCAGCGCCACATCGCAAACCGCCCACGCCAGCCCCCACGCGATGGTGTGTGGCGCGGTCAGTACGCGAAATGCCTTGCGGTCGAATGTCGTTCCCGCTGCGGCGTCGACCAGGACGGCGGCCAGTACGCGATCGGGATGGGTCGCGGCCAGTTCGATGGTCATGCGGCCGCCCATGGAATGCCCCATGAACACCGCCTGGCGCACACCGAGCGCGTCGAGTGTGCGCAACGTCAGTGCGCTCATGGTCGAGAAGGTGCGCGGCTCAGGCAGCGGAATCGTGTCGCCGTGCCCGGCGGCGTCGATCGCGACCACCAGAAACCCCGCCCCCGCCAGCCGGGAAAGCAGCCGCAGGTAGGTACGACGGTCCATCGCCACGCCGTGCTGGAGCACCAGCGGCACCCCGCGCCCACCGACGGACACGCCGACGCGGTGTCCATCGTCGAGTACCACGCTGTGATGTACCGCGCGTGGGCGAGGCGCGCGATGCGGTTGTGGTGTCATGCCTGGTCCTTACGTTGCGCGTCGATCCACGGCCGATTATGACTATACTCATTAATGAGTGCACCCCAAAATGGGGTAAGTGTTCGGCACCACACCGATTCGCGCCGGACAATCGCATTGGTGCTGGGGTGAGCGCGCCGAGGAGGGGAGATGGATCACGATGAATGCCGAGGCTGACGACCAGGCCGTCACCGACGCTGAAACCGGAAGCGACACCGATATCGATAGGGACTCCCATACCGACCCCGAAGGCGACGCCGACGAGGCCCAACGGGCCACTGAACCGGTGCTGATCGCCACCGGTCTCGGGGTGGACGGCGAGCACGGAGCATTGTTCGCCGATGTCGATCTGGCACTCTCGCGCGGTTTTCACGCGATCCAGATGCCCGGCGGACCCGCTCAGGACGTCCTGCTGCTGACCCTTGCTGGCCGCTTTGCGCCCACTCGCGGGTCGGTATCGGTGTTCGGAGACACCACGCCGGGGGCGATTCGGCGGCATTGCGCCATTGCCGCGTTCGCCGATATCGACGACCTCGACGAATCGGTCACCGTGCAAACCGTGCTCACCGAGCAGTTCCGGTGGCTGGCGCCGTGGTACACCCGAGTCCCTGTGACGGCGGGTCGCAGCGTGCTGGAAGAGGTGTTCGGTGAACACCCCCCACCCGCGCCCCGGCGCTACATCGTCGAATTGTCCGACCTCGATCTCTTCCTGCTGCGCATCACGCTGGCGTTGCTGTCAGACCGTCCGGTGCTGGTGGTCGGTGATCTTGAGCAGGTCCGCGACAACGAACGCCGCACGATCGCCGTCAGCCGACTGGGCACGATCGCCGAGACCCGCACCGTGGTGGTGGGCGTCACCAACCCGCTGGGTATCGACGCACCCGACCACGACTTGCACGACCACCGGATCCTCACCGGAAAGGACTCTCAATAATGCTGGGCGACTTCTTGTTTGGTTCGGAGATCAGGCGTTTTGGTCGCAGCCGGATGACCCGTGCCGCCGTCGTCGTGCTGATGTTGCTGCCACTGGTATATGGGGCGCTATACCTGTGGGCGTTCAAAGATCCGTTCGGACAGGTCGACAAGATGCCGGTGGCGTTGGTCAACTCCGATCGCGGCGCGGAGATCGAGGGCCGCCATATCAATGTGGGCGAGGAGATCGCCAAGGGCATCACCGCCGACGCCAGCCTGGACTGGCACGTCGTCGACGACCAGGAAGCCCGTAGCGGTGTCGAGCACGGCACCTACTACTTCATGCTCGAGTTGCCGCCGGACTTCAGCGAAGCCATCGCCTCGCCGATGACCGGTGAACCCAAGAAGGCCGACCTCATCGCTATCTACAACGACGCCAACAACTACGTGTCGACGACGATCGGCCGCAGTGCCATCAACCAGGTTCTCAACGCGGTGTCCACCAGGATCTCCGGACAAGCGGTCAACCAGGTGCTCACCGAGGTCATCTCCTCCGGCGCGGGCATCAGGCAGGCCGCCGATGGGGCGCAGCAACTGGCCGACGGGGCCAAACAGGTCGACGTCGGCGTCGGGCAGGTGGTGGCGGGCGTGGACAAGGCGGCACCGGCGTCGCGCCAACTCGCGACAGGTGCCCGACAACTATCTGCGGGTATCAACACCGCGACCGATCCGCTGGTCACCATGAGCAAGGCGCTGGCGCAGATCGGCGGCGACACCGAACAGCTCCAGCACGGTGGTGACGCGCTACGTGAGGCCGCCGATCAAATCGGCGCGATCGCCGCCGCCCAGGATGCATCCGCCGACGCCGTTGCCACTGTGATCGCCCAGCTGCGCATCAGCGGCGATCCGATCGCGCAGAACGCCGCGAACACCCTCGACGGTGTCCACGGTCAACTGCAGACCCACCAGTTCACCCCGCAGATCCGCCAGCAACTCACCAACGCGCAGAACGCCGCGATCTCGCTGACGTCGGCGCTGCGCACCCCGGGCAGCCCGCTGAGCGAGGCCCTCGACGAGGCCGGGGCCAAGGGGCAGGAGCTGACCGACAAGCTCACCGAGCTGCGCAACGGCGCTGAGCAACTGGCCTCCGGAAACGGTCGATTGGCTACCGGGATCACCCAATTGCGCGACGGCGTCCACGAACTGAAGTCCGGCAGCGCCCAGCTGGCCGACGGAACCGCCGAGCTGGCAACCAAACTCGACGACGGTGCCCGCCAAGTACCGTCGTGGACGCCGCAGCAGAAGGACGCCATCGCCGACACCATCGGCGGGCCGGTCCAGTTGGACTCCGAGCATGAAAACGATGCCCCCAACTTCGCGGCGGGTATGGCGCCGTTCTTCCTCACCCTGGCGCTGTTCTTCGGCGCGCTGGTGTTGTGGATGATGCTGCGGCCGTTGCAAACCCGCCCGATCGCCGCCGAAGTGGCCGCGTTGCGAGTGGTGCTTGCCAGCTACCTGCCCGCGGTCGCGCTGGCGACCATGCAGGCGGTGATCCTGTATTGCGTGGTGCGTTTCGCCCTCGGGCTGAACTTCGAATATCCCGTCGCCACGCTGGGATTCATGATCCTCATCTCCTGGGTGTTCGTGGCGGTCACCCAGGCTATCAACACCCTGGTCGGCCCCGCCGTCGGACGGGTCCTGATCATGGCGCTGTTGATGGTGCAGCTCGTCAGCGCCGGTGGGCTCTACCCGGTCGAAACCACGTCGAGACCGTTCCAAGTCCTGCATCGCTACGATCCAATGGCATACGGGGTCAACGGGTTACGCCAGCTCGTGCTCGGCGGTATCGACTACCGACTGTGGCAGGCGCTCGCGGTGCTGATCGGCATCGCGGTGGTGTCGATGGCGGTCTCGTGCCTGTCGGCGCGGCGCAACCGGCAGTGGAACATCATGCGGCTGATCCCGGCGATCAAGATCTGACCCAGACGCCGTTGCAGTCGCACCGACGCAAAGGGTGTCCGAACATGTGGGGGCTGACGAGAATGCGCGTATAACTTCGCCTGAGCCGCATAAAGCTGACAGCACCGCCGGACTGGCGGCCCTCACCCCGAAGCTGCAAGCGCTGGCCAAGCTGCTGGACGTGAAATCTGTGCTTGTGATGCGCTCGGAATTCGACTCGATGGTGGTCAAGCACTTTGAGGAGCAACAGATGTGGCGGGGTTTACCACATCGGTTGCCCGGCCTACACACAAGCGCTCTCATGGTTCCTTTCGTGACTTCACAAGGGTGGTTCGCTGTGCGACTACGTCTGTCGGTTGGTGTCAGGCAGCTGCGCGTTCGTCGTCTACGACGGCGCCGCGGTCGGTCGGTGCGGACACCACGGGTCGCGTCTCCGCTGCGGTGACCGCGGTCGACGGCACCGACGAATTGCGCCGCCGGATGCGGCGGCGACTCGCCCAGTCGGCGATGGTGACCCCGACGGGAACGAACATCGGTCACAGACCGAGTAGCAAGATGCCGATTCCGGCGAGGTACTCAGACATGCGGGAGCCTTTCAGGATGGTTGACGGAGTGCTCAGGCGCTCAGATAGCGCAGGGCCGATCTGGCTGCGTTGTATCCGCACATACCGTGCGCGCCGACGCCGGGCGGGGTCGCGGCGGAGCAGATGTACATACCCGGCGCACCGGTGCTGTAGGGGTCGAGGGCCAGCCGGGGGCGGATGAGGATCTGCTTGGGATCGTTTCGGCCGGTGGCGATGTCGCCGCCGACGTAGTTCGGGTTGTGATTGGCCAGAGCGACCGGTCCGCGTTTGTGAACCTCGAGGATGCGGGCGCGGAAGCCGGGTGCGAAGCGTTCGATCTGGTCGAGGATCGCCTCCGTGGCGTCTCCGGAGTATCCGTGGGGGACGTGGGCGTAGGCCCAGATGGGGTTACGGCCCTGCACACCGCGGGTAGGGTCGGCCAGGTACTGCTGGCAGACAAGGACGAATGGCCGGGCGGGCATTCTGCCGGCGGCCACGGCGCGTTCGGCGGCGACGATTTCAGCGGCTTCGCCCGCGACGTGCACGGTGCCGGCGCGTCCGCAGTCCCGGTTGGTCCAGGGGACGTCGCCCTCGAGGGCGATATCGATCTTGAACGCTGCGGCACCGTGCCGGTAGCGGCGGTACGCGCGACTCACCCTGCGCGGCAGGGCATCTCCGGCGATGTCGGCGACGGCGCGCGGGGCCAGGTCGAAGAGCACGACGTCGGCGAGTGGCAGCTGCTCGAGCGAGCTGACCAGTACCCCGGTTTCGGTCTTTCCGCCCAGATCGGCGAGACGCGCGACCATGGCCTTGGAGATGGCCGCCGAGCCGCCCTCGGCAACCGGCCAGCCGTAGCGGTGACCGGCTGCGGTGATCATCAATCCCACCGACGAACTGGCCGGGCGCGTGAGCGGGTAGTAGACGTGTGCGGCGACCCCCATGAACAACGCGCGGGCGCGTTCGCTGCGCCACCTGCGGGCGGTCACCGTCGCCGGTAGGAGCGCCTGGGTCCCGAACGCACCCAGCGCAATCGGGTGGCTTGGTAGGTGGACGATAGGCCGGAAGACGTCGTCGCGCAGTCGGTCGAAGCGGTCGGTCAGCGGTCCGAACACACGCTGCCATGTGCGGGCGTCGCGCTCATCGAATTGTGCTGCGGTGTCGGCGATAGAGGTGTGCAGCGTCGCGGCGCTGCCGTCGTCGAACGGGTGGGCTGCGTCGAGTTCGGGGTAGCGCCAGGTCAATCCGTACTGAGTTAACGGCTGGCTCTGGATGAACGGCGAAGCCGCGGTCATGGTGTGAACGGCCGAGCAGTCGTCGTGCAGCAGACCGGGCAGGGTCAGTTCACTGGTGCGGGTGCCGCCGCCGAGGGTGTCAGCGGCCTCCAACACCGTGACGTCGACACCCTTGTCTGCCAGGGTCAGTGCCGCGGCGAGGCCGTTGGGTCCGGACCCGACGATGACGGCGGTGCTCATCGCGCCGAGGCGGTCGGCCGTGGTGTGGTCACCCGTACGGGCAGCTGGTCGCCGGCCTCGGGCCAGGGCTGGCGAGCGATCATGTCGGCGACTTCGACGTAACCGCGTTCCACCACACCGGTTTTGGCGTCCACGATGCGGTAGGCCTGCCATGAGCGATGGATGGGCTGGCCTTCGAGCAGGATGACGCGGACGTCGCCCTCGGCGAAATCGCAGCGCTTCTGCAGGGCTTCGATGAGCTGTTCGTTGTGCAGATGCCCTTCACCGAAGTTCCAGCCGATGATGGGTCCGGCCATGTACTCGCCGTCACGGATGATGTAGTCCTGCTCGTTGGCGACTGCGCGAGGCACCAGCCCGTTGAGGGCGCGGCCGTGGGCGTGCATGGAACGCCAGGCCTGCATCTTGTCGAGTACCACTTCGGCGACCTGGGGCCCGTACAGCTTGGCGAGCTGGCGATTGGCCAGTGCCGAGCATTTGAGCACGTTGGTCTCGATCTTGTCTTCGACACCTGGCCGTAGGCACCATGCGCTGGCCGCCCAGTTACCGGCGTAGTACCGCATGGCCGGCAGGAAGGAGATCTTGTCGGGCAACAGGTTTCCGACGACGGGCACCAGCACGAGCGACGCGCCCAGGATGGTGAGGAGTAGTGGTGAGCTCATGTCCGTGACGCGGTACTCGCCGTATGCGCCGTACAGGTAGAACAGCGAAACGTAGATCTTTCCGTGATCGACGACGATGGTGTCGGGCCTCAGCGCCGGACCCATCGTCTTACCCGTGCGGTCAATCTTGTCCGGATCAATCAGGACCTCACGCGGGATCCCGTGATACGGCCATACGGCATAGGAGGGCCAAGCTGCGGGAGCGC
>Ga0209023_10000346_pt1 | contig 74323 bp, 63 predicted proteins | sample LakOneMetagenome_FD_187468 | JGI IMG/M metagenome (GOLD analysis project Ga0209023, IMG submission 187468) | Freshwater and sediment microbial communities from Lake Erie, Canada (SPAdes) (version 2) | ecosystem: Environmental > Aquatic > Freshwater > Lentic | place: Lake Erie, Canada... | reverse complement strand
CCGATCTCACCAGCGCGCGGTTGCGCGACGGATCCTGCGTCGTGACGCCGGTCGGGCAACGGTCGGTGTGGCAGCTCAGCGACTGGATGCAGCCGAGCGCGAACATGAAGCCGCGCGCCGAGTTGCACCAGTCGGCGCCGATCGCCATCGCGCGCGCCATGTCGAAGGCGGTCGCGATCTTGCCGGAGGCGCCGATCTTGATGCGGTCGCGGGCGTTGATGCCGATCAGCGCGTTGTGGACGAAATTGACGCCCTCGCGCATCGGCGTGCCCAGATGGTCCATGAATTCCAGCGGCGCCGCACCGGTGCCGCCTTCATTGCCGTCGATGACGATGAAGTCGGGATAGATCCCGGTTTCCAGCATCGCCTTGCAGATCGCGAGGAATTCCCAGGGATGGCCGATGCACAGCTTGAAGCCGGCGGGCTTGCCGCCGGACAACCGCCGCATCTCGCCGATGAACTTCATCATTCCCACCGGCGTCGAGAACGCCTTGTGGAACGCCGGCGAGATGCAGTCCTCGCCCATCGCGACGCCGCGAATCCTGGAGATTTCCTCCGAGACCTTGGCCGCCGGCAGCACGCCGCCGTGACCGGGCTTGGCGCCCTGGCTGATCTTGAGCTCGACCATCTTGATCTGGTCGTCGGCCGCGATCCGCGCGAACTCGTCCGGATTGAAGGTGCCGTCGCGGTTGCGGCAGCCGAAATATCCGGAACCGACTTCCCAGATGATATCGCCGCCGTTCTCGCGATGATACGGGCTGACGCCGCCCTCGCCGGTGTCGTGCGCGAAGCCGCCTTTCCTGGCGCCGGCATTGAGCGCACGCACCGCGTTGGGGCTGAGCGCGCCGAAGCTCATCGCCGAGATGTTGAACACCGATGCCGAATACGGCCTGGTGCAGTCGGGGCCGCCGATGGTGATGCGGAATTTCTCCTCGGCATGCGCCTTCGGCGCCACCGAATGGTGCATCCACTCATAGCCTTCGCGGTAGACGTCTTCCTGGGTGCCGAACGGCCGCTTGTCGAGCACCATCTTGGCGCGCTGATAGATCACCGCACGGGTGTCGCGCGAGAACGGCATGCCGTCCTTTTCGCTCTCGAAGAAATACTGCCGCATTTCGGGGCGGATTTCCTCGAGCAGAAAGCGGAGATGCGCCGAGATCGGATAGTTCCGCAGGACGGCGTGGCTCTTCTGCGTCAGGTCGCGAAGACCGAGCAAGGTCAGCGCACCGGAGATCACGATCGGGATCAGCACGGCTTCCCAGATCTTCGGATTATGGTCGAAAACCCCGATGCCGAGCAGCAAGGCCGTGACGACGGCGCAGATCGTCAGCACGATGAAGCGTGGCGAGAACGGAAGCAGCAGCGTTTCCATAAAACCCCTCAGCCGGATTATTGCTTGTCTGTCGGCAGCTTAGTCGAATCAACGGAACAAGCGCCATACGATATACGCCCCGGCATTCGCGGATGTGACAGCGAGAGGTAAAAAAAACTCCCGCTCCCGCAGCAATAGATCCGGCGGGGATGCTTTTGCAGTGCAACGTAACGATGGCGCCGAGCGTGGCTCAGTGATGATGCAGCCGCATTTCGTGGGGGATCCGGCCCTGTTGCAGGTCGTGCTGGGCCAGCCACGCATCGGTCGCCGCGACGGCGCGATCGATATGATCGGCGGTGCGCGAAAAATCGTAGGGTGATCCCACCAGCGGGCACAATGGCGGCACCACGAAATACTCGATTTCGGGCCCGAGGCTTTCCAGTTCGCTGACCAGTTGACGCGCGATCAAGAGCGTTAGCGCATGCAGCGCGTTGGCGACCGCGCCAATCGGCGGCTTCTGCGTCGCGCAGGCATGCCCGGTCGGCAGGATGATCAGGCGCTTCGCGCCCTTCTTGACCGCGACCTGGATCGGCGTGTTGCTGGAGATGGCGCCGTCGGCGAGATAGTAGTCGCGGTAACGGACCGGCGCGAACGCACCAGGGATCGCGGTCGAGGCAACGATGGCCTCGGAGATCGAGCCATCGGACAACACCACACTGTCGCCGGTGACGATATCTGTCGTGACGATGTGCACCGGCAGTTTGGCATCCTGCAGATGGCGATAGGGGATGTGATCGTCGATCAGCTTGCGGATGCCGTCGTGGGAAATCAGGAAATCGCGGCGCCACAGAAAACTCAACACGGCGCGCCAGCTCATCGGGAACACATCCTGCCGCGTCAGTCCGCGCCAGATGGTTCCCAGTTTTTCCATGCCTTCCACCGTCGGGTCGCCGGCATAGAACGCGCCGTTCAGGGCGCCGACGCTGGAGCCGACCACCATGTCGGCGGTAATACCGTGGGCCGCGAGCGACTGCAGCATGCCGACCTGAATGGCGCCGAAGCTGCCACCGCCGGCAAACACGAAGGCGGTCTGCGCCTGCTTGATTTCGTCACGTACCGCCACGACGCGTCGCTCCCGATGTCGCCGCGTCGATCGCGCGGCGTCCGGGGATCGTTATAGCAGTGGGGGAATGGGATGTGCCAACAACGTTGTCGTCAGCCAGTGCGGCGCTCCCCGGATGCTGCGCAGCGCGCCGCGCTTGCGGCGTGGTGCGCTGCTGGTCCGGGGTCCAGTTGGGTCCCGGCTCTGCGGAGCCGCGCCAAGGCGCTGCACCGCGTCCGGGACACCAAACTCAACGTTCCACGAATGCCTTTTCGATCACGAAATGGCCGGGCGTATTGTTGCTGCCTTCGAGGAAGCTGCGGCTCTCGAACATCTGGCGCAGCTCTTCCAGCATGCCGGGGCTGCCGCACATCATGATGCGGTCGGTTTCGATATCGAGCGGCGGCTGGTGGATGTCGTTGAACAACTGCTCCGACGTGATCAGGTCGGTGATGCGGCCGCGGTTGCGGAACGGCTCGCGGGTCACGGTCGGATAGTACAGCAGCTTCTCCGACAGCAGCGGCCCGAACAGTTCGTCGTCACGCAGCTTGGCGACCAGTTCTTCGCCATAGGCGAGTTCGGATACCTGGCGGCAGCCATGCACCAGCACGATGGTCTCGTAGCGCTCGTAAACATCCGGATCCTTGATCAGGCTCGCGAACGGCGCCAGCCCAGTGCCGGTCGACAGCAGCAACAGCCGCTTGCCTTCGATCAGATTGTCGGTGACCAGCGTGCCGGTGGCCTTGCGGCCGACCAGGATCTCGTCGCCTTCACGAATTTTCTGCAGCTTCGAGGTCAGCGGGCCGTCAGCGACCTTGATCGAGAAGAATTCGAGTTCCTCCTCGTGATTGGCGCTCGCCATGCTGTAGGCGCGCAGCAACGGACGGCCCTCGACCTCGAGGCCGATCATCGCAAACTGGCCGTTCTGGAAACGGAAGCCGGAATCGCGGGTGGCGGTGAAGCTGAAAAGCGTATCGGTCCAATGCCGGACAGAAAGAACTTTCTCTCGATAGAACGCGCTCATGTGTTTTCGTTTTTCCTGACGTCTTGGTGTAGAACGTTTCGGTTCTTCGCCGCGAAAATGCGAAAAACCCCCGAAATCATTGGCGATTTTGACGCTTCCTTTGCGCCAAACGGACAGATAGTCAATATGCTGCTGCGCACAATTGATCTGGTGCAACTGAAGTCGGTTTATTTTTCGGAATGGTTCAAATCGACGTGCGTTAACGCTATCGGGCTCGCGAAATTAACTTGCTGAAATCACCGTCGATCCGGCAATAAATTACTACAGTCACGATGATGAGAATTCGACCATGAGCAACGGCGAACGTGTTTTCGTAACGGCCGTCAGAAAATACTGCGCCAGTCGCGGCATCGAGATCGATGTCAAGGCAGACGGCTGGCTCATCGCGATGAAGCGCGGATCGCAGCGGCGCTTCACCTTTGGCTATGATCTCGGACTGAACAGCGCAGTCAGCCATCGCATCGCCAACGACAAGGCGGCCACATCAGACGTGCTCGGGATTTGCGGCATCGCGCATGTGCCGCACACCGCGTTCCTGAGTCCTGCGATGTACAAGTACATCACGCCGTCAGGCGCGTGGACGCAGATGCTGGCTTTGCTGAAAGCGAATCCGGAAGGCGTCGTCGTCAAGCCGAACGAAGGCACCGGCGGCATTTCCGTCTTCAGGGTTCGCACCGAACCGGAACTCGAAGTCGCCGCGCACGAGATCTTCTCGTCGGAAAAGAGTCTCGCGATCTCGCCATATCGGGAGATCGAGGATGAAGTCCGCGTCATCCTGCTCGATGACGGGCCGATCGTCGTCTTGAGCAAGGATCGTCCTTCCATCGTCGGCGACGGCAAACGCTCCGTGCTTGAACTCGCGACTGCAACCATCCCGGCCAAGCAGTTGTCAAACGTGCTGGCGGGCATGGCCGCAGACATCAGCAAGGCCGCGCTCGACGACGTGCCCCGCGCCGGCGAACGCCGCGCGCTGAACTGGCGGCACAATCTCGGCTCGGGAACGCAGGCCGTCGTGCTGGGGCACAACGAGGCGCGGGCCGCGGCCTGCATTGCGATCGCCCGGGACGCGGCGCGCGCGATCGGTATGCGCTTCGGCTCGATCGACGTGGTCAGGACCGAAGGCTCCTGGAAGATCCTCGAAATCAACTCGGGCGTAATGATGGAGCAGCTCAACCGGTCGCACCCCGAACTGGTGCAGGCGGCCTACACCGCCGCGCTCGATCTGGTCTTCGCGACGGACACCTGAAAACAGAACGGCCCGGGAACCCCGGGCCGTTCTGACACACGAGCTGAACCTCAACCCGCCTAGTTGCTCGTCCCCTGGGTGTCGTCGAGCACCTTGAAGGCCTCTTCGAGCTGCGGCGAGATCGAGACGTTGAGCTTTTCGCCGGTCGGCAGCCGCCCGACGAACCACTTGTTGTAGAGCGGAATCAGGTCGCGGTTGGAGCCGAGCTTGCGGAAGGTGCGCTCGACCACCGCCGCGAGCTGCGGTTCGCCCTTGCGGAACATGATGCCGTAAGGATCGTACGACAAATATTCACCCGTCACCTTGAACTTGTCCTGGGTCTTGTGCCGCGCGATCAGGCCGTAGAGCAGGATGTCGTCGGTCGCGAACGCATCGGCCTTGCCGTCCACCAGCATCTGGTAGGATTGCTCGTGATCGGGCGAGGCCACGATGTTGAGGCCGAGCGAGAACTTCTTGTCGACATTGTGCATCGCCTGCTCGTTGGTGGTGCCTTTGGTCACCACCACGGTCTTGCCCTTGAGGTCCGCGGGCGCCGAGATCGTCGAGGCCTTCGGCACCATCAGCTTGGTACCGGCCACGAACATCAGCGGCGAGAACGCCACCAGCTTGCCGCGCTCGGCATTGGCCGTGGTCGATCCGCATTCCAGATCGATCTTGTTGCCGGTCACCGCCGGAATGCGATCGTCCGAGGTGACCTTGACGTATTCGATCTTGAGGTTGGGATCGTCGACCTCGATCCCGATCTCCTCGACGACGGCTTCGCAGAGTTCGAGGCTGTAGCCGATCGGACGGTTCGACGGATCGAGGAACGAGAACGGCGGCGAACTCTCGCGATAGCCGAGCCGCACCACGTGCGTCTGCTTGATGTTGGCGAGCGTGGGGCTAAGCCCCTCGCTGCCTGGAGACTGGGCCGATGCGCCGGTTGCCAGCAGACATGCTGCCAGCAACAGGCCACCCAGTCCCGCCGAAATCCTTCCAGAATTCCTTGGGGACCGATGCATGCATCTCTCCCCTCAATGCGCCGGCACGGGATCACCGGGAACGGCATCTGCCGGCACGACATCGTCGGGCCCGAGCTCGTGCTCGGCCTTCAGCTCGCCCTCCCACTTGGCGACCACGGCCGTCGCCAGCGAATTGCCGATCACGTTGGTGGCGCTGCGTCCCATGTCGAGGAACGTATCGATACCCATGATCATCAGCAGGCCGGCCTCGGGAATCCCGAACTGGCTCAGCGTCGAGGCGATCACCACCAGCGAGGCGCGCGGCACGCCGGCGACACCCTTCGAGGTGATCATCAACGTCGCCAGCATCGCGAGCTGGGTGCCGAGCGACATCTCGATATGGTAGGTCTGCGCGATGAAGATGCTGGCGAAGGTGCAGTACATCATCGTGCCGTCGAGGTTGAACGAATAACCCAGCGGCAGCACGAAGGCCGAGATCCGCGACGAGGCGCCGAAACGGTTGAGGCCCTCCAGCGTCTTCGGATAGGCCGCCTCGGACGATGCCGTCGAGAACGCGATCATCAGCGGCTCGCGGATCAGCCGCATCAGATGGCTATATCGCGACCCGAACACGATGAAGCCAACCGTGAACAGGATGCCCCACAGCAGCAGCAGCGAAACGTAGAAGCCGCCCATGAACACGATCAGCTTCCACAGCACCCCGAGGCCGTTCTTCGACACGGTCGCCATGATCGCGGCCCACACCGCGACCGGCGCGAACAACATCACGTAGCCGGTGACTTTCAGCATGATGTGGGCGAGATCGTCGATCAGCCCCATGATCGGCTTCGAGCGCTCCGGCATCGCGCCGAGCGCCACCGCAAAGAACACCGCGAACACCACGATCTGCAGGATTTCGTTCTGCGCCATCGCGTCCGCAATCGAGGTCGGAATCAGATGGGTCAGGAATTTCTCGATCGAGAACGCCGAGACCGGCAGGCCGGTCGACTGCGCCTTGTCGGGCAGCGTGCCGGGGAAGTTGGCGCCGGGCTGCATCAGGTTGACCATCACGAGGCCGAGCAGCAGCGAGACAAAGGAGGCGCTGACGAACCAGCCCATGGTCTTGGCGAAGATGCGGCCGAGCTTGGCGCCGGAGCCCATATGCGCGATGCCGCCGACCAGCGTGGCGAACACCAGCGGCGCGATGATCATCTTGATCAGGCGCAGGAACAGCATGGCGATCAGGTTTACGTCGGCCGCGATCTCGACCCGGCTGTCGGGCATGTAGTTGAAAACCAGTGTGCCCATCACGATGCCGAGCGCCATCGCGATCAGAATGAATTGCGTAAACCTGCTAGACATTTTCTCACCCCCGTAAGTTCCGGCGAGCGTGAGTGTGGCAGATTTCGCAACCGACGCAACACTGTCGCGACCATCGGCGGTCTTGCCAAAATGTTCTCGTTGTGAAACGCGCGCGCGGCGACTAGCGTTCAATGCAGCGCACAATCTGTGCAAAGGCTGCCTCACATGCAGTCAGTTGGCATGCCAGACAATCATTCATTACGTCGAGGGAGAGAACATTATGAGCGACGCCGTCAACCGCCAGGTTCTGTTGGTCGAAAAGCCGACCGGCAAACTGGGACCTGAGCATTTCAAGATGTCCAACAGCGCCGTCCCCGAACCGAAGGACGGCGAAGTGCTGGTGCGGACGCGCTACATCTCGCTCGATGCCGCCAACCGGGCCTGGATGCACGGCGCCACCTATCGCGCCGCGGTGGAGGCCAACACGGTGATGGCCGGCGGCAGCATCGCCGAAGTGGTGGCATCGAAGGCGCCGGGATTTTCGCCGGGCGATATCGTGTTCGGCGATACCGGCTGGCAGGATTATGCCGCCGTACCGGGCAAGCACCTTTCGAAGATGCCGAAGCTGGAGCCGATGACGCATCTGCTCAGCGTCTACGGCATCGCCGGCCTCACCGCCTATTTCGGGCTGCTCAACGTCGGCAAGCCGAAGGCCGGTGAAACCGTCGTGGTGTCGGCGGCGGCCGGTTCGGTCGGCTCGATCGTCGGTCAGATCGCCAAGATCAAGGGTTGCCATGTGGTCGGCATCGCCGGCGGCAAGGACAAGTGCCACTGGCTGACCTCCGAACTCGGCTTCGATGCAGCGGTCGACTACAAGGACGGCGCGACTTTCAAGGCGCTGCGAGCGGCAGCCCCGAAAGGCATCGACGTCTATTTCGACAATGTCGGCGGCGAGATTCTGGAAGCCTGTATCGCGCTGATGAACAACCGCGGCCGCATCTCCTGCTGCGGCGCGATCTCGCAATATGACGGTGTGCCGTCGGCCCACGGCCCGCGCGGCGTGCCGGGTTTGATCGTGGTGAAGCGCCTGATCATGCAAGGCTTCATCGTGATGGATTACATGGACCAGCGCGACCAGGCGCTGGCCGATCTGCAGTCCTGGGTCGCCTCGGGCAAATTGAAAGTGCAGGAGGATGTGATCGACGGGCTGGAGAACACACCGAAGGCGCTGATCGGTTTGCTGGCCGGCGAGAACCGCGGAAAACGGATGGTGAAGGTGTAGTGTCCGTCGTCCCTGCGAACGCAGGGACGACAGGAGCGTTGCGCCGGAGCTAATGCACCGTGCCCGGCGTGGGCGCCGTCGGCGCTCCCGCCTTCTTCTCCTTGCGCTCCTTCAGCCAGTTCTCGAACCGCTGGATCACGACAAAGAACGTCGGCACGAACAGCACCGCGAGACAGGTCGATGCCAGCATGCCGGAGAACACGGTGATGCCGGTCGACTTGCGGGCGTTGGCGCCGGCGCCGGTCGCGAGCACCAGCGGCACCACGCCGAGGATGAAGGCAAACGACGTCATCAGGATCGGCCGGAACCGCGCCCGCGCCGCTTCGACCGCGGATTCCAGCAGCGGCTTGCGATCGCGGACATGGAGCTCGAGCGCCACCTCGACGATCAGGATCGCGTTCTTGGCCGACAGCGCGATCAGAAGAATGATGCCGATCTGGGTGTAGAGGTTGTTCTCGATCCGCAACCCCGACAGCACCAGCATCGGACCCAGCAGCGACAGCGGTACCGCCAGAATGACCGAGATCGGCGCGTACCAGCTCTCATACTGTCCGGCCAGCACCAGATAGACCAGCAACAGCGCCAGACCGAACGCCCAGTAGATCTGACCGCCGACGACCTTCTCCTGATACGACATCGCCGTCCACTCGAAGCCGGTGCCCGGCGGCAGGGTCTTGCCGGCGATCTCTTCCATCAGCGTCATGGACTGGCCGGAAGAGAAGCCGGTGGCCGGCAGACCGATGATGCTCGCGGAAGGGTAGAGGTTGTAGAGGCTGATCAGCGAGGGCCCGACCGCCGGCGTGATCTTGGCCACCGTGCCGAGCGGCACCATGTCGCCCTGGCTGTTGCGCACCATCAATTTCTCGATGTCGCGCGGCGTCAGGCGAAATTGCGAATCCGCCTGCGCGTAGACCTGGAAAGTGCGGCCGAACTTGTTGAACTGGTTGATGTAGGTCGAGCCGAGATAGGACGACAGCGTCGAGAAGATCTGGTCGGTCGTGACATGCAGCGTCTGGGTCTTGACCCGGTCGACCTCGACATTGAACTGCGGCACCATCGAACGGAACGACGAACTGACGCGCTGCAACGCGCTTTGGGTCTGCGCATTGGAAACGATGGCGCCGGCGATCGCCTGCAGCTTGCCGTAGTCGGCATTGCCGTCACGGAGCTGCACCTGCATCGCAAAGCCCGCCGCGTTGCCGATCCCCTGGATCGGCGGCGGCGGGATCACCAGGATCCGCGCTTCCGGGATCGCCTGCATCTTCTCGTTCAGGCCGACGAACAGCGAACGCAGGTCCTGGCCCTTGCCGCGCGCGCTCCACTCTTTCAGGATCAGATAGGCGACGCCGGCATTGGCGAGGCTCGAGGAACTGTCCAGCGCCGAGATGCCGGCAATGCTGATGACCTGATCGACGCCGGGCGTCTGGCTGGCGATATCGCTGACCTTCTTGAGCACCTCCTGCGTCCGGTCCAGCGCCGCGCCGTCGGGGAGTTGCGCGGCGACCAGCAGATAGCCCTGATCCTCGATCGGAATGAAGCCGGTCGGCACCCGCGACAGGCCGTAGCCGCTGGCGCCGATCACGATCAGCGCGAGCACGACGCAGAGGCTCGCATGATTGGTCATGCGCACCATCAGCCTTGCATAGGCGCGCTCGACGCGGTCATAGACCGCATTGAAACCGCGGTAGAAGAAGTTGCGCTGCTCCGGCGGCACCGGCCGGCGCAGCCATAGCGCACACTGCGTCGGCTTCAGCGTCGCCGCATTGACGGCGCTGAGCAGCGCGGTCGCCGCGATCACCAGCGCGAATTGCGAATACATCCGCCCCGTCAATCCCGGCAGGAACGCCGATGGCAGGAACACCGAAATCAGGACCAGCGTGATGCCGACGATCGGCGCAAACAGCGCATCCATGGCGCTGATCGCGGCATCGTGGCCGGACATGCCCTTCTCGATGTTGTGCGCCGCGCCCTCGACCACGACGATGGCGTCGTCGACCACGATGCCGATCGCCAGCACGATCGCAAACAGCGTCGAGATGTTGACGGTGAAGCCGAGCGCCGCCATCGCCGCGAAGGCGCCGATGATCGTCACCGGCACGGTGGTCGCCGGCACCAGCATCGCGCGCCAGTCCTGCAGGAAGATCAGGATCACGACCAGGACCAGCAGGCCGGCCTCGATCAGGGTCTTGTAGACCTCGTTTATCGATTCCGAGACGAACTTGGTGGTGTCGAACGGCGTGGCGTAGGTGATGTCCTGCGGGAACGCCTTGGCCAACACGGCCATCTTCTTCTCGACCGCCGCCTCGACTTCGAGCGCGTTTGCGCCGGGCGACTGGAACACGCCGATGCCGACCGACGGCTTGTTGTTGAGCGAAAACACCTGGCTGTAGGTCTGGGCGCCGAGTTCGACCCAGCCGACGTCGCGCACGCGGGTGACGTCGCCGTTGTTGCCGGTCTTGACGATCACGTCCTCGAACTGGCTCTTGTCGTCGAGCCGGCCGTTGACGTTCAGCGTGTACTGGAACGCCTGGCCCGGAGGCGTCGGCGGCGCGCCGACCTGGCCGGCGGTGACCTGCTGGCTCTGCTGCTGGATCGACGAAATGACGTCCTGCGGCATCAGCCCGCGCACCTGCAGCTTGTTCGGATCGAGCCAGACCCGCATCGAATACTGGCCGGCGCCGAACACCGTGACGTTGCCGACGCCGGGCAGCCGCGCCAGTTCGTCCTTGATGTTGATGGTGGCGTAGTTGCTCAGGAACAGGCTGTCATAGGTCGACTTCGGCGAACTCAGCGTTACGAACAGCAGGATCGCGGTCGACTTCTTCTGCACCGTGACGCCCTGGTTCTGCACCGACTGCGGCAACTGCGACAGCGCGCTCGACACCCGGTTCTGCACCAGCACCTGCGCGAAGTTGAGGTCGGTGCCGATCTTGAACGTCACCGTCAGCGAATAGGTGCCGTCGGCGCCAGAGTAGGACTGCATGTAGAGCATGTCCTCGACGCCGTTGACCTGCTGCTCGATCGGCAGCGCTACGGTATCGATCACGGTCTTGGCGCTGGCGCCGGGATAGCGGGTCGTGACCTGCACCGTCGGCGGCACGACATCGGGATATTGCGCCACCGCCAGCCGGAACAGGCAGACGCCGCCGATCAGGATCATCAGGATCGCGATGACGTTGGAAAGGACCGGACGCTCGATGAAGAATTTCGAAATCATGGCCGGCTCCTACTTGGCCGCCGGCGGCGCTGCTTCGATCTTCCTGAGTTGCGGATCGACCTTCTGGCCCGGGATCGCGCGCAACAGCCCTGTCGTGACGACGCGGTCATCAGGCTTCAGGCCGGTCTCGATGACCCGCAAATCGCCATCCAGCGGTCCGGTCTGGACCTTGCGCTGTTCGACCACATTCTCGCCGTTGACGACCAGCACGTAGCGGCCGGACTGGTCGCTGCCCAGCGCGACGTCGGGCACCAGCAGCGCATCCTTCTGTTCATCATAGGGAACACGGACCCGGGCAAAGAAGCCCGGCAATAACGTGCGGTCGGGATTGGGCAAGACGCCGCGCACCGCGAGCGTTCCGGTCGACTGGTTGAGGCTCGGCGAGATGTAGTCGAGCTTGCCCTTGTGCGGATAGCCGCTCTCGGTCTGCAGCCCGACCTCCACCGGCAACTGCCGGAGTTCGGCCGTCGACATGCCGCGCTTGCGCGCCTCTTCGCGAATCCGCAGCACGTCCTGTTCGTTGACATTGAAATTCACATAGATCGGGTCGAGCGCTACGATGGTGGCCAATTGCGTCGGCGACGACGCGCCGACCAGTTCGCCGACCGAAACCAGATGGGCGCTGACGATGCCGTCGAACGGCGCGACGACGTTGGTGTAGCCGTAATTGACCTGGGCAATCTTGGTGTTGGCCTGGGCCTGTTGCAGGTTGGCCTGCGCATTGTCGCGCGCCGAGGTCGAGTTATCGAGGGTCGCCTGCGACACCGCCTGCCGCTGCACCAGATCCGACTGCCGCTTGAAGTCGGAATCGGTCTGTCGCACCGAGGCCTGCGCGCCGGCTTCCGCGGCCTGGGCCTGTTCGAGCTTCAGCTTGTAGGTTTCGGGTTCGATCGTGAACAGCGTGGTGCCTTCCTTGACGAAGGTGCCGTCCTGATAATTGATCGACTGCAGAACGCCCTGCACGCGCGCGACGAGATCGACGTTCTTGATCGGCGCAGTGTTGCCGGTCGCCTCCAGATAGCGCGTGACGGCGCGTTGCAGCGGCGTGGCGACTTCAACTTTCGGTGGTGGCGGCGGGACAAAACTATTTTGTTCGCAGGCACTTAACCCGACGGACGCAAATATGACCAAAGCCATTCGCGGTGCGGTGACGGCATATTGCGAATGCATAAGCTTCATTTTTCGTGTCCCAATCGATTTAATTCGGCAACGCGCTTCTAGTCAGAACCCGGCTGTCCGCCATCCCATAAAAGTAGCAACAATCCTCTTGCAGTGGAACCCGAAACCGAAAATGATATCGCGCGCGGAAGTTTTTCGCCGCATCACTGACGTTCTATTTCAATCGACGCGGCGGCTTAGCGAAAGCAACAGGGATTTAGTCAGATGATCAACACGTTGACGCGTGCGATGACGCTTGGTGTGACAGTAACGGCTGCGATCTTGATGAATGCAGCGCCTGCATTTTCGCAAGCGCCCACCGAAGCCCAGCGCGAAGCCATCAAGTCCGAATGCCGCTCCGACTACATGGCGCATTGCTCCAGCGTTCCGCCGGGCGGCGAGGCCTCGCTGCAGTGTTTGCAGAAGAACATGTCGAGCCTTGGCCCGGGTTGCCAGAGCGCGGTGAAGGCCGTCGAAGCGCCGGCCGCCAAGACTGAAACGGCACCCGCAGCCAAGCCGGCAGCGGAAACCGCCAAACCTGCTGCCGAAAAGCCTGCTGCCGAATCAAAATCCGCGGCACCGGCGGCGAAGCAGCCGAGCAGTGCGCAGATTTCCGCGATCCGCAGCGCCTGTCGCTCCGACTATCCCAAGGTTTGCGCCGGCGTACCGACTGGCGGCGCACCCGCGCTGCAGTGTCTGGAGAAGAACAAGGCCAAACTCTCGGCCGCTTGCGAGAAGGCGGTCGCCGCGGCCTCCGGCGGCGCGGCGGCGCCCGCGGCTGGCGCAGCTCCGGCGGCTGCAGGTGCGGCCCCCGCTGCGGCGGCTGCGCCTGTCGTCATCGTGCTGCGGCCGTTGCGACCGCGTGAAGAGCTGTTCGTGCTGCGCTCGGCCTGCGGCGGCGACGTCCGCACCATCTGCGGCGGTGTCGCCCCGGGTGGCGGCCGCATCGTACAGTGCCTCGCGACCAACGCATCGAAGCTCTCCCCGGCCTGCCAGGACGTGCTGTCGCAATTCAGGGCGCAGTAATCGCGCTCTCGACATCCCGGGCCTCATGGTTCGAGACGCCGCTACGCGGCTCCTCACCATGAGGGGTAAGACCTCATCTCAGGAATAAGCGCGTTCGCGCTTATTCCGAAGGAGCCGCAGAGCGGCGTCTCGAAGGATGCAGGCCCGACTGCCGCTGAACGATGACTCCAGTTTAGATTCGAACAACCGTCACCGAGAAAGGAAACCCGATGCTTCGCACCATCTTCACCGCCACTGCCCTGCTCTGTCTCTCGCAGGCAGCCTTCGCGCAGGAATTGACCGCAGCGCAGCGCGACGCCTGCATGGGCGACTACCAGAAATACTGCAAGAGCGTCGTCCCCGGCGGCGGACGCATCATCGCCTGCCTTGCCAAGGAAAGCGACAAGCTCACGCCCGCCTGCAAGAAGGTGCTGGACGCGGCGGAGAAGAAATAGCCGGCAGCCTGCGTTTCGCAGGTCCATCGCGATCGGCGTGCAGCGCACGCAATGTGTTTCCGCAGAACCTTGAAGATCAAACGTCAACGAAGTCCCGGAGAATCAACATGCGTTCCTTTCTGCTGATGGCAGCCGCCCTCCTCGCCTTTGGCGCCACGATGACCGTCGAATCCTCCGACGCCAATGCCGTGGTTTGTGCCCGCGGCGTCTATCACGCCGGCTGCGCCGGCACCCGCGGCGCGGTCGTGGTGCGTACCGCGCCGGTTTGCCGCTGGGTCTGGGTTGGCGGCGTCAAGGTGCGTCGCTGCACCTGAGGCCACGCCAAACCTCTCGCTGAGCCCAAAAGCCCGGTTCTGGTATTCCAGAGCCGGGCTTTTCCTTTCGACCACAGCAGCATTTTTCCCCTAGCGGAATTCTCCGGCGTGGATTAGGGTGCCCCCAATTAGTAAGTATACTGTCTAATTGGGAGGGACGGACGTGCGTATCGCGGTGATCGGCGGAGGCCCCGGCGGTCTCTACTTCGCCTATCTCTGGAAACGGCGCCACCCGGACGCCGAGATCGACCTGTTCGAACAGAACCCCGAAGGCGCGACCTGGGGTTTTGGCGTGGTGTTCTCGGAGCAGGCGCTGGAGTTTTTGCGCGCCGACGACCCCGAGACGGTCGATGCAATCACGCCCAGGATGGAGAGCTGGAAGAACATCACGCTCAACCTGCGCGGCGAGAGCGTCGAAATCGACGGCGTGGGCTTTTCCTCGATCGGCCGGCTCGAATTGCTGACCATCCTGCAGCAGCGCGTGCGCGCGGTGGGCGTGACCCCGCGCTACGAAACCGTCATCCAGTCCGTCGAGGAACTGAAAGGATACGATCTGATCGTCGCCGCCGACGGGCTGAACTCGCTGGTGCGCCGCGGCTTCGAGCAGGAATTCGGCTTCTCGGTTTCGCACTCGACCAACAAGTTCGCCTGGTACGGCACCACCAAGAGCTTCGCGACGCTGTCGCAGACCTTCGTGACGACCGACCGCGGCACCTTCAACGCCCACCACTACCGCTATTCGCCTACCATGAGCACCTTCCTGGTCGAATGCGACGCCGCGACGTGGCAGGCCTATGGCTTCGAGCACAAGACCATCGAGCAGTCGCAGGCGATCTGCCAGGACATCTTCGCCGAAACGCTCGACGGCCACGCGCTGGTGTCGAACAAATCGGTGTGGCGCAATTTTCCCTGGATCTGGAACGAGAACTGGTCGCACGGCAACATGGTCTTGATCGGCGACGCGCTGCATTCGGCGCACTTCTCGATCGGGTCGGGAACGCGGCTCGCCATCGAGGACGCCATTGCGCTGACCAAGGCGCTGGAAGCCGAGCCCGAGATCCCCGCTGCGCTGGCCCGCTATCAGGCCGAGCGCAAGCCGGTCGTGAAGAAGCTGGTGACGGCGGCACGCACCAGCGCCGACTGGTACGAGCATTTTCCCGAACACATGAAACGCGACCTGATGGATTTTGCCTACGGCTACATCACCCGCTCCGGCCGGATCGACGATGCCAGGCTGCGCGCGATGTCGCCCCAATTCATGGCGCGCTACGAGGCCGCAAAACAGAGCGGGAGCCGATCATGACTTCAGCGATTTCCGATCAGGTGCCGCGCGACAATCCCGGCGCGCGCGAAATCGGCTTCACGATTCCGCAAGCCTACAACGCCAGCCGCATCCTGTTCGACAATCTGGCGCAAGGCCGCGGCGCACGCCTGGCGCTGACCGGCCCCGGCGGCAATGTCACCTATGCCGAACTTTGCGCCGAGGCCGCGCGATGGGGACACGGCTTTCAGTCGCTGGGCCTGAAGCGCGGCGACCGCGTCCTGATGTTCCTGGACGATACGCCGGCCTACCCCGCCGCGTTCTTCGGCGCGGTGCGGTCGGGCTTCGTGCCGCTATTGATCAACACGCTGACGCCGCCGGATCTGTTGCAATTCTATCTTTCGGATGCGGATGCCACGGTGGCGGTCGCTGACGCCGAATTCTCAGCGCGATTCAACGCCGAGGCTTGCAGGGACACGCGCCTGCAAACGCTCGTCGTCGTCAACGGGCCCGCCGGCGAACACGCCGCGCCCAAGGCGTTGATATCAGCATCGTGGCTGCAAGGCTTTGCCGGCGAACTCGACGAGGCCGCGACCTCCCGCGACGAGATGGCGTTCTGGATGTACTCGTCGGGCTCGACCGGTCGCCCGAAAGGTATCGTGCATCTGCAGCATGACATGGCCTATAGCGAGCAGGCGTTCGCGCGCAGCGTGCTCAAGCTGAAGCCCGACGATATCTGCTTCTCGGTGCCGAAGATCTTCTTCGCCTATGGCTTCGGCAACGCCATCACCTTCCCGTTTTCGGTAGGCGCCGCGACCTTGCTGGTGCCCGGGCAACCGAAGCCGGCGACGATCTTCGAGGCGATCGGAAAATATCGCCCGTCGCACTTCTTCGGCCTGCCGACGCTCTATACGTCGCTGACCAAGGCCGAGGGCGCATCGGCCGCCGATTTCTCCTCGCTGCGGATGGCACTGTCGGCCGCGGAAGTCTTGTCGGCGGAAGTCTTCAACGGCTGGAAGAAGCTGACCGGCCTGGAGATCATCGAAGGGCTCGGCTCCACCGAAGCGCTGCACATCTATCTTTCCAACTGGCCCGACAAGAAAAAGCTCGGCGCCGCCGGCCTGCGCGTGCCCGGCTACGAAGTCGCACTGCGCGACAAGGACGGCCGCGAGGTCGGCGACAACGAGGAAGGCATCCTGTGGGTGCGCGGCGATTCCAATACGCCGCTATACTGGAACCGGCCGGACAAATCGGCGGAGACGATCCGCGACGGCGGCTGGATCTATACCGGCGACCGCTTCGTGCGCGATGCCGATGGCTTCCACTTCTTCCGCGGCCGCGCCGACGACCTGATCAAGATTTCCGGCCAATGGGTCTATCCGCTCGAAGTCGAACTCTGTCTCGCCGAACATCCCGACATCAGGGAATGCGCGGTCTACGCCGCCGAACTGGCGGATCGCCGCATGACCTTGAAGGCGGTGGTGGTGATGAACAGCCGCGGCTTCGACGAAAGCGATGCGACCAAGCGGCTGCAGGATTTCGTCAAAGCGAAACTGCTGCCTTACAAGTATCCGCGCGAAATCGCGTTTGCCGAGGAATTGCCGAAGACCGGAACCGGCAAGATCGACCGGCAGGCGGTGATGAGGATGTGAGCCCGTGAGGATGTGAGCCCGTCTGCGGCGACACACTCAGTGTCGTCCCGGGCTTGACCCGGGACCCATAAGCCGCGGCGGAAATTTTAGGGCAGACGATATCGGCGATCATGCGAACGAATACGGCCGGTGGTTATGGGTCCCGGGTCAAGCCCGGGACGACGGCGGAGTTTTTGACTACTATCCCGCCAGTCCCGTCCCGCCATAAAGCCAGCTCAGATCGTTCTGCCAGTCTTCCTGCGACTTCGAACGCATGATCGCGTTGCGGATCCGCGCGTGTTCGCCGGCCGGGTGATAGATGTGTTCGCCGATCGCCCGCGACAGCAACTGCACCTTTGCGGTGCGCGGAAAACGCTGGGCGCGATAGGCTTCGAGCGCCACGGCCTGTTCGTCATGATGGGAGAGCATGTGCGACAGGCACACCGCGTCTTCCATTGCCTGGCAGGCGCCTTGCGCGAAATACTGCAGCATCGGATGCGCGGCGTCGCCGAGCAGCGCTGCGCGGCCGTCGACCCAGCGCTCGGCCGGATCGCGGTCGCACAACACCCACAGCCGCCAGTTGGTGCCGTGGCGGATGATTTCGCGCGCCCGCTCGTGGATGTGACCGAAACCCTGCAGCACTTCTTCGTCGGAGACAGGCTTGCCCGCCACCGGCTCCGGCGCGTCATTGTGATAGGTGACGACGAGGTTGAACACCTTCCAGCCCGACAGCGGATAATGCACGATGTGGCACTTCGGCCCGCACCACAGCGTCGCGGCATTCCAGCGCAGGTCTTCCGGCATCCGTTCGGTCGGGATCACCGAACGATAGGTGGTGTGGCCGGACACGCGTGGCCGGCCGTCCGCGATCACCTGCTTGCGGACGTTCGACCACAGCCCGTCGGCGCCGATCAGAAGCCGGCCGGTGATGCGTTCGCCGTTCGCCAGCCGCGCGGTAACGGAAGAGCCATCCTGGTCGTAGCCGACGACCTCGCTGCTGACGCGCAGTTCGATCAGTTCGTGGTTCTGGCAGGCCCGCAGGAAAACGCCGTGCAGATCGCCTCGGTGCACCACCGCGTAGGGGTTGCCGAAGCGCGCGCGAAACGCCTCGCCCAGGTCGACATGGGTGATTTCTTCGGCGGTCATCGCGTCCATCAGCCGGAGCTGGTCGACGTAGACGGCCATGCCGCGCGCCGCCTCGCCGACGCCGAGATAATCGAAGGCATGAAACGCATTGGGCCCGAGCTGGATGCCGGCGCCGATCTCTCCGAGGCTTGCGGCCTTTTCCAGCAGAATCGAGCGGATGCCCTTTTGCGCCAGCCCGAGCGCCGTCGCCAGGCCGCCGATGCCGCCGCCAGCGATCAATACCGGTCGCGTATCCATCAGCCCGACTTTCCCAGATGTTCGAGGGCGTCTTCGGCGCGCAACGGCACCCGCGACGCTTCGTTGTTGAGATCGACCAGTTGCGTCAGCAGCGTCAGCAGGACCTTGCGGTCGGCCGGCTTCAGCGGCTGCAGCATCCGCGCCTGCGCCGCCTCGACCGCCGGCATGATCTCGCGCAGCAGGGCGCTGCCCGCCCTGGTGAGATAGAGCAGCTTGACGCGCTTGTCCTCACGCGACGGCTTGCGCTCGATCAGGCTTTTGGTCTCCAGCCGTTCGATCACATTGCCGAGCGTGGAGCGGTCGAAGGCGATTACCGCCGACAGCCGCGTCGCGTCGATGCCCGGATGGGTGTGGATCGCAATCAGGGCGGCGTATTGCACCGGCGTCAGGTCGAACGCCCGGCACTCCTCGACAAACAGCGCAACCGCGATCTGCTGCATGCGGCGGAACAGATATCCCGGCGCGGCATAGACCGCATCCATCGTGATCGGCGCAGCCTTCGGTGCGGTCTTGGCCGTGGTCTTGGCCGTTGGTTTACTCGGCATCGGCTTGCTTGTCCGGTGCGGCGTCGGCGAACGCCTTCATTTCCCTTGCCGCGGCCTCGGCCCTGAGCAGGCGCGGATAGACCGAGACGTCGACGCCGAAACGGCGCGCATTGCCGAGCTGCGGGATCAGCGAGAGATCCGCCATGGTCGGCGTCGATCCGAAACAGAACGGCCCCTTCTCGTCCGCGATCAGGGCTTCGCAGGCCCCTAACCCCTCGCGGTTGGCCCAGGCTGCCCACTCCGTCACCTTGTCCTCGGGAATGCCGAGGCTGCGCAGCCGGTTCAGCACCTTGAGATTTTGCACCGGATGGGTGTCGCAGGCGAGCGCCATCGAAAACGCGCGGACCCTGGCGCGGCGCAACGGATCCTTCGGCAGCAGCGGCGGTTCGGGATAGGTCTCTTCCAGCCATTCGACGATGGCGAGCGACTGGGTCAGCACGGCGCCGGCGTCATCCTCCAGCGCGGGCACCAGACCCTGCGGATTGATGGCGAGGTATGCCGGCGCGCATTGCTCCCCCTTGCGCAGGTGATGGGCGAGGTGCTCCGGCCGCATCCCCTTCAAGTTGAGCGCGATTCTGACCCGGTATGCCGCGGCACTGCGGAAATAGCCGTGCAGCTTCATCGGAACCTCCCGGTAATTCGTGGTTTGCATGGGTGCGCTGTCATTGACGCTACCCATATTGTCAGTATGCTGTCAATAAATCGAAAGGCGGGAGGCCTTACATGGAAGCCGTGCAGAAGACCCCGGAGCGAGAGGCGTTCTACAAGAAGATCGACGGCGAAAATCTCTCCGCGCTGTGGAACGTGATGGGCGACCTGATCACGCCGGAGCCGCGCTCCGCCTGCCGGCCGCATCTGTGGAAGTTCGACCAGATCCGCGACTACATGACCGAAGCCGGCAAGCTGATCACGGCCAAGGAAGCCGAGCGGCGGGTGCTGGTACTGGAAAACCCCGGCCTGCGCGGCCAGTCGAAAATCACGACCTCGCTGTTTGCCGGCGTGCAGATGGTGGTGCCCGGTGACATCGCCCCCGCCCACCGGCACAGCCAGTCGGCATTGCGCTTCGTGCTCGAAGGCCATGGCGCTGCCACTGCGGTCGACGGCGAGCGTACCCTGATGGAGCCCGGCGACTTCGTGATTACGCCGTCGATGACCTGGCACGACCATTCCAACGAGACCTCGGAGCCGATGTTCTGGCTCGACGGCCTCGACATCCCGATGGTGCAGTTCTTCGATGCGTCGTTCGCCGAAGGATCGAACGAGGACCAGCAGAAAATTACCAAGCCGGCCGGCGACAGCTTTGCCCGCTACGGCCACAACCTGCTGCCGGTCGATGCCAAGAGCAAATCCAGGACCTCGCCGATCTTCAACTATCCCTACAGCTACACCCGCGAAGCGCTGGAGCAGGCCAAGACCCGCAACGAATGGGACGCCTGCCACGGCCTGAAGCTGAAATTCTCCAATCCGGAAACCGGCGATTTCGCGATGCCGACCATCGGCACCTTCATCCAGATGCTGCCGAAGGGCTTCAAGACCGCGCGCTATCGCTCGACCGACGCGACCGTGTTTGCCGCAATCGAAGGCAAGGGCCGCAGCCGGATCGGCGACCAGACATTCGAATGGAGCGCGCGCGACCTGTTCGTGGTGCCGAGCTGGCAGTGGGTCACCCACGAGGCGGATACGGATTCGGTGCTGTTCAGTTTCTCGGACCGCCCGGTGCAGCAGAAGCTCGACCTGTTCCGCGAGGATCGCGGCAACGCCTGATCTCCATCGTCCCGGGTCAAACCCGGGACGACAGTCACCGCCAGTGCAGCAACCGCGCTTCCAGCCAGTTGATCAGCCGGCCCACCACGAGGCCGAACAGCGACAGGATCACGACGCCGGCGAGTAGCTGATCGGTCTGCATCAGGTTGCCGGCCTGCAGCACGAAGGCGCCGATGCCGTATTGGGCGCCGATCATCTCGGCACTGACCACCAACAGCAGCGCCACCGACGAGGTGATGCGGAAACCCGCCAGCATCGACGGCATCGCGCCGGGCCAGATCACCCGGCGGACGATGGCGTGGAACGGCACGTTGAAGCTCTGCGCCATCCGAATCAGGTTGCGCGGCACCGCATCGACGCCGCTATAGACCGAAATTGCGGTGGAGAAGAACACGCCAAGCGCAATGGTCGCGATCTTCGGCTCCTCCCCGATCCCGAGCCAGAGAATGAGCAGCGGCAGCAGCGCGATCTTCGGAATCGGAAACAGCGCCGAGATGAAGGTGATGCCGACGCCGCGCGCCGAGGTGGACAGGCCGATCGCGAAGCCGACAATGACGCCCGCAATGGTGCCGAGCACCCAGCCGCTGCCGATCCGCATGATCGACCACGACAGGTGCTGCCAGAGCGCCCCTGACAGCGCGAGCTTGTAGATCGCAACCACAATGGCCGACGGCGGCGGCAGGAACAGCGGATTGACCCAGCCGGCGCTGCCGGCCAACTGCCAGAGCGCGATCACCAGCGCCAGCGCGATCCAGCCGGAGGCGCGGCCCGCGCGTGGCGTGAAGCCGGCGCCACGGAACGCGACCGGGCGCGTAGCTCCATCCTTCTGCGCATCTCGAGATGGCGCACGGTCAAGCATGCTGGACCTCACGCTCGGCGTCGATCGCCTCTTCGCGGATCAGCGACCACAGGTCGTTCTGCAACGCGACCAGCTTGCCGCGCGCTTCGATGCCGCCGCGCTCGGCGCGACTCATCGGAATCGATACGATCTCGCGGACACGTCCGGGGCGGCGCGACAGCACCACGATGCGATCGGCGAGCCGCACGGCTTCTTCCAGATTATGCGTGACATAGACCGCGGCCATTCCGCCGTCGGCGAACAGGCCGATGAAATCCTCCATCAGCAATTCACGGGTCTGCGAATCCAGTGCCGACAGCGGCTCGTCCATCAGCAGGATCGCAGGCTTGACCGCGAGCGCCCGCGCAATGCCGACGCGCTGACGCATGCCGCCCGACAATTGCTTGGGGTAAGCGCCGCGAAAATCAGTCAGTCCGGTCCGGCGCAGCGCATCGTCGATCACGGCGCGGCGTTCCGCGACGCTGAGCGAGGTATGCAGCAGCGGAAATTCGACATTCTCCGCTACCGTGCACCAGGGCAGCAACGCAAAATCCTGAAACACGAAGGTCAGCGGATTGAGGCTATCGGCCGGCGGCGCGCCGCGCAGTTCCGCCCGCCCCCCGCTCGACCGCAGCAGCCCGCCAAGGATCGACAGCAGCGTGCTCTTGCCGCAGCCGGAAGGCCCGACGATCGCAACCACTTCGCCGGCAGCGACCTGGAACGACACCTTGTCGAGCACGTCGAGCGCGCCGAAGCGGTGGGTTATCTGGTCGGCGATCAGGTCCATTGGTTTCCTAGGGCGTCGTCATTGCGAGAAGCGAGGCTATTTCAGTCTCCGTCATTCCGGGATGGTCCGCAGGACCAGACCTCAGATGCTTCGCATCGCCCCGGAATGACAACATCAATATCAATCCGCCTTCACATAATCCTTCGCGATGATCGCATCCACCGCAAATCCCTTGTCGACAAAACCCTGCTCCTGCAGCCATTCGATCTGGTTGCCGACATTCTTGACGTCGAGCTTGCCGTCGGCATCGACATAGGCGCAGTTGCCGACCACCTGTTCGACCGGGAGGTTGGTGTATTTCGCGATGATCTCGAGCAGCGGTTTGGTCTTGTCGTTGATCTCGGCCTTGCCGTCCTTGACCGACGCCAGCACCACATCGTGGTATTCACGATCGGCGCGCGCCAGCGCCGCCAGCAGCTTGGTCACCAGCGGCTTGTTGGTCAGCGTCTTCGGCGAGGCGAACACCGCGCCGAGCTGCCACGGCGTCTCGTCGCCGACCCAGCCGAGAAACTTGGCGCCGCCGGAATCGACCAGCGCACGCGCAGTCGAGATCGGCAGCAGCGCGGCGTCGACGGTCTCGCCCTTCAGAGCGGCGGCGGCATTCGACAGCGACTGCAGTGGCAGCACCTTCACGTCGGCGAGCTTGAAGCCATATTTGTCGGCGAGCAGGCCGAGCGAATAATGGAAGCTGGAGCCGACTTGTGTTACCGCGATGCGCTTGCCGGCGAGATCCTTCGGCGTCTTCAACCCGGCCGCATAGGCGTTGTTGCTGGCGAAATAGCCGATCAGGGGATAGCCGGCCTTTTCGCGGCTCATGCCGCCGATCACCTTCAGCGTGCCCTTGCCCGCGAGGTTATAGAGCCCGGCCGTAAACGCGGTGATGCCGAAATCGACGTCGCCGGACGTCGTCGCGACCGCGATCGGTTGCGCCGCGTCGAAGAATTTCAGTTCGATGTCGAGGCCGGCTTCGTGGAAATAGCCCTTGTCCTGCGCGATGAACACCGGCGCCGACGACGACAGCCGGAGCACGCCGATCTTGGCCTTCAGCACATCCTCAGCCCGAGCGATCCCGCCGGCCGCCATCGCCACCAGGCCCGCCAGCGCGAGCCGCACAAACCATCTCATCCCGTCTCCTCCTCACGCGCCTGGTTTGACGCGTTTTCTTGACGCGAACCGGTGCCCATTTCTCTTGAAAACGCTTTAGAGCCCCTCGGGCACGCTTTGGTCCCGCCCGATGAATGCGCCCTGTTGTTTCAACGTTTGTTGCAACTTTTCAACGGCAATGTCGCGCGGAATCGTATTCCCCGCCAGTGCCAGATCGGCGGCGGCCCCCACTGCCTCCCCCATTGCAAAACAGGCGCCGGAAACCCGCGCCGCGGACTGCCCCTCATGGGTCATCGAGGCGCAGCGGCCGGCCATCAGCAAATTGTCTACGCCCTCGGGAACCAGCATCCGATATGGCAATTCGTTGAAGCCGCGCGATTCCGGAATTGGCGGAAACTTGAAGACGACGTCGCCGGCGACATGCTGCTCCATCGGCCAACCATTGACGCCGATGGAATCCTCGAACGAGGCGCAACCCAGCACGTCTTCGCCCGACAGCATATAGCCGCCGACCACGCGGCGAGTTTCGCGGATGCCGAGCTGCGGCGGCAGATCGACAATGTAGGATTTTTCGAACCCGGGCACAGTGCGCAGGAACTCGAACGCCTGTTGCGCCTGTCGGCGGCCCTCGATCTCGCCGCGGGTCATCTGGTCCGGCTCGAGGCCGTTGACGGCGCTGCCGTCCTCACGCGCCAGTTGGGTAAAGTTCACCCGCCACTCGATCCCCGATTTTTGCGGCCGCACGATCGCGCCCTTGCGCGGAAACGTGTGGGTGCCTGCGGCGACAGCCTTTTCCATCAGCACCGGTATGGTTCGCCAGGCATCACCTGCCTTTTCCGGATCGATGCCGTTGAGGCGCAGCATCATCGACGGAAACAGCATGCTGCCGGCATTGTCGCCGACTTCATATGGCGCGCCGGCCCAGGCCGCGAGATCGCCATCGCCGGAGCAATCGATGAACACGCCGGCACGCACCGCTTGCCGGCCGGCCTTGGTCTCGACCATCAGCGCGTCGATGCGGCTGCCGTCCATGACGACACCGGCGCCGAGTGCGTGAAAGAGGATGTCGACCTTGTGCGCGCCCAGGAGATCGTCGGCCGCGATCTTGTAGGCTGCGGTGTCGTAGGCCTGCGCATAGATCTTGCCGAGGATCAGGTGTGGCGCATTGAGCCCGCCGAGCCGGTCGATCCGCGCGAGCAGATCGGACGCCACGCCCTGCACCACCCGATGCGCCGTGCCGAACACGTTGGCATGGAGCCCGCAGAAATTGGTCACGCCCGCGGCGGTGCCCATGCCTCCGAGAAAACCATAGCGCTCGATCAGCAGCGTACGGCGGCCGGCGCGGGCGGCGGCGACGGCAGCGGCGATGCCGGCCGGTCCGCCGCCGAGGACGGCGACTTCATACTCGCCATAGAGCGGAATCTGGCGGGCGGGTTCGGTGATGGTGGCTGGCACGGTAGCGTTCCGATCCCTGTTGAATTGGTTGGACGGACTATGAATTGATGCCCGATGGACTACAATCGGGCAAATTGCGCGATCAGCTTTCTCGAATCGTGAAAAGTGGATGGATACGCTCGCCAACCTTCAGGCTTTTCTGGGCTCCGCCGAGGCGGGCAGTTTTTCCGCCGCGGCCCGCAAGCTGCAGATCTCCACGTCCGTGATCTCCAAGCGGGTCACGCAGCTCGAGGCCCAGATCGGCACCGCGTTGTTCCGCCGCTCGACGCGCCAGTTGCGGCTGACCGAAGCTGGCCAGCAATATCTGCACCGGGCGCGCAGCGTGGTGGCTGACGCCAACGACCTCTTGGCGCGCATGGGCGAGAAGGACCGCGACCTGGTCGATCACCTTCGCATCAAGGCGCCGACATCGCTGACCATCGCGCGGCTTGCCGACGTGTTCAGCGCATTTCAGACCGCAAATCCGAAGCTGAAACTTGAAATCGTGCTGATCGATCGGCCCGTCGATCCCGTGACCGAGGGATTCGATATCGCCATCGGCGCGTTCCCGCACTCCTTCGGCGGCGTGATCGACGAACCGCTTTGTCCGCTCCGGCGGCTGCTATGCGCATCGCCCGCTTACCTGAAGGCGCATGGCGCGCCCCGGCACCCGCGCGATCTGGTCGATCATCGTTGCCTGAGTTTCCTCCCCACGGGATCGGAATGGATATTCGATGGCCCGCGTGGCCGCACGACCGTACAGGTGCATCCGCTATTGAGTTCGAACGAGGGCAACGTGCTGGCGAAAAGCGCCATCGCCGGCAACGGCATTGCCTTCATCTCGCATTATCTCGTCGCAGATGCGCTGAGCCGTGGCGCCCTGCTGCCCGTGCTGCCCGAATTCGTCATCCCCGAACTGTGGGTCAAGGCGACCATTCCCGAGCGACGGGTCAACGCCGCAGCCGTGCAAGCGTTGCTGGCGCAATTGAAGCACTCACTCTCGGCGCTGTAAGCCGCTCTACGTCCCGACCTGCAGCGACGCACCTAACTTGCGCAGCGCCGCGATCGCCGACAGCGCGGTGATGCGGCCGGTTTTCGGATTCTCGGACGGGATATTCTCGATCGACATCGTGAAACTCGCCGAGTCGGAATCGACCTTGATCTGATGACAGTTGCGCGTCACTGCCGGATCGGCCCAGATCTCGATCGTGGTGCGATCGGGACCGATGCCGGCCAGCGATAACGCGGCGACCACGTTGACATTGGCCGGGAACGCGGCGGCGGCATCGCGGGCCGAGCCCTTGAACACGCAGAACGCCGATTTCACGCCCTCCATCGAGATGTTGTTCGCCACCAGATAGGGCGCGCCCGCCAGGCCGTTCGGCGGCTTGCGCGTCACCATCTGCACCGAATGGATGGTGCCTTCGGCGGCCGCCGTCACCGCATCGAAGCCGATCAGCGCGCCTGTCGGCACGATGATCCGGCCGCCTTTGGCGCGGGCGAGGTCAATGAGATCGGGCCGCGGCAGCAACGCGCTGGCGCTCAGCACCATCACCTGCTTGCCGGCATTGAGCATCGGCCGGCAGATCTGATCGAGGATCGCGGCCGGCGCGCATTCGACCGCAAGGTCGGCATGCGCAGGCAATTCATCGAGCCCGATCAGCGGACAGGAAATGCCTTCGCGATCGAGCCACGCCTGCGCCTTGGCACGATCGCGCGTCGCGATGGCGGACAGCGAAAGACCCGGCAATCCCTGCGCCAGCTTGCGCGCCAGCGTCTTGCCGATCTCGCCGAGCCCTGCAATGGCAATGCGTTTGGCGGACAAATCGCGGCTCCTATCTTGGCTTTTACCTTGCCTTGGCCCAGTTGCCTGCGCGTTTCTCCGCGAACGAGGCCAGCCCTTCGGACGCTTCCGCGGTCTGCCGCCGCGCCGAATGCATCTTCACCAGCCGCGCATAGGCGGCGTCATCGACGCTCATGCCGCCGAACGAACTTTCGAGCGCCAGCGCTTTGGTCTCGGCCATCGCCGCGGGACCGTTGCCGAGCAACTGCGCGACGACCTTGGCGCCGGCGGCCTCGAGATCGGCCAGCGGCACCACCTCATGCACCAGACCGATGCGGCGCGCGTCATCCGCACCAAAGCGCTCGCCGGTCAGCGCGTAGCGGCGGACCTGCCGCACGCCGATGGAATCGCAGAGTTGCGGAATGATGATCGCCGCCGTCAGGCCCCAGCGCACTTCGGTGATCGAGAACAGCGCGTTGTCGGCCGCGATCACGACGTCGCAGGCCGAAATCACGCCGGTGCCGCCGCCGAAGCAGCCACCCTGCACCAGCGCCACCGTCGGGATCGGCAGGGTGTTGAGCCGCTGCACGGCCTCATAGGTCGCGCGCGACACCGCCTCGTTCTCCTCGACCGATTTCGGCCGCACCCCGTTGATCCATTTCAGGTCGGCGCCGGCCTGAAAATGCTTGCCGTTGCCCTTCAGCACCACGACGCGCAGGTTCGGCTTGTTGCCGAGATCGTCCATCGCCGCCAGCACGCCGTTGATCAGGCCGGCGTCATAAGCGTTGTTCACTTCGGGGCGGTTGAGCGTAACCGTGCCGACGCCGTCTTCGCTCAGATTCCACAGGACCGGATTGGCGCTCATCGGCATTCCCTTCGTTTTCTTGCGTTGTTTTGTCAGGCAATATGCCCGATGGTTGCGCCGCGGCGCAAGCTTGTGGAAAGTAGCGCCTCGCATCTCGATCCCCTCCAGCCCGGTCTCAACTTCATGCGTATCTGCGTTTTCGGTTCGGGCGCCGTCGGGAGCCACTTCGCGGTGCGGCTGGCGCTGGCCGGACACGATGTCTCCTGCGTGATGCGCGGACCGCACCTCGACGCGGTCAAGGCCAATGGCCTGACGCTACGGGTCGGCGAAGCCGCGTTCAACGCGAAGGTCAAGGCGTCCGACGATCCGGCCGCACTCGGAGCGCAGGATGTCGTCATCAGCACCTTGAAGGCGACCGGCGTCGCCAGCCTCGCCACCGGCCTCGCGCCGCTGATGGGCGACGACACCGCCGTCGTGTTCGCGCAAAACGGGATTCCCTGGTGGTACGACATCGGGATTTCGCCAAAGCATCCGCCGGTTCCGGATCTCGGCTTCCTCGATCCGGGCGGACGGCTGCGCGCCGCGGTTCCGAAACAACGCATCATCGGCGGCGTGATCTTTTCGTCGAACGAAATCGTGGCCCCCGGCATCGCCCTCAACCTCTCGCCGGAACGTAACCGGCTCCTGATCGGCGAATGCGACGACCGCGCCAGCGAGCGCATTTCCAAACTGCGCGCAGCGCTCAACGAAGCTTCGATCGAATCACCGGAGGTTTCGCAGGTCCGCGAAACCATCTGGTCCAAATTGCTGACCAACATGTCGATGTCGGTGCTGTGTTCGCTGACCGGACTGACCGCACGCGGCGTGCGCGACGATCCTTCGCTGACTGATGTGATTCCGCGTCTGCTGGATGAAGCCAACAGCATCGCGCAGAGCTGTTTTCCCGAAGTGAAGCGCGTCACCCGCACCGGCCCGGCGCCGGACCACAAGCCGTCGATCCTGCAGGATTACGAACTCGGCCGCGCCATGGAGATCGACGTGCTGGTCCGCGCACCCGCAGCGTTTGCGCGCGCCGCAGGACTTGCGACGCCGATGCTCGATCTGATGGCCGCGCTGGTGATCCGCATGGCGCGGGCCAAGGGATTGTACCAATAGCCCGCGAATGGGATGTCAGGCCGGCTGCAATCCCAGCCGGTTGAACAGCGCCGTATCGGCGTCGTTGCCCGGATTGCCCGCGGTCAGCAAGGTATCGCCGACGAAGATCGAATTCGCGCCGGCAAAGAAGCACAGCGCCTGCATCTCGTCGGTCATCGCCGAGCGGCCTGCCGACAGACGCACATATGACTTCGGCATCATCACGCGCGCCAGCGCCACGATCCTGACGAACTCAATCGGCCCGATCGGCGCGGCGTTGGCCAGCGGTGTGCCGGCGATCGGAATCAGCATGTTGATCGGAACGCTTTCGGGCGGCTCCGGCAGGTTGGCGAGTGTCACCAGCATGTCGACGCGATCGGCTTCTTCTTCACCCATGCCGAGAATGCCGCCGCAACAGACCTTCATGCCGGACTGACGGACATTCTCCAGCGTGTCGAGCCGATCGGAAAAGGTGCGGGTCGAGATGACCTGCGGATAGAAGCGCTCCGACGTATCGATATTGTGGTTGTAGTAGTCGAGACCCGCCGCGCTCAGCCGTTCCGACTGTTCGCGGTCCAGCATGCCCAGCGTCATGCAGGTCTCGAGCCCGAGCGCCTTCACCGCCCCCACGACTTCGACGATGGCGTCCATGTCCCTCGGCTTCGGATTGCGCCAGGCGGCGCCCATGCAGTAACGGGAAGCGCCGGCCGCCTTGGCCTTGCGCGCCTCAGTGACGATCCTTTCGACGTCCATCAGCCTGGAGGCCGCAAGTCCCGTTGCATGATGGGCGGACTGGCTGCAATAGCCGCAATCCTCCGCACAGCCCCCGGTCTTGATATTGAGCAGCTTGCTCAACTGCACGCGGTTGGGATCGAAATGCTGGCGGTGGACGGATTGCGCCTGGAACAGCAGGTCGTTGAACGGGAGCCGGTAGGTCGACCACGCTGTCTCGGCTGTCCAAACCGGTGCAACCGTGGTCGCCAGATTCGTTTCCCGGCTCAGTTCACGCATTGTTGCTCTCCGAAATTTCCGTTGCGCGGGCTTATTGCACGGCGTCAGGGCCGAGACCAGCGCGCATCGGCAATGTTCGCGACGAACATTGACCACGGGCCTGACGTCGATAACAATCTTGCGAACAGTCGCTATGTCGCCGATTTCGAGGATGGAACATGCACGTCAAGGGCAAGGTTTGTGTCGTAACCGGGGCAGCGAGCGGAATCGGCGAAGCGGTGGCGCGCGCCTATGCCGAGGCCGGCGCGCGCGGCGTGGTAGTCGCCGACCTCAAGACCTCGCGCGACAAGCTCGCAAAGGTCGCCGGCGACATCGACGGCCTGCCGATCACCTGTGACGTCGGCATCGAAGAAGATATCAAGGCGCTGGTCGCTGCGGCCGAGGACAAATACGGGCCGGTCGACGTGTTCTTTTCCAATGCCGGCCTGTCACGCAAAGGACAGGAGAGCGCCTCCGACGCCGACTGGGACGTGAGCTGGCGCGTCCATGTCATGAGCCACGTATTCGCCGCGCGCGCGCTGGTGCCGGGCATGCTCGCGCGCGGCTCCGGTTATCTGCTCAACACCGCGTCGGCCGCTGGTTTGCTGGCGTCGCTGAACTCGATGCCCTACGGCGTCACCAAGAACGCGGCCGTGGCGCTGGCCGAACATCTCGCCATTCAATATGGCGACCGTGGCATCCGCGTTTCCGTGCTGTGCCCGCAATCGGTACAGACCGGCATGACCACGCCCGGCCCCAGCGCCGCGCGGGTCGACGGCGTGCTGCAGCCGCCGGAAGTCGCTCGCATGGTGCTGGAAGCGATGGAAGCCGAACAGTTTCTGATCCTGACCCACCCGCAGGTCGGCGAATACATGCAGCGCAAGGCCTCCAGCAGGGATCGCTGGCTGACCGGGATGCGACGGCTGCGTGACAAGATCTATGGCGATCAGCGCGCGGGGTGAGAGCCGATAATCCCGTCGACCCACGCCGCGAACGCATCCAGCACCTCGTCCAGCACTTCAGGGTCATTCCGCCCGGAACGCTTCAGCACGTGGAAGGAATGATCGGCCTCCTTCACCAGATGCAGCGTCGCAAGGAGCCCCAACTTTTTGACGACGGGTTCGAGCAGGCTCAATTCCGCCAGCGCGTCGCGCGTGCCCTGCAGGAACAGCATGGGAATGCGAACATCAGAAAGATGCTTCGCCCGATCGCTGGACGGCTTGCCGGCGGGATGCAAGGGAAAGCCGAGAAATGCCAGCCCGCGCACGCCTGATAACGTCGATAGCGCCTGCGCCTGCGAGGTCATCCGCCCGCCGAACGATTTGCCACCGGCGAACACCGGCAATCCGCCGCAACGCCGTCCGGCTTCGACCACGGCGGCACGAACCGCCGCGTGCGCCACCGCGGGCGAATCCGGCCGCTTGCTGCCGTTCTCCATATAGGGAAACTGGTAGCGCAGCGTCGCGATGCCGCGCGCGCCGAGGCCCACGGCGATCTCCGCCATCGACTTGTGGGTCATGCCGGCCCCGGCCCCGTGCGCAAACACGTATGCCGCCCGCGCATCGCGCGGCTGGATCAGCAACGCGGAGACCGGCGCCGCATTCGGGATCGCGATATCGAGCTTTTGCGCGTCAGCGGCTGCCAAAACAGCAATCCTCGCGGATGTGATTTCAAATGTGAGATTTCGGCTATTCTAGTCTACCGGCCGATTCTACAGTTCGGGCATGAAGCGCGCAAACCTGCCGCCCAAAAGGCGAATTCCCCGGATTCAACGCGGGAGGTCCGCGCGCCGGCTTCATGGACAGGAACATGACGCTTCTATAAGATAGCACATTACCGAAATACACGCTGAAGGAGAATCACCCTCCGGCAGCTTTTGACAACTGATCGATTTTTGCGCCTCTTGCGCAGCGAGAAAGGGGCCGGCCATGCGTAGCAGGACAAAGATTGTTATCGCGGTAGTGCTCGCCATCGGCGCCTACGAATTCTTCAAGGACGACATCGCGCAGCTCAACGAAGCCTTCAACGTCAAGCTGGCGGAATACCCGACGCCGAAGAACACCAAGCTGCTCAACCAGAATGTCAGCGACAAGGACATCGGCTGGTTCTACCACGCCGACCAGGGCACGCGGACCTTCGGCATTCCCTACGAATGGTTCATGGCGCTGGAGCAGCCGAGCCTGACGGCGATCCTGTGGTCGGCCGACATGTTCAGCGAGCCGGCCTATCTCGACCGCTACGGCTTCATTCCCGATCCCCTGGACAAGAAGGCACTGCCGATCGGCTTCGCGCATGGCGACGCAATGCTGGACCCGACCGGTGAACCGTGGCGCAACCCCAGCAACAAGCAGGACATGACCGGCATCGGCCTGACCTGCGCGGCCTGCCACACCGGCCGCTTCACCTACAAAGACACCGCCGTGATCATCAACGGCGGACCGGCGCTGACCGACCTGCTCAAGTTGAAGCAGGGTATCGGCGTGGCGCTGCTGGAGACGCGCTGGCTGCCCGGCCGCTTCGGCCGTTTCGCCGATCGCATTCTGGGACCGCACTCGACGGTCGACGAACGCGTGCTGTTGAAATCCCAGATCGATGCGGTGCTGAACCAGTACAACCAGACGCTCGCGCTCGAGAAGCGCGTCGCCTCCCGCAGCATCGAGGAAGGCTATGGCCGGCTCGACGCGCTGAACCGGATCGGCAACCAGGTGTTCTCGCTCGACCTGAAGAATCCGGATAACTATGCCGGCTCCTCGGCGCCGGTGCATTACCCGCGAATCTGGAACACGCCGTGGTTCGACTGGGTGCAGTATAATGGCTCGATCATGCAGCCGATGGTACGCAATGCCGGCGAGTCGCTCGGCGTGTCGTCCGAGCTCAATCTGACCGAGCCCTCCAAGGGACTGTTCAAGTCGAGCGTCAAGACCGAAACGCTTTACGAGATGGAGGAGATGATCAAGGGCAAGAACGCGCCCAATGCCAAGGACGGATTCTCCGGCCTGCAATCTCCGAAATGGCCCGCCGACATCCTGCCGCCGATCGACCAGGCGCTGGCTGCAAAGGGCGCCGAACTCTACAAGGACAATTGCCAGGGATGCCATCGCCCGCCGATCACCAGCGAGGCGTTCTACGATTTCAACCGCAAGGACTGGTGGACGACGAACCAGAACGGCCAGCACGTCATGGTGATGGAGAACATCCCGATCGACCATATCGGCACCGATCCGGCGCAGGCCGCCGACATGCTGGCCCGGACGGTCGCCCTGCCCGCCTATCTCGGGATCGACAAGACCTCGTTTGCTTTCGCGCTCGGTGACCTCGTCGAGAAGACCGTCAACTACATCTACGACCGGCAGCCGCCGGACAAGGACGGCAAGCCGACGCCGCCGCTGAGCGAAGCCGAGCGACAACGCATCGACGGATATATGCCGAACAAGCTGCAGGGCGAATTGGCCTACAAGGTGCGTCCGCTCAACGGCATCTGGGCGACGCCGCCCTATCTGCACAACGCCTCGGTGCCATCGGTCTATGCGCTGCTGTCGCCGATCGAGGACCGGCCGAAGAAGTTCTATCTCGGTAACCGCGAATACGATCCGGTCAACCTCGGCTACAAGACCGATTACCTCGCCAACGGTTTCGAATTCGACACCTCGATCCGCGGCAATTCGAACAGCGGGCACCAGTTCCGCAAGGAATACAACAAGGATAAGCAGGTGAAGGGCATCATCGGACCCGAGCTGTCACCCGACAAGCGCAAGGCGCTGATCGAGTATCTGAAGACGCTGTAGGAGATAGCTGTCCTCTCCTCTTCGTCGTGGCCGGGCTTGACCCGGCCATCCACGACTTTCTTGTTTGCGTTAAGCAAAGACGTGGATGCCCGACGCAAGGCCGGGCATGACGGTTGACGGTGGTGCCTCCCTCACACCGTCGGCAAACTGACCGGCACGCTCTGGGCGTGGTGGAACAGATTGTCCGGATCGTAGTGCTGCTTCACCGCCACCAGCCGCGCGAGATTGTCGCCCCAATAGGCGCTGGCGTAATCCGGCAGATCCAGATCGCAGTAGTTCACATAGGAAGCGCCCGGCATGTACGGCCGCATCGCGGCGTAGACGTTTGCGACCGTTGCCAGGTGCGCCGGCGTATCGGCCGCCCGCGTCCAGCTCGAATAATACTGGATGCAATATTGCGTGCCGGCGCGGCGCGGAAACGCGGTCGCGTCGGCGGCAACGTCGGCAATCTTGCCGCCGTAGGAATCGCACAACAGCACGATGCCGCCGGGGCCGACCGGCGCCACCGCCGCCATCATGGCGTCGATACCGGTGCTGTCGAGCGGGCTCAGCACGTAATCGGACTTGGCTTTCATGTAGACCTGCTCATAGGCAAGCGGCCCGGCAAAATGCTTGACGGCGTCGAGAAAGCCGAGCGAATGCACCGACAGCGGCGAAGACGGCGCCAGTAACGTCGTCAGGGTTTTCAACTGGCTGCGCAGCGCCGACTCCGAGCCGATCGACTGGCCGATGCAGCGCATGCTGATCAGCCCGCCGCCGGCGGGGCCGACCTTCATGATCGAGGTGATGGTGGCCGGCGCACTGGGCGCCCAGGCCTGCCATGCGGCGAACAGTTGCGCGGCGTGCGCCTTCGACAATTTCCAGGACACGCCGAACACCAGCGCCGTGCTGAGCGGAAACACATTCAGCGTGAACCGCGTGGCAATGCCGAAACTGCCGCCGCCACCGCCGCGGCAGGCCCAATAGAGATCGGGCTCCGATGCGGCATCGGCCTGCAGCACCTGCCCCTGCGCATCGACCACATTGATCTGCTGCACGCTGTCGCAGGTCAGCCCATGCGAGCGCGCCAGCAGGCCATGGCCGCCGCCCATCACGTGACCGGACAGGCCAACCGTCGGGCAGCTTCCGGCCTGCAGCGCCAGGCCTTGCGCGGCGAGCGCCTGATAGATCCCGAACAGTGAAACGCCGGAGCCTGCCGTCACCAGTCCGGCCGTCTTGTCGACCGTGATGGTGTCGAGGCCACGGACATCGATCACGACGTCGGCGGACTGCGAAAAGCCTTCGTAGGAATGGCCGCCGCAGCGGACCGCAAAATTCAGACCGTTGTCGCGGACCCAATCGACCATGGCGGTCACCGCGTGCTCGGTCTTGCAGACCGCGCGCAGCGCCGGATTCAGCCGCGTGCGGATGTTGGCGGCCGCGAGATAATCGGCGTAATGCGGGTCCGACGGCTGCAGGAACAGCACGTCGCCGCCGGAAAGGTTCGGCAATGGCGGCAATGCCGTTGTCGACGCGGCCATCGCCGGCGCGGCATCGGCAAGCAGCGCCGCGGGCATCGACGTTGTTCCGGCGGGGCAGAATTCGTCGACGCGGAGTGGATGTTCCATGAAGGCCTCCCGCGGTGGGCGAACACACTGTTCGCAACCTCCAGTATAGTTACGGCTCCGCGGCAAGATCGTGACCTGTTTCACATTCCGTCAGACGGGACGACCAGCCCGCACGCGGACATGCCAGTCCGGCGCAACTGCCGAGGTCATTGCAATTGACCCCCGGCGCGCTTTGGGTTGTTCTTGGACGGCGGATAACAACAAGAACAGTTCGACCAGGAAACGCAGCATGACCGCCGCCACCGAAGGTCCCCCTCGTCAACCCGAGCCCGGCGAGATGCTCGACGCCGTCATCGTCGGCGCAGGCTTTGCCGGCATGTACATGCTGCACCGGCTGCGCGGGCTTGGCTTCACCGCCCGCGTCTTCGAAGCCGGCGGCGGTGTCGGCGGCACCTGGTACTGGAACCGCTATCCCGGCGCGCGCTGCGACGTCGAGAGCATGCAATATTCGTTCTCGTTCTCCGAAGAACTCGATCAGCAGTGGAACTGGTCGGAGAAATACGCGCCGCAGCCGGAGATCCTGGCCTACGCCAATCATGTCGCCGACCGCTTCGACCTGCGCCGGCACATTCAGTTCGAGACCCGCGTCACCTCGGCGACCTTCGACGAAACTGCCAAGTGTTGGCATATCGAAACCGATCGCGGCGACAAGGTCAGCGTTAAATTCTGCATCATGGCGGTCGGCTGCCTGTCGGCAGCCAATCACGTCCCCTTCAAAGGCCGCGAGGATTTTCGCAGGGACATCTATCATACCGGCGAGTGGCCGCACGCGGGCGTCGACTTCACTGGATTGCGCGTCGGCGTGATCGGCACCGGCTCGTCGGCAATCCAGTCGATCCCGATCATCGCGCAGCAGGCGTCACAGCTCACCGTGTTCCAGCGCACCGCCACTTACTCGGTGCCGGCGTGGAATGCCAGGCTGACGCCGGAGTACCGTGACCGGATCAAGGCCGATTACCCGGCGCTTCGCGCCAAGGCGCGGGCACGGCCGACCGGGTTCTATTTCCCGTTCAACATGAAGCCCGCGCTCGAAGCGACGCCGGAAGAGCGCGAGCAGCAATATGAGAAGGCGTGGGAGGAAGGCGGGCTGCCGTTCCTCGGCGCCTATGGCGACCTGCTGTTCGAGAAGGAAGCCAACGACACCATCGCCGACTTCGCCCGCAACAAGATCCGCGCCATCGTCAAGGATCCCGCCACCGCCGAACTGCTGTGCCCCGACAACGTGTTCGGCTGCAAGCGGCTGTGCGTCGATACCGGCTATTTCGAAACCTACAATCTGCCGCACGTGAAACTGGTCGACGTATCCAAAACGCCGATCGAGCGTTTCACCGCAGAAGGCATCGAGGTCGACGGCCAGGAATACAAGTTCGACGCCATCGTCTGCGCCACCGGCTTTGCCGCGATGACCGGCTCGTTCGATAGAATCAAGATCACCGGCCGCAACGGGCAGACGCTGGCGGAGAAATGGCGCGCCGGTCCCCGCGCCTATCTCGGCGTCGCCACGGTGGGCTTCCCGAATCTGTTCACGATCACCGGCCCGGGCAGCCCGTCGGTGCTGGCCAGCATGATCCAGGCGATCGAGCAGCATGTCGACTGGATGGCCGATTGCATCGCCCATATGCGCGACATCGGAGCTGCGACCATCGAACCGGTGCCAGCCTTCGAGGACGAATGGGTCGAGCACGTCAACGAGGTTTCCAAAGTGTCGCTGCGCTCGACCTGCAGCTCCTGGTATGTCGGCGCCAACATCCCCGGCCGGCCGCGCGTGTTCATGCCCTATATCGGCGGCTTCCCGGTCTATGTGCAGAAATGCAATGAAGTAATGACCAACGGCTTCGAGGGTTTCGTCATCGACGGCGGCAGCGCCGGCAACGAAGAGCCGCGCGTGCGATTGACCGAACGCTGGCGCGTGCCGCTCGACATCGACGTCATCTCACCCGCCGCCGTCGCCGCCCGGCGCGTGCCGGTGGTGTAATAATTCGATCCCATGCGAGGTTCTAAATGATAACGCCGCTCGATCCCGTGATTGCCCAGATCATTCCGCTGCTGCCGCTGCGCGACCCCGACAACATGACGCCGCAGAGCGCGCGCGATGCGCTGAGCGCGCTGGCTGCCGCACGCGCGGCGGTGCCGCCGCCCCCGGTGATGAGTGCGGAAGAGATCGAGGTAAAGGGCGCGGCCGGGCCGCTGGCGGCGCGGCTCTATCGTAACTCCACCGGCAAATCGCCGACGGTGGTGTTCTTTCACGGCGGCGGCTGGGTCGCGGGCGATCTCGCAACCCATGACCGGCAGGCGCGCCTGCTCGCGATCGAGACCGGCGCGGTGGTGATTTCAGTCAATTATCGCCGCCCGCCCGAGGTGCGCTTTCCCGGCGCGTTCGAGGATGCGTTCGCGGCCACCAGGGACGTCATCGCGCGCCTCGCCGAATTCGGCGGCGACGCCGCGCGCGTCGGCGTCGCCGGTGACAGCGCCGGCGGCAACCTTGCAGCAGTCACCGCGATCGCCTGCCGCGACGCCGACATCAAGCTCGCCGGGCAGTTGCTGGCCTATCCCGTGACCGACGTGCTTGGAAACTTCGCCGACGCCAAGGAGAATGCGCGGTTTCCCTCGCGCACTGAGAACGCCGAAGGCTACTTCCTGTCGCGCGCCGTGATGGAATGGTTTTGCGGCCATTATCTCGCCGAGCCCACGCACGGTAGCGACTGGCGTGTTTCGCCGCTGCGCGCCAGCAATCTCGCCGGCCTCGCGCCTGCGGTCGTCACCACGGCGTGGTTCGATCCGCTGCGCGACGAAGGCAAGGCCTACGCCGATGCGCTCGCCGCCGCCGGCGTTCCGACCAGGTATCATCATGGTGCCGGTCTCATTCACGGCTATTTCGGCCTCGGCGAAGCCTCCGAGACCGCGAAGCGCGAGGCCCAGGCCGCTCGCGCCGACTTCAAGGCGTTGCTGGACAAGGGCGCGTAGGGAATCTCGATGAGCAAGTCCACTGGTCCTCTCGCCGGTATCCAGGTTCTCGATCTCACCAGCGTGTTGTTCGGTCCCTACGCCGCGCAGATGCTCGGCGATTGGGGCGCCGATGTCATCAAGGTCGAGCCGCTGACAGGAGATACCTGGCGATATTCCGGTCAGTTCCGCAACCGCGGCATGAGCGGCCAGTTCATGGCGGTCAACCGCAGCAAGCGCAGCCTCGCCCTCGACCTGAAGCATGCCGACGGCAAGAAGGTATTGCAGCGGCTGATCGCCAAGGCCGACGTGCTGGTGACCAATATCCGCCCCGCGGCATTGGCGCGGCTTGGCTTCGGCTACGAGGATTGCCACAAGCTCAATCCGCGCCTGATCTACGCCGCCGCCACCGGCTTCGGACAGGACGGGCCATGGGCCGCGCGCCCGGCGTTCGACGAAATCATCCAGGCAAGTTCCGGTTTCGCATCCTCGATGGGCAGCGACGAGGAGCCGGCTTTCGTGCCCAGTCTGGTCGGCGACAAGATCTGCGGCCTCGCGATGACCGGCGCCATTTCAGCGGCGCTGGTGCATCGCGAACGCACCGGCAAAGGGCAGATGGTCGAAATCCCCATGCTGGAGACCATCGCCGCCTTCAACAGCATCGAGATGCTGGGCGGCCACGCCTTCGTGCCGCCGATCGGTCCCGCCGGCTACAAGCGCATGAAGGAGCGGCGTCCGGTCAAGACCAAGGACGGCTGGCTCACCATGCTGCCCTACTCCGGCGACAACTGGTGCGAATTCTTCGAGGCGGTCGGACATCCCGAATGCATCGAGGATTTCGCGGTGAAAGACCCGGTGTTGCGCGGCCAGAACATCGATCGCATCTACCAGAAGATGGCCGAGATCGCGCTGACCCGCACCACCGCCGAATGGGAAACGCTGCTGCTGACGATCGACGTACCGCACGCAGCATTTGCCAAGGTCACCGAGATCGCCGAACAGCCGCACCTCAAGGCCGTCGAGATGTTCGTGACGCTCGACCATCCGACCGAAGGCGAGATCAGGCAGGCGCGTCCCTCCGCACGGTTTTCTGAAAGCCCCGCCGCGATCCAGCGCATGCCGCCCCGGCTTGGCGAGCATTCGCAGGCCGTGTTGCGGGAGGCCGGCTTGAGTGATGAAGAGATCGCGGCACTGGTGGAGAAAAAGGCGGTTGGCGTGGCGGGCTAAAGCCGGAACCGCTCGCCCTCACTCCGGCGTCATCTTTTCCGCGACCGGCCGCCACTTCGTCAGTTCGGAGGCCATGAAGCCGGCGAGATCCGCGGGCGTACCGCCGAGCGGCTCCATGCCGAAGGTGAGCAGCGCCTTTCGGCCCTCATCGCTGGCGAGATATTCGTTGACGATGCGGTTGAGCGCTTGAATCGTTTCCGGCGCGAGGCCGGCGGGACCGAGCAGCGCGGTCCAGCCGACCGCCTCGAAGGCCGGCATGCCCTGTTCGGCCAGCGTCGCCGCCTCCGGCAGGATCGTCGTGCGCTTCAATGTGGTGACGGCCAGCGCCTTGAGGGTGCCGCTGCGAATATGCTCGGTATAGGTCGGCAACAGGTCGAACGACAGGTTGACCCTGCCGCCGAGCACGTCGTTCATCGCCGGCGCCGAGCCGGTGTAGGGCACGTGCGTCATCTCGATGCCGAGATCGTTCTGCAGCAGCTCGGCGGTAAGGCGTCCCATCGAGCCGTTGCCGGGGCTCGCATAGCTGACCTTGCCCGGATTGGCTTTCACGTAAGCCGTCAGTTCGGCGATGTTCTTGACGGGGATGCTGGCGTTGGCGACCACGACCAGCGGGATGGCGCTGACCTTGACGATCGGCGCGAAATCCTTTGCCGGATCGAACGCGGTGGCCTTGTAGATCAGTCTGTTGAAGACCAGCGGGCCTGTCGTCGTGAACAGCAGCGTGTAGCCGTCGGGTGCTGCGCCTGCGACGGCTGCCGCGCCGATATTGCCGTTGGCCCCGCCACGGTTTTCCACGATGAACGGCTTGCCGAGCGCATCAGCCAGTTTCCGCATGACCATGCGCGCCACCGCATCCACCGATCCTCCCGCCGGATGCGGGACGATGACCCGGACCGACCGCGCCGGCCAGGGGTCGGCGGCGAAAGCCGGCATGGCGGCAGACGCGCCGCATACCGCGAACGCCGCGGCGATGATCACTTTCGCTTCGAGCAGCCACTTCCGGTCCATTCGCATGGTTCCTCCCCGGGCTGGTCTCAAATGCTAAGGGACGATGCCGCTCCGCTCAATTCGTTTGTTTTGGGTTTCGGGCAAGCAAATCGAGCCGCCTCGAGGCGCGCGTCAATCGGAACAGGGCGTGATGGCTGGGCTGGAAAACTGGCGATCCCGGCATGACTCGAACATGCGACCTACGGTTTAGGAAACCGTCGCTCTATCCGGCTGAGCTACGGGACCGCGAACCCGGCGAAGCGCACGGGGTTCGCGGTTTCCATACCAGAGCGGCGGCCTGATCGCCAGTCTCTCAAACGGCAGGCTCCGCGGTTGAAAACCCTTGTATTCCATCAGCTTCGGAACAAGTCGCCCCGACCACGCGACAGCGCCACTGCCGATAACCGCCAAAGGGTGAAGTGGTCCGATCCGCCGAGGCCGGTCCGGCCGTGAAGCGCACCATGCGCCCGTACAACTACGGCAACGGAACGGATCGGCTGGCTGCTTGCGATAGATCAACGGGAAAATTCTGGTTTCTACAATTATTCGGATACGATCATTTTGGGAATCCGGAAATGCATCCGTGGGCGGCAAATATTACAAAAGAAATTTTCATATTGGACGACGAAGCCGACGTTCGTGAAACGCTGTGCACGATCCTCGGGTCCGGGAGCTACAAGCCAGTTTGCTTCGCCGATGAAGCCAGCTTGATGGAGGCGATGCGACGGCGTAACCCGGCCGCCGTGCTTCTGGACGTTCATCTGCCAGGAAGATCCGGGCTCGATATCCTCAAGGACCTCGCGGTCTATCACGTCCCGATCCTCATGATCTCCGGCCAGGGGGATATCGCGACCGCGGTAGCCGCCATCAAGGACGGAGCGATCGACTTCATCCAAAAGCCTTTCAAAAGCAGGGACATATTGGACCGTCTCGGAAAGATCACCGCCGGCTTTTCACGCGACACCAGCACGGCGCTCGAGCGAAAGATATCCATGAAGAATTTTCCCGGGCGTGTACCGTTAACGCCACGGGAACGCGACGTGCTTCAGCTCGTAGCGACCGGATCTTCCAACAAGGAAATCGGCGAGACGCTCGGAATTAGCTATCGGACCGTCGAAGAGCACCGTTCCAACATCATGCACAAGCTCGGCGTAAAGAACATCGCCGAACTCCTGATCGCCGTTCTGACGTAGCTGCGCCGGCGCGGGGCCGGACGGGCGTCGACCGCAGAGCCGCAAAGACGGGTCGACAAATTTCTTACCTATCGTAGTCGAAGACACCCCAGCTGACAATCTTCGGTGTCCTTTCTTCAACGACAATCAAACAGCTAGTCTTCATTTTCGCCTCTTCACCCTTCACCGAACATCTCAGCGATATAGCTGACAGGTGATGGCTGAATAATGCTCTACAAAGAAATAGCTTGAGACTTGAGACATGCGGAGACGATGGAGGCGTTTTGCCGACAGTTGGCCGCCTCAGGCGGTGATCATTCGCCCCGGATTACACCAAGAAAGCCGTGTGATCCAACACGATCCCTTGTGCGATCTTCGGATCGACAATCCCGTGGTTTTCTGAAGAGACGGCGAACCCCTCCAGCAACGCTCCGATCGACAACCCTCTATCGAGCTGACCGACCCAGAAACTGATGCCGGCAGGCTCGCCTGCTCGTCCAAGCACATTCTGGTACATCAGATCCACGATGTGGGAGTGCGTCGGGTTTACGCCATAAACGGCTTTGAACTCGGCTGCATTTACGAATCCGGCAGCAACGGTTTGTATATCGACACCGAAATCGAGCTGGTGCGTCCAAAACGACAACCCAGCTTGATCAGGTGTGCGATTGAAGGCCGCTTGGTAGAGCCGGTAAGCGTTTCCAGCGTTTCCTTGAGTGTCTAGCGCAAGCACTAGATCCAGAAACTGCAATCGTTCAACATTGACCAGTGCGTCGCTGCCATCAGTCCCTGAGCTGTCGGTTACGATGATCCCAGAACTTGTGGGGGCAATGGAATACGAAGTTCGATTCCGACCGTAGAGCGACGTATCAAGTCCCTCGCCACCATCGATCGTGTCATTTCCAGGACCGCCGCGAATAATGTCGTTGCCTCCACCGGCCGAAATCACATCAGCCAAGTTGGTTCCTAATAGGATTTCATTAGCTGAGCTACCAAAAATGGACAGAGTCAGAGAGGTGGGATCCCAGTTGTAGCTCAGATCGGCTTTTCCATAATAGATCTGGCTGGCTTCGATATCGACCGACCCAAGAACGGTTGACGGCCCGGAACGAGTGTAGGACATGACCGTGTAGTTGGCGTTGTCGTGCGCCGGGTCAATAACCGGCGTACCTTCGAACGGATGCTTGAACCCGATCGTGTGTCCAATCTCATGCAGCGCAACTGAAAACCCGGACTGTCCCGGCGCAAAGGTTGTCGGATCTGCAAAGAAATTCGAGTTTAGGAAAAGATCTCCACCTAGATTGTTGTAGGATGGCTCTATGCCGACCCCTGACGAGGTTCGGTATGACGGGTAGTAGCCGAAGCCGCTGGCCTGTTGTCCGACCGAATTCAATGTCCCAGTCATGTCATATAAGCTTACACGAATTTGCCCACCAGCGCTGTCGGGTACTTCAATGAAGTGAATACCCGAGGCTCGATCCCAAATCTGAAATGCCTGGCGGATGTAACTCTTGGCCTGTTCGGTCCACAGGGTGAACCCATTCGGATGCTGCGTATCATATGCAGCGCGACTATCGCCAAAACTAAACGTTACGAACACGGGTGTGCCAACTTCAACACCGACGTTCCACCTAGCATCAAAAACGTTTGACGTGATCGACAGCACATCGTTGCTGAAAGCCATACAAAGATCGTCCTTTTAAATAATGGGCAGATCAAACCAAAAAAGCAGTGTGATCCAGGACGATCCCCTGCGCGATCTTCGGGTCAACGATCCCGTGGTTTTCCGAGCTGATGGCAAAGCCTTCCAATAACGCCCCGGTCGACAGGCCTGCATCGAGTTGACCGACCCAGAAGTTGATGCCGGCCGATTCACCGGCTCGCCCAAGTACGTTCTGATACATAAGGTCGACGATATGAGCGTGAGTCGGGTTTACGCCGTAAACGGTTTTGAACTCGGCTGCGTTCACAAACCCGGCGGCGACAATCTGAATATCCAGACCAAGATCTAGCTGGTGAGTCCAGAAGGACAAGCCCGCCGTATCCGGCGTCCTATTGAAAGCAGCTTGGTACAGGCGGTAAGCGCTTCCCGCATTACCTTGTATGTCGAACGCTACAATCGAATCAGAAAACTGCAGTCGCTCAATATTCGAGAGGTGGTCTACACCCGTGTTCGGCCCGGTTACAGACAAAGAGGTGTCCGTATTAATTGCAACGTTGAACGAAGCATGCCGACCAAAGTAAACAACCGTGTCTACACCGTTACCACCTGCAAAGTTATTACCATCTTTTGTATCATAGAAGGTGAGATGCCCTGAAGTAGGAATCTGTGTCAAAACCGTTGGTGTGGATGGGCTGATTGCCGATGCAGGATCGCTGCCGGCTCGGTTGATCGTCGTCACGACCCTTAGATGATCGCCAACATCACTCGTTGTTACGGTATAGGTCGCAGCGGTAGCTCCGGAAATGTTAGACCAAACGTTACTTCCGTCAACCTCACGCTGCCATTGATACGATTGGCTCAAAAGCGTTCCGATGCCTAGGTCTCTTGACGTTGCCGTAAGCACTTCGGAGACGACGGGGTGTGCGTTCTGGATAACGTTGGCGGTGTAGCTCGCTTCGATACGCTGTCCTGCGGCTGAGAGATGCTCGTTATCCGCCCAAAGATACGTGTCTGAAGCGGTAGGCGATACCTCTTGCGTCGCAAATAGAGACCAAGACGACGAATTTATGGAGTTGAGGGTAGATCCGCCATTTGCTGGATTGTAAGGATTCTGCGACGTAAATGGCCCTCCCGGCGGCTGCACAACGTTGGTAAGGCCGAAGCTGGATGGATTTGCGTTAATAGATCTCAGAAGAGCAAGATCATCAGCGACTAAAAAAGAAACGTGCGCCGCTTCGAGATCTGCCCATAGAGTTGCATTGAAAGTCGTCGCAAGAGAGGAGCCCCCATTGAGGTTATCCAGAACGAAGTAGTGGGCTCCCGCAGCGGAAAGGTTGACAAGCGCCGATGCCAGAGAATGTGCTTCAGACACCATGTAAGCTTGCTGATCTGCCAGATTAGAGGAGGCGGATTGAGCCGCCTTTATCGAATTCCCTCCGCCGGAAATGTAATAAAGAGCATTTGGGTCCGCTAGGTTTTGGTGCCCTGCTAGGTAGCCGTTGATTTGCTGTACTATGCTTGGGGCAAGTGGATTTACCTGATTTCCGGTAATCGTTGCTCCACTCGCTGCATAATTTGTTCCTCCAGCCATACCGTCGGGGATCGCAGTCAATCCATATGCGCTGGCAAGAAGCGTTGAGTTCATGAGATTGCCGGGGTCGGTGGGCAATCCTCCTCCAGCGGCAACTACCTGCTGATAGCGCTGTTCGGTCAGCGCATTGGTCGAGATTGGGTGAGTGAAGAAATATCCGGAATCGATACCGCTATCGCCGAATGCTAAGAACTGGCTATAAGCCTGCGAATTTTGCAGTGGAGCGCCACCATTTGCAAAGATGCCGCCATTAATCGTGACGGTGAGGTTGGTCACGCCCATTTATTTTCTCCGGAAAAATTGACATCAAAAATCATCCAAGTTTTTGGTTGTCCCATTCATCGAATTAATTGGCAAGCTGCCTGTCCATTCCGCCCCCTCCATTCGCTTCCGACTGCTTGAGGTCAGATCCGGTAGGGCCGACCGACGAAGCCTCATTCTCATTATCGGGAACTTCGGAGAGCTCGCCGGCCGTCTTGGATTGATGTAGAGAACGTGCTCAATCGCGCCGCCAATCAACCTTGTAGGTTCGAAATCCGTCCCCTTGCGCTATGAGCGCACCGTCTTTTAGTTTGCCCGATAAGCGTGCGCCGACAAGATGATTCCCGTTGGCGTTCTCAATATTTACCTCCATCCTGACGTCCCCCGCGTCGGTAACCTCACCCGTTATGACGTTGGTATTTCCAGGATCTTTGGCTGGATATCTCGCTGATATTTTTCCGTCCCGGACATTTACGTTGTAGGCTGTATAGCAGCGAGCGGCTTCCTCCCGGTACGGCCCCATGCAAACCTGTCCAGAATATTTTCCATTCTGAGAGACTAGCGCTTGCTGATGCCGGAACGCCCCATACCCCAAATAGCCTGCAACAACTAGTATGAGTGCCGCTCCGGCCCCTATCCAAATTTCGTAGCGAACTTTTGCTCTTTTACGGCTGAGGGAGGGAAGCGCACCAAAATCTTCTGACCCGATGATGGAATATGTGCGCACCGGCTGAGGAACATTTTTGTAATTTATTTCTCCCATCGACTTGAATGAAAGAGAAAGCTTGTTACGAATCTGATCGTAGACGCTGCCGGAAATACAGACTCCATTCGGCTCTGCTTCGGACTGGATTCGCGCGGCTACGTTGACGCCGTCACCAAGGAGGTCTGATCCTTGCAAAAGCACATCGCCGAGATTTATCCCAATGCGAAACTTAACTTGTTGAGTTGGTGGCAGCTGATCGTTTCGCGTTCGCAAAGCCGCCTGTATTTCCGTAGCGCACCGGACCGCTTCAACTGCGCTTCCGGACTCTGCCAGAATGGCATCGCCGGCGGTGTTGAAAACCCGTCCCCGATGCGCCGTCACGAGAGATTCGAAAATTTGTTTGTGGCCGCGAAACGTGAGCAAAGTGTGCTCTTCGTTTTCAGCCATCAAGCGACTGTATTCCGCAACATCGGCTGATAGTATTGTCGCCAACTTCCGTTCGACGGCATATGATCCTGTGATTTCATCAACCATAAGCTTCGCTTCGATGGCTCGTGAAGGGATCGCTTGTCAGCTCATTGATTTCCGATCAACGTACCTATTTCCTCGATTAACGCCGTCCGCTGAGACCAAGTACAACACGCTCGGCTGTTGTAGGTCCGTCGTGGCCGAGAACGTCAGCATTCGTGGTGGACTAGAAGACGCACGACCACTTCGTACCTTCCGGAGTTGTGCCGATCCACTTCTTGCTTTTTATGCACCGAGCTCCGGCAGCTTCGCAGTTGGTTCCGGTTTTCCCTGCGCTTCGGCTTTCTTGGCAGTAAGCCAACATACTCGCGCAGTCCGCCCTCATGCACTTGCCTATCGGCTTTTGAGCCGAGCTCGGTGCAGCCGCAGCTACGAGATATACCAGAACGAATGGCAATAGTAACCACTTCATGGGAAATCCCTCATCGTGAAAGACGACTTATTAAAACTGGCACGCCTGCAACAGTCGCAGCCTATCGGGAGATCTTCATAAAACAAGAAATAATTCCCGCGTGCTTTGCGAAAAGCCCTCATCCGGTACTAGGCATTATATTCGTTTGTGGGCTAATGAAACTGCCCGGCTGGTACATTGACGTTAAGTCTTCGACCGAGCCTCGATCTCTAAGGATGGCCCTGTCCATTCCGACCCGATCCATTTACTCCAGATTTACTTGAACCCAAATCCGGTCGGGCCACCTGACGAAGTCCCATTCCCATTATCAGGAATTTTTGGACCTACGGGGCGACGGCCGGCTAGTGCTCTACAAGAGGGCCGACCATCAAAATCCCAAGTGGACCGTTCGGATCAAGATCCCGACCATCAAGGGTTTTGTGGTCAAGTCGACCAAGACGACCGATGACTTTGAGGCACGCAGGTTCGCTGAGCATTTATATTATCAGTTGGAGGGTAAGGCCGTCCGGGGTGAGCCGATCAACACCCCGACCTTCCGTAAAGTCTTCGCCGAGTGGTCGAAGGTGCCGGTGGCAGAGCGGGTCGTTCGATCGGCTAGGTACGTGGACGGTAACGTCCGACGCGTCGAGATCTGGGCGCTCCAGTACTTCGGCGAGATGACCATCGACAGGGTCACGGAGGACCGGCTCGCAGACTACGTCGAGTGGAGACTATCCCAACCCAAGAGGCCCGCCGTCGTCACCCTCAAGAACGAACGGACGGCACTCCGTCAGCTCCTAAGGTTCGCCAGACGAAAGGGCTACGTCTCAGACGTCCCCGAATTCCACATCAAGTCCGGGAAGTCGAACGCGAGGCCTGACATTCCCGAGGTCGAATGGCACAAGCTGACCAACTTCCTGCCGACCTACGTCGACCGTGCACGGGACAAGAGACGGCAGCGCGAGCGTTACTACCTGGCCCTCTACATCTTGATCATGGGCAACACCGGCCTTCGGGTTGGGGAAGCCCGGAGACTCAAATGGAGGGACGTCTCGACCACCCGGACCCTGACCGATGAGGTTAGGGCCGTCATGGTCGTCTGGGGGAAAACCGGGGAACGAGAGGTCGTCTGCAACAAGGGGGTCGAGAGGTATCTGGATGACCTCCGATCCTATCGAACCCAGGAATTGGGTATCCCTACCCCCGAGCAGGAATTTGTGTTCTGCCACCCCTCCGGTGACCCGATCATATCCTTCAAGGGAGGCTTTCAACAGGTCCTGAAAGAGGCCGGGGTCCTGTTCGCCTCCGACGGGGAGAAACGGGTCCCCTACTCGCTTCGGCACACCTACGCGACCATGAGGTTGGCCGAGGGGGTCTCCGTGTTTCAGCTGGCAGCAAACATGGGAACCTCGGTCGAGATGATCGAGGAGTTCTACGGCAAGAAGCGGATGCGAGACCCGAGGATGGCGACCGAGATCACCAAGAGCAGAAGCAGGACTATAGCCACGTAGCATGTGGGCCAAGGGACAACACATGTCGCTTAGCAAGGCGATCCCTAAGGCCGATCCTTGAGAGATGCATATACGGTTCGCGCAACGATCATTCTGGACAGCGTGTGAAAGAAACCATCTTGCTCAGATTGACGCTGTGCAATCAACCTTGAAGGCCGCGGCCTGGGAACGGGTACACGAGCGGCATTTGGTGCGGGCACTTCGTCCAGAAACGGCGTTCCCTCTAGTCGTTCTTGAAATCTACTGGAGAAACTCAACCTTGCACGCTGCAGATACTCCTCACCTTTGAAATTTGGCGGGTCAGACACCTTTGGGATAAGCAGGGACGCGCGATTGTAGCGTAAGTGGAGCGAACAAAGTGGAATGTACGAACTCGCAATCGCGGCTGCTAACACCGATGCCGCGATTAAGCCAGCACACGTTGCAGTCAACATGTGGGCATCACGGTGACTTCGTACGGCCCAAACCGGCTCGCCGCTCCTGAATGAAACTAAGCTCATACTCAAACTCCCCACAGATACTGGGAAGCCAAGTAAGGCAGAAACTGGACGGATTACGGCGATTAATCGAAAAAGCCGGCGGGGAACCAAGAAACACTTTCGGGAACTTTTAGTTTCTGATTTGAGAGCCCTGTCGGTTTTCCGACTTCGAGATATTTTCAAATCTTCTCAGACCAGCACCCCAGACAAACCTTATGAAAATCGATCGCCGGCATTTCTTATGCAACGCTGTCGCGATGGTAATCGTCGGGAAGAGCGCGAGTGGCTCCCCAATTCACTCGCCATCGTCGGAAGAGGAAACCTGCTCATCCAGTAACTTTCACCCTCTAACCCGATCCCTTTTCGAACGCGCTCGCATTATCCGCCAAGAGCGTGCTGCTCCGGACCGGGATGTGATCGAGCTCATGATCAGGCAATTCGCCAACGTGACCTGCTGGACTAAGCCTCTCGTTATAAAATGGGTGAACACCCCAGCAGAGGCACACGACCATCTCCGAACGCTTGGCCTCGACGCCCTCCTCGACATAGAGGCAGCGAGCTTGTGGCATCGATATCGGCCACCGGTAACACTCGATGAGGAAACTTGCGAGCGCGCTTACCAGGCTCGGCTGGTGGCAAATTCGGCCCTTGGAGTAGACGAGCATGACCGGTCCCTGATGGCCCCGAAGCTTCTGGCAAAGTCCCAGGCAATAGCGGCGAACGTGTCGGACGAGGAGTTGTTTCGGGTCAGGGCAATCTCGGCTCAGATCGGCTGGATCGAAACCTCGATGGCCGACGTGGGTGCGGAAGCGATTGCCAACGTCGAACAGCTATTGAGCAGCGGGGCGTCAGAGGGCTCGGTGGCGATAGACCATCAGTTGATGGTCTTCGAGACCCACGCGCACGGATTGCTTGCAACGTGGGAGACGCCGGAGGTGCTAGTCTGCGCGCCAGTTTAGGGTTTACCCCCGGGTATGGCCTTTACGGTGGCCGGCCATCTCCGGTGTCGTGGCAAAGCGGACGCCGCCGAAGTTTTATGAGTAAGGGCCGACCACCTCAGACCTTCGGAGAATCAGCCGTTTGTAAACGCCGCTCTCAAGGTCACGGCTCTGAGCGCTCAGTTCGCAATCAGCCGCTACAATAAGGTGTCAGTGGCTGCCGAAATTCCCACATTGTGCAGCTAGACAGCTTGATTGCCGGTATTGTTTAATAAGAAGGCAAAAACATTCCACTCTTGGTTAGCCGACAAGTCCTTAGTTTAATTGCTGGAGGTAGTCAGTGAAGCGCAAGATCGCGGCCATACTTGCTGCTGATGTCGTAGGTTACAGTCGACTTATGGCGGAAGACGAAGAGGAGACGATGCGTCGTCTCATGTCTTATCGCGCGGTTTTTGACGATTTTATCACCAAGGCAGAGGGGCGCATCTTCAACACCGCTGGAGATGCCGTTCTTGCGGAATTTCCAAGTGCCGTGGATGCAGTTCGGGCTGCAATCGATATTCAGGAATCACTACGCACCCGTAACATGAGCTATCCACCGAGTCGTCATATGGTCTTTCGAATTGGCCTAACAATTGGCGACGTAATACATCGGGAAGGCGATCTTCTCGGCGACGGCGTCAACGTTGCGGCTCGGTTGCAGGCTCTCGCTGCACCGGGCGGAATTTGTGTTTCTCGCTCAGTTCACGAACAGGTGGCAGATAAGCTCTCAGTGCTTTTCAGCGATCTCGGTTTACAAGAAGTCAAAAACATTCCTCGCCCTGTTCATGCCTACCAGATCCAAATCGAAAAAGGGTCTTTGGATCAAGCATCCGCCCGTAATTCAGCGGCGACAACCGAAGCGATGAATAAGCGATCTTCGACGCCCTTTTTCATCATTGCCGTGCTGGCGATCGCTCTTGGGGCGTTGGGCAGTTATGTCATTTCAAGTAAGCCTTGGTCACGGCAAGAGACCACGTCTAAAGCGGAAGCCGTGAATACTCTTTCGGCACCGCTTGTCGCAAATTCCTCAACTCAGCCCACAGCCATCAAGTCTCCCTCGTCCAATGCGACGGCGGCCCCCTTCGGTCCCATCGGGGATTTTTCTGATGGATTGACGGCGATACTTGAGAAAGCAGCTCCTAAGGATTCATCGCAGTCACGTAAAGAAACCGTTTCTGCCTTTTCTGCGCTCCCAATTCATCGCGCAATGGCTGTTGCACCTGGCGCAAAGCGACATTGGCGAACTGGTGGCTGGCCGTCACGGCCGATTGCAGAAGAGAAGGTGCTGGAGAAGTGCGAACAATTCTACGGCGAACAATGCGCCTTGATTGCGGCCGATGATTCTTTAGTTCCGGCAGACTCCAACGGAGCATGGTCTACCCGGAATGCGCCTAGGGCTCTTTATGCCGGGAAATTCGACGTCGAAAAAATACCTGGGCTTCGGGAGCAGCAATTACGCCGGCCCGACATACTTGGCTATGCTAATGCCACCGGTCCGAAAGCGGCTGCCTTCCATGCCGAGGGGATCCTCACGGTTTCAACCGGGGCGGCTAATCAAAGACTCGCGGAGGAGCAAGCATTAAGTGCCTGCAACGCTTATCCTGATAGAGCCAAATCCGGAAATCGCCCCTGCTATTTGTACGCCGTGGAAAATCGCGTAGTCCTTCCTGAGCGGCTTACATCACCGTTGACACCGGACGTGCAGAGTATCCAAGCAGTAGCACCTTCCGCCGCCATGAGTGCAACGGCATCATTCCAGTCGGCGCTCCTTGCCGCCATGCAAGACATTGCACCTGCAATGCCAGAGAATATTAGAAATCGCGAAGGCTCCTTGTATGTCAACTCGGGCCTGCACAAAGCATTGGCTATGCACCCGCCTTACGACAGTTGGCGTCGCACTTTCTTGCCAGACGAGAAAATAGCTGAAGAAATCGCTCTTGAAGCTTGTGAAGTTCGGCATGGAGACCCATGCATTCTATTGGCGGTTAACGAGGATCTAAAGCAGCGCTCTTTTGACGGACAATGGCAAAAGCGACACATGCCTCGCGTTAGCTATAGTGGCGCTTTCGATCCACAGCAGATACCAACGTTGACCGAACAAGTCCGAAAGCGGCAGGACGTCACCAATTATGGATCAAGAGCCGGCTCTAAGGCCGCAGCTCTTCATCCCTATGGCCTCATTTTTGTTGTCACAGAAAGCAAATCGCAATTTGAGGCCGAAGTAAAAGCTCTCTCGGACTGCAACGAAGATCCGACGCGAAACGGGCGAGATGGACCTTGCTGGTTATACTCCGTAGGAAATCAAGTCGTGCTCCCGCAGCGGTCTAGATTTCCGATCAGTTCGAAATCCTAACGAAATATGGCCCTGATAATTTAGGCAGCTGGTTTGGGTTCATTTTTTGAGGCATGCCGCGATGTCGGAGCAGAGTCATTTTCGGAGCAAAGGTGGACCATCACCAATATTGAAAACCGGGCGATGATCGCGCATCGCCCGGCCATTAATCTCTCAAGCAGCCTTCTTCGCCTTCCCGATCGCCCCGGTCTTGGCCGCTAAAGTGAACAGCTCGTCCAGCTCACCCGCTCGCACCGCAGCAATAAGGGTATCGATCACCGCCGGCAGCTTGTCCCGGGAGGGGACGACGATGCCGGCCTTGCCCTTCTCAAACTCGATCGGGCGGGCCCCGAACTTGATGGACATGACGATCTGGCCAGAAGGATCCGTCTTCCACCAGGGTCGCACGGCCTGCTGTCGTGTTACGGCCTGCCTCTCACCGTCGACTTTGACCCATCGCTGGACGGTCCGGATGTGATTCGGATCTGCGAGCAAAAGCTTTTGTTCTTCCAGCTTCGAGACAAATCTGGCTCTTCGAAGATGGACCGGATCGTTGGCCGACTTAGGGATGGACGTAAATGCAAGAGTCTTCAGGACTGGCATTGAGGTTCTCCATGAGTTGGATCAAACCTCACCGATTCTAACCAGGCGCATCGCACAGTACATAGCCTATGCGCCGCAATCTTTCACGATGTGAACGTCGAACAAATCGGAATTATTTTACCGCCGGTAAAAACTTTGCAAGCGTGGACGCAGAGTCGGCAAAGGAACGTGACTGATGATACAAGAACTCTTCTATCATCAGTCGACACAAGCCATTGGGCTTCCAACTAATATTTTCAACCGGCCCTGTACGAGCACTCGCGACTGATTACCATTCGGCATCCTGATGACTTTTATAAATGAGTCAGGAGGATCCGAATGTCGTTGGGCAAGCAAGCAAAGACCTTGAGCAAGGGTCAGGTTGAAGCCGTCCTTGGCTATCTGGCCAAGACCCGTCATCCCATAAGGAACCGGGTAATCTTCCTCCTGTCGGTTAAGGCTGGACTCAGGGCTAAGGAGATAACCCATCTAACCTGGGAGATGATCACCGATGCCTCAGGAGAGGTCGGGCTAGCCATCTACCTTCAGGACAAAGCGAGCAAGGGCCGGTCGGGTCGGGTCATACCTCTCAATGAGGAACTGAGGGCCGCCCTCTCCGAATGGCGAAGGACCATCTGGATCACCGCGAGCCCGTTCGTCGTTAGAACGGAGCGGTCGAAGCGGACCTCGGCCCAAGCCATCGTCAACATGTTTTCGAGATGGTACCGCGTGCTCGGATTTCAGGGCTGCTCAAGTCACAGCGGGAGACGTACTTTCATCACGAACACGGCCCGTAAGATCTCGACCGTAGGCGGTTCACTCCGAGACGTTCAAGTTCTAGCCGGCCACACGAACCTTCGGACTACTCAGAGGTATATCGACGCTAACGACAACGCTCAGATTCGAATCGTCAACCTGATCTAACCTGAAGCCGAAATATGATCTAACGTGAAGCCTCTCCGAAGACTCGCCGGATATAAATACCCCGACATCTCAGTATCGACGCGACATCAGCAGCGTCCCGTAACCTCCTAGATGTGAGGCCCTGCGGAAATCCCGGTGGTCTGAGACACTGGTCGGAGCATCTGGGTCACCCTCTTGATCTGATGCCGTCCTGGAAATGAACGACCAAAGCAGGCACGGTCGTAAAACCAAGCCTGACGAGAGACGGAAATACCTTTAGACCGTCGAGAGGGCACGATCGTCGGATCGGTTGTGCCGCTAACTCTAGCGCAGACAAGCAGAGGGGAAACGGGGCTCACCGCACTGCCGGTCCCGACCACACGAGTGGTTCCTCTGATCCGATGTATCCGAAGCCGTTACACGCACGACCTCGGGATATGCTTTGCCGCAACGGGCAAAGTGTATCCTCCACCATTTCCGCAACTGTTAGATCAAGGTTGGTGATGGACAGATTTCCAAATGAAAATCAACCTTCTGAAACTTGACGCGAAATCCCTAAAGTAGGCTTGAGCAAGCCCGCAAGGGCCTCACCCGAACGAAGTGAGGGTGAGAAGCAGGGCAACGACTTGAAATTCATTTCCACTGGTGAACCATTAAACCTAAGCAGGATTGATGATATGGATAAACCATCGGTCCTCTAATCTGCTTGCTTGATGGCAATCAGAATTCTCTCCAAAATCAGGTTTGAAATCAAAGTGATTCGAAATCATCTGCCCGGAGAGAATATCAAAGCGCAATGCGAGCTGTTGACGCTAACGACCAGCAACGCGCGATCACTTACCGGATTTCAGTATCACCAGCCGCAAAAAGCATCAGGCCGGTTAACCTTAATAACCTATTAGCGACCTGATGGAGCAGTTAACCCTTGCTCCTCGCCATTATCGTCCACATCCTCGCCTGAATTTGAAATTAAGAGCTGTTTTTCACGACTGATAGCTTTCGGTCGACACAGATGCGTAGAACGATTTGGTTTTCGCTTATCTGCCTGATCGGACTCGTCGGCCTCATCTCCGTGAGATCGCTCGGCATACTTGGGAGTAAGAACCCAGTTAAGATCTCCGACGACTACGAGTCTGACCACGAATTGCCGCTAGCGATTAAGACCGACAAGCTTCCCGATAATGAAGTTCCGGTTCAATCTGACAAGGTCGCTGTCCAGACCGTGAAGATCGTTCCTGAACCACCCGTGTCGGAGGTTGCTCCTGAGGTTTCTAAGGAGCGAGGGAGCTCGGCCTACGCCCGCTTGAGAACCCACAGACATCGTGGCGGTCACCGTCACATGCGGAGCCGATCGAGACGTTAGTCAGACCTCTCAATTCTTGGCGGTGGTTTTCGTCTATGCGGTTTCGGGATCGGTCGTCCGGCCACCCGGAGCGGACGTCTGCTCTTGTTCGATGAACAGACACCCCATCAACCGAGAGACATGTTTCAAAAGTGCCACAAGCGGTCATTCGATTACCTCGTCGGCGCGAGCAAGCAAGCCCGGTGGAATATTGATGCCAAGAGTCTTGGCTGTTTTGAGATTAATTATCAGCTCGAAGCTTGTCGGCTGCTGGATTGGCAAATCGGCAGGCTTGGTACCGCGGAGAATCTTGTCGACATAATCGGCCGCCCGACGAAACAAATCCGCGTAGTTAGGTCCATATGAAATAAGGCCACCAGATTGTGTCGGGCCGCGATAACCGTAGACAGTCGGCAGTCGAGCTTCGATCGCCAACTTATTGATATGATCTCTATTGTTGTTCAAGAACGCATCGGAGGCGACGAATAGAGCTTCAGCCCTCCGCCGTGCGGTATGGATGGCATCGGCCAATTCATCCGGAGTTCGAACTGTCAAAGTCACGACCTCCAGCCCCAACGGTTTAGCAGCGCTTGTGGCTTCATCGATCTCTCTCAGCGTGCCGGGATTGTTGGCGTTGGCCAAGATCGCTAATTGAGTAAACTGAGGGATGAGTTCACGGAGCATTTCTAGACGTTTGCCGGCGACGTCGACTTGCAGGGTGGAAAAGCCTGTTACATTGCTGTCAGGCCGCGCCAAGCTCGTCACAAGTCCGCTGCCTACGGGATCACTGACAATCGTGAAAACAATTGGAATCGTTGAGGTGGTCGCTTTGGCGGCGAGCGCAGTTGCAGTTCCCCATGTTACGATGACATCAACCTGATCCTGTACGAGGCGACTAGCGATTTCCCTGAACCGATTTGGATCGCCATCTGGTGACCATTGATAGTTGATTGTGACAGTTCTGCCGGATGTCCATCCCCGTTCGTTGAGCCGCTCTTCAAAAGCGGCCGTTCGGTCGCTCGCTGCAGAGGGAGTGCTGGGGCCTATGAAGCCGATCGTTGGTCGCTTGGAAGACGGTTGGGCGACCGCCGACAGCGGCCATGCAGCTGCATAGCCCACCAACATCATAAAATTGCGTCGTTCCAATTGATCGAATGGCATCGCCAGACCCTCGGCCTTGGCCACAGCATAACCGACCAGCGAACATCCGCCCATTACTTGACCGACTGGTCAGCAACATCTTTTGGTCAAGGCCAAATAGTATTGCAGCCACCGGGCCAACGACCTTCGTGACCAATGCCGGCTTTGGGTCAAACTGAGACCTCGACCCGTCTGTGAGGCATGTCCGCTCCATCCCCGACAGCCGACATCATCAGGCCACACGCTCAGGTCCGTTCAGGGCCAACAGCGGAAGTACGTAGCTTTGCTATTCAAAGCTAACCACCACTTCGGTGCTCTTCGCGTCCGTGGGGATGCCTTCATACCGAACGACAAAACTCTGACCTTTCGCAGGACGAATTGGTGGTGAGAATGTCCCAGTACTGATCAAGTCTCCTGCGTTCAACTTCTTCCCTGACGCCTTGAGGTCTTGGATTAGCCATCCAACAGCGTTAAGAGGGTTACCAAGACTAGCTGCACCGGACACGCGCGAAACCTCTTTGCCGTCCTGAACGGTCACAATGCTCATGGTGCCGAGCGCAATTACCCATGCCCAAGATGCCGTCAAGGGCACGGGTTTACCGACAACACCCTGCCTTCCAACGGAGTTGATAGTCGTAAGTAACGCAGGGGTCATCTTGAACCCGGAAGGCAGAAAGGTTGCGGCTGCATTAGGCAATTCGATGAACGGGATTAGATGCGATAGATGCTCCATGATTTCTATGGGCGAGTTCGCGTTATTGATGCCGTCATCCTTCACTTGAAGAATTAGATCAGCCTCGAAGTTCCGCAGTCCCGCAACAAGCTTCATTGGCTGAGACCGCTCGCTCTCCATCATTTTTTCCAACAGAAGTCCTCTTGTTGGTCCGCCCCCAACAGCCGCCTGCACTGCCGCGCTAGTCGCAGCAACTTTCCATCCCACGATTTTGCCAAATGCTGGAGTGAGCAAAGCGATGAAGCGGTCCTGAGAGCAATTAGCATCGGCAATCGAGAGGTCGGCTGGTACGAAAAGGCTGACGGGCGCGTCATCTTTCCATGTCGAGACGAGAGGAGCGAGTTGCTGGTCGGTAAGGCATTCACCAAGAGCGCCTGAAGACATCATCGTCGCAGTTGCTAACAACGAAATGAAAGACGGTCGCATAGGCTCTCCATTAAATTCATCATTGTGCAGTGCAACGATTTTCAGAATGCACCGAGTGTACCGCTGAAAGCTCATTTTGTAGAGGCGGCTTGTGAATGTCTCTGAGCGCGCTGACTTCTACTGTGGGTCAAAAGCTGCCCCGGCAGCCTCGAAGTTCAGCTTCCGCTGTACTCTCATCACCGGACATCGTCAGACGGACCCGGCTTGTCGGTTTAGTGCCAACAGCCGACATCATTCGATCAATTCAGTCGCCTGTATAAGGATCGCATTCGGAATGGTGATGCCAAGATCTTTTGCAGCTTTGAGATTGATCACCAGATCAAACTTGGTCGGTTGCAAGACCGGCAGATCGGCTGGTTTTTCGCCTTTGAGAATTCGGCCAACATAAATTCCCGCTTGATGCGAACCATCTGTGGCGCTGCCTCCATAACTTAATAGGCCTCCCGCTAAGACGGAGGCTCGATCGAGGAACACGGCAGGCATAGTATGACGTGTAAGAACAGCGACCAGACTTTCTCTGTAGCTTGCAAACAGAGTGTCAGGCACAACAATAAGCCCATCGACCTGTTTTTCGACAAGACTCGCGATAGCCGGCTCGAAATCGTTTTCCGTGCTGGCACTGACTGATTCGATCCGCACACCAGGGGCATACGATTGCCATGCGATATCGCGGTGAGTTGGATTGTTCGGATTGATCAACCCGGCAAAACCTCTTGCCTTCGGTAGTAGTTCGCGCAGCAATCCCACTTGCTTTGCAGTTAGCTCGCCGCCAAATAGTGTAACGCCAGTAATATTTTCACCGGGCCGGTTGAGGCTGGAGACAAGGCCAGCTCGGACCGGATTCGCGCCAATCAAGAACACGATCGGGATCTTCGTGGTGGCGGCTTTTGCCGCTAGGGGTGAGACGACTGCGCCGCTAGCAACTATCACGCTCACTTGCCGCCCAACCAGATCTTCCGCCAATGCAGGCAATCGATCATATTGAGCCTGTGCTCGACGGTATTCGATCGTGACGTTCTGCCCCTCGACGAATCCCGAATCTTTTAGTCCAGCGCGGAATGCGGCAGTAGGAGAAGCCGCAGATCCACTCTCGAGATACCCAATTACGGGAGGCATCACCTTCTGCGCTTGGACCGGAAAGGGCCATGCAGCTATTGTCCCCCCGACAAAAGTGACGAACTCCCTCCGCTTCATTCGATCACCTCGTCGGCGAGGGCCAGCAAGGTCGGTGGAATTTCAAGTCCAAGCGCTTTGGCGGTTTTGATGTTGATCACTAGCTCAAATTTGTTCGGCGCTTGGACAGGCAGATCGCTGGGCTTTGCGCCTCTCAGAATGCGGTCAACATATCCAGCCATCCGGCGGAATACATCGGGTGTGTTGATGCCGTAGGACATCAAACCGCCCCCTGCGACAAAAAAACGGTAAGCATAGATTGCGGGTAACTGATATCGCTCCGCCAACGCGACGATCTGCTGATGATTAGCTCCGGTGAATATGTCTGGAAACACAACGAGTGCCGTCCCGGGTGCGCTCGCGGCCGCTACGATAGCGGGCTCCAGTTCACTAGCATCGCTGACCCCGCGCATTGCGATATCGATCGCCAGAGATGCTGAACCAGCCTCAATCGCGCGTAGCATTCCTGCGTAGAGCGCCGTCTGCCGATTAAAGATTAGCGCAACTCTGGTGATACGGGGCGAGATCTGCTTGAGAAGCTCAAGCCATTTGCTGCCCATGCTGATTTCGAAATTCGTGAATCCGGTGACGTTGCCGCTCGGCCGCGCCAAAGGGCGCAATATGTTCCCCATCTCCACGCAATGGCCTGCATAGGGCCGCCGAAAGTTATTTTCAAATCTTATGACCTGAGCCCCAAAGTTCATCCAGCGATGAGCGGAATCCTTTTCTCATTTGAGCCTGTGCGGCTCGGTGATGCAACAGGACGGGGCGCGGAGCCCTCGACACAGCGCAGCGTCCCGTCCTGTTGCATTGCGGACGCTGTTAGTCTGGCATAGGTGCAGGGCGGCTGGTTGCCGATCCCACTGTGCGGACGGACGGTGTTGTAATCATGCTGCCATTCGGCAAGCAGTTCACGAACGTGATCGAGTGACGAGAACAGCGTCTCGTTCAACAACTCGTCGCGCAATCGTCCATTGAAGCTTTCCACGAACGCATTCTGCTGCGGCTTGCCCGGTGCGATGTAGTGCCACTCGATCCGTGTGAGCTGCGACCAGCGCAGGATGGCCATGCTGGTGAGCTCGGTTCCGTTGTCGCTGACGATCATCATTGGGCGGCCTCGTCGAGCGATCACGGCATCGAGCTCACGACCCACCCGGGTCCCCGACAACGACGTGTCGGCGACCAGTGCGATGCATTCCCGGGTGAAGTCATCCACGACAACCAGGATACGGAAGCGTCGGCTGTCGGTCAGCGTGTCGCTGACGAAATCCAGTGACCAGCGCTGGTTCGGTCCCTGCGGCAACGTCAGCGGAGCCCTTGTTCCCAGCGCTCTTTTGCGTCCGCCCCGCCGGCGAACCTGAAGCCGCTCCTCCGCATACAATCGTCTTAGCTTCTTGTGATTGATCAGGACGCCTTCGCCACGGAGCATGAGAAGAAGACGACGATAGCCAAAACGCCGCCGAACCGACGCCAGTTCACGCAGCCGGGATCGGATGGCAGCGTCATCAGGCCGCAAACTGAGATATCGCACCGATGACCGATCCGCCCCGATCACTTCACACGCCCGCCGCTGACTGACCTCAAAACTTGAACAAAGGTGAGCCACCGCTTGCCGCTTCGCGGCGGGCGTCACCATTTTTTTGAATTGAGATCCTTCAGCATGGCGTTGTCGAGCATCGCCTCGGCCAGCAGCTTCTTCAGCTTGGCGTTCTCGTCGGCCAAAATCTTCAGACGACGGGCCTCGGACACATCGAGCCCGCCGTATTTGGCCTTCCATTTGTAAAACGTCGCGCTGCTGATCCCGTGTTTACGGCAAACATCTCCGATCTTCGATCCGGCCTCGTGCTCCCGCAGGATCGCTATGATCCGTTCTTCCGTGAACCTCGACTGCTTCATCTCCGTCTCCCTTCAGGTGACGGATTCTACCCATTTTTGGAGGAAGTTCAGGGGCTCAGGCCACTTAGAATTTGAGGAGTACTTTATGGCTGACGCAACATGGGATGGCTTCGTAAGCGGTGATTGGGACACGGTAGCAGGTTCTGGCGCGAACGGCACCGGTACAAATTGGAATCCTGGCCTCGTGCCAGATGGCACGGCAACTTTTCCAAGCTTCGCTTTTAACAATCACCTATTTTTCTCTAAGGCTGGCCTTCACGCGCTGGGTACAATTACCTTTAGTGGGGGCTTGGCTTACACATTTGGGCTCGCAAGTGGTGATATCCTAAGTCTCACTGGCACAGGGTTGGTTAATGCGTTAGGGCAGACGTTCTCGGTCGGAACGAATAGTTCCATTCAGTTTCAAAATGCGGCAAGTGCCGATGCAGCCACGTTCACCACCAATGCGAATGGCATCATAAACTTCAACAACACCAGCACTGCCGCAAGCTCGACGATAACGGTTAATTCTGGGGCGGCATCGCCAGGCTTATTACTATTCTCTAATAATAGCTCAGCAGGAAATGCAACGATCACGTCAAATGACGCGCTTGCTGTTGTCAAATTTCAAGACAATAGTTCTGCGGCACACTCCCATATCGCGGTGCAAAACAACGGCACTTTAGATTTTACAAATAATTCAACAGCCTTTGGCGCGACAATCAATGTCGCTTCTGGGAATGTGAATTTTCTAGATCTTAGCAGCGGCGCGCAAAGCACAATTATAAACAGTGGCACAGTAACGTTTTTCCAAAATAGTAGTGACGCTGCGGGCTCGATCGATACAAAAAGCGGCGGCCTAACTGTGTTTAGGGATTTTAGCTACGTTGGCGCAGTTTTGATCGTGGAAGCGGGAGGAACACTCGACATATCAAATCACGTCGGAGCAGTAGCTTCGGGTCCAGTTTCGGGCTCTGGTAAAATTATTCTCGGCGCAAATGATTTAGTCATCACCCCGAATAGCGCTACCACAACCGACACGTATTCCGGCGTCGCGTCGGGAACCGGGGGGTTAGAGAAGATGGGTGTTGGCTTGCTCCAGCTCACGGGAGCAAACACTTACACTGGAGCGACAACCATCGGTGGAGGCATTTTAGAACTTGCTGTAGGCGGATCAATCTCGGGTAACGTTGTCTTTCAGAACCTGGCGCCTGCCACTGGATCCGGTCCAACATTCAAGATCGACAGCTCGAACCAGTTTCACGGGTCAATCGGCGGTCTTGCGGGCGGTGATTCAGTGGATCTCGCTTTCCTCAGTTTTGCCAGCGGAGATCACGTTTCTTTTTTGGAAAATAGCTCCAATACTGGAGGAGTCCTATCAATTCTGAATACCGGCGGCGTCGTAAAGACAACACTGAACTTTCTGGGCATGCACACGAGTTCCGAATTTTTCGTGGTGACCGATGGGCACGGTGGGTCCTTAATTTCGTCAAATGCTGCGTCATCTGGAAATAATACATTCAGCCTTGGCAAGGGCCAGACTTCTTTCAATGGCGGCGGGGGTCATGATCGTGTTATATTCCACGGACCGAGCGCGGAATATACAATCACTTCCAGCACAAATGGAGTGATTACGGTAAGAGACAACGGGAGTGCAGGCGATGGCACCAGCACGCTCATTGGAATCGAAGACTTGGCGTTTTCGGACAAGACCATTTTTGTTGAAAACGTAGATAATGCGAATATCGCTCGTTTATACGCAGCGGCCTTTAATCGGTCGCCAGATGTCGCCGGTCTAGATTTTTGGGAAGATGTTTATACAAATAACGTTGGGACCGGCGCCAAGGCGGCCGGATACTATACCGCGCTGGCTCAAACAGACGATGGGTCAGGAATGTCAATAGCCGCAGGTTTCATGCAATCTAGCGAGTTTACCAACAGGTATGGAACTCTAACGGACACCGGATTTGTTAATGCGCTCTATCAAAATGTCCTAGGCCGGCTTCCCGATCAATCGGGATTAAATTTCTGGCTCGATCAACTTGCACACGGCACAAGTCGTGCGACGGTTCTCGTTGGCTTCGCTGAAAGTCCGGAAAACGTCCTGAAAACTAGCAGCGATTGGCTGATTCAGGTATAGTCTTTGCGGTGTCTACTCTGATCCGTGGCCGGCATGGTGGCCAATCCCAGCCCCTGCCGGTCACGAGCTGGCCTCGGCGCGCAAAGGAGGGCAGTCTCACTAGCGGGCTTCGTTTAGCGGCGCCGAGCCTCATTGCCGTCTCGACCTCATCGGCGCGTCTACTTGCTCGCACGCATATGATCCACCGACTTGCTGCGCTGAGAAAATGAGACGAACGTCAATTACCTTTTGGCAACCATCGACCTTCCACAGGTCGTGAAGGATCATTTCGGCTAGTTGCTCCGCAGTCCTGCCCTCCTTTCCATTCTAGCCCTTTTGCAGGCTGGGATACGTCGGTTGCTCGGGAGTTTGGGCAGCGGACTCCTGTTTCAATTGCGGTCAAAATTAGCCACTTGCGACTGATTGCCCTGAACGATCTGCATAGCCAGGTTTGCCAGTTCCAAATCGCCGGTTATTATCTCTTCCGGTTCTTCAACCTTGCCGGCCCCACCACATCGGAGTCCGAAATGGGTCAAAAGGCGAAGTCTCTGGAAGATCGAATGTTTTCCGCTCCTACCTCAACAACGGACATCACCCGTCGGTTCAGTCTGTCCGGTGAGGGTGACAAATCGTCCAACGTCCAGCTCGCTGTTGTCGAACTGCGCCTGGTCCAACCGCCCCCGAAAAAGCTCGTGCCTGAGCCAGAGCCGGTATGTGTTGATCACGTCGGACTTGCAGTATTCGGCGATCTCCTGAATCCGACCGGCATTGAAGCAAGCCTCGACCTGTGACCCATCGATCCCGTCGGGCTTCCCTGGCAGCCCCATGATCCGGCTCAGTTCGTCCAGCTTGGCCTTGGCTCCGTAACTGAAAGAAGACAGCACGTCGCAGAGATCGACGCAGTCGTCGGTGTATCGGTGGAAGTAAGCCCTGTTGTGCAACCCCGGTGCAAAGACCTTATGGATCATCGCCCGATATCGAAGCACCGGAAGGTCAAACCCGGAGCCGTTGTACGTCACCATCTGTGGTGAGAGCTGGCCGATCTTGTTGACGAAAGACTCGATCAGTTCCTTCTCGGTCCTTTGGCCTACGTGGGGAGCGCCGACGGCTTGCACCTCGTACCCGTTGGGTGTCCGGGAAGCGACGAGCGCACCGATGCAAATGATCGAGTGGTAGATCAGCTTCGGGAATTCGTTTCCCATCGCTGTCCGACTTTCATCGGGAGACTTGCTTGTGAGGTTGTTGGCCCTCGCGTAGCCGTTGAGGTCTGGGGCCGTTTCTAGATCCCAGACCATAATATGTGAGTTCATGGCCGTCCCGATGTGTGCACCTACACATCTTAATTTATCAGAACAGGCAGTTCTACCTAGCGATCCGAGTTAGCGCTCCCCAACTACCGCATAGATCGCTCAGCAAGCTCATACCCTTTTACAGGCGAGCCAATAAGCAGCGTGATTTGGGCCGGACGTCCCTTATTACGCTTCACTTTGATGAGGGTTGCAGCTTCCAACAGATGCAGGGATCGAGCTTTGGCATCCCGACTGATGCCAAACTGCTGCAGCAGCCCCTTAGGTAGGGTCAAGGTGAGAGACCTGGTCAGTGCCGATCGGTGATGTATCGCTAGGAAAACGCCGAGCGCTTGCCCTGGCAGCTGCGAAGCTGTGGCTATCTGATTGAGAGCAATGGGTCCCTTGAGAAACCCGCCTTCGATCTTGGTCAGCTTTGCTTTGGCCCATTGCGTTTCGATCTCTGATTCATAGATCATAATAATATCCTATAAGATGAAGTGGTGTCGCGTTGGAGCGACACCACCGTCTGACTTACGCTACACTTGGGATTCCGGAATCCCGGCCATCTGAACGATCAGGTTCCACATTTCGGCGCCGTCTTCATCGACGTACCGATCCGGAAACCTGATTGTCTTGGCATCGGTCCTCACGGCTACGCCTCGGGTCACCACCGTTCCGGCTTTCGTCATCAGTTCCCGCATCAGCGCAACGTGCTCGTCCAAAACTTCCAGCGGAGCCGCTATCAAGAAGGCGTCATGCACCGGCGCGCAAACCTCGATACCTGCCTCCGTGCCGGCGATGGCGGCAAACCTCATCATCTCGCCACCGTTTGCCTGCATCGGGTAGTTCATCAGGGATGTGACTCGATCACGCGAATCTAAGTGGCGGCGCCAACCGAAGATGGACGACATTTCATTGTGGAGAAGCGCCGCGGTGACGGTGTCCTCGCTCCACTTCCAATAGCGAGGGTACGTCTTGCGATGGCGATAGATGAGTTCGGTCGCCAGCGCCGCACTGATACCGGCCTGGTAAGCCATCTTCTCGGGACCAAGCCCGTAGTTGAGGCCGAGAACGACGGTCTTGCACTGGTTCCGTATCTCGCCGTGAGATTCACGGGTGGCGTCGGCTGGTGCCAATCTGGCCTGTTTTGCGAACGCCAGGTAGGGGTCACCCGCGTCATAGGCGTCGATCAGCCTCTCATCACCGGAGAGACCGGCCGCAATGGCGATCTCTTGCGAGGAGAAGTCGATATAGCTCAAGCCCCAGCCTTCGGGCGGCTTGATCACGCACCGCTGCCACCGTGACAAAGCGAAAGGGAACCGTTTCGTCGATGGCTGGTTACGTCCCGTCTTTGACGCAAAGGGGCCGATGAGCGTCCGACAGCGACCGTCCCGTCCGATCTGAAGATCCGGCAGATACATCCGACCGAGAGTCTGACGTAACTCCCGAAGCGGCTGTAGGATGGGCCAGACGAGCGCCTGTTCCTTGAACGTTTCGTCGTCTAGTTTCAGGGCACCGGTCTCGGACATCGGCCAAGGAATACGGCGCTGCTGGAGCCAATGGGCAAACCGCCCCCGCTTGAACGTCTCGCCGTCGTAGAGGCCATAGTCCCGATCGATGTACGTAATCAGCTCGCCGCGTGTGGTTTTCCAGTTCGTCATCAGGGCCCTGTGAACCCTCGTGTCGATGGGTATGCCGGCGCGCTCCATGCGCGCTACTGCCTTGGTGTAACGGCCACGCAGAAGTGCCGTCGGCAGGTCGAGCGTCGGAAGCATGACCGTAAGTAGGGCATCCAGTGCTTCGACGTCAGAGGCGCAGTAGTCGAGAATTTCGACCCGTTCGTCCGGTCGCCACCACGACTGAGTGAGGATCTTGTCGCGCATGGCGTCCTTGACCGCCACGTCGATACGCGCGAGTCCTCTATAAGCTAGGGCACCCAGCAGGCTGTTGCCAGCAATGAGGCGAAGGCCATTGGTTTCTCTCCGGTGTTCCACATAGAGATCGATGACGTTGACGGTGGCAACGCCCTTGCTCCATCCGAGTCCCAACATGCAGTTGAGTTCGGCAGAGGCAAAGTAGGCGACCAGCAGGTCCGAGGGTCCACACTGAAATGGCGGAGAACTGAGATTATGCAGATCGTCCTGCCAGTAGCGTTTTACGACGCCCGAGCGAAGGTCTTTGACGACCATGCACACCGGCACCGGCAAGTTCCCGTTGAGGCTTTGAAACTCAAAATCAAGGAGTGAGATACTGCCGAACGCGTCCAGCAGTCCAATTGAGGTTTTGGACATGGTGTATTCCTGTAATGTTGGGAAAACAGAGGGTGGCAACGTGCCACCCTCTCTCATTGCATCAATGCCCGTCAGACGTTGCCCAGCAACTTGTTGAAGACCGGGTGATCCTCGGTATCGATCACGCGATCTTTGAAGGCCAAGTTCAGCAACTCCTTGAACGGGGTTTCAGGCCACTCCGGCTCCCCAAGATCACCTTTGGCCTTCATTACCCTGTAACCCGCCAGCGCCATGTCCGCCTGTATCCGGACCCAGTTGGCCTTCGCCAGCTCGGCCGCCTGCATGGCAGTGGCCTGCCAACCAGATCGGACGAGGGAGTCCGCTCCTACCTTCAGCGGAAAGATGCCGAGCACCTTCTGCTTGGTCATGAACAGGACCAGCGTCGCGATGAACACGTCGCCGACGCTCCTCAACTTCGGGATCATGTTCGGCGCCACGAAGTAAATCTCGCGGGTCTCTTTATCCTCGAAAAGGATAGTGTTGAAGGTGTTGTCCTCACCGGCACGAACCCGGAAGTACTCGTGCTTCATCGGTTTCCGTACGGGCACCCGAAGAAGCACTTCCTCCGTGGTATCGGTGAGGCCGTGGTCCTTCATGGCCTCCTGGAGGGCTTCGAGGTCATTGAAGAACCCGTCCGGGCTCGGAGCGATAGGCGGCAACTGCACCTCCGCCGCTTTGGAAGTGGGTGCGTTAGATGTGGTCATGTCCGTTGTCCTTTCTGTATTTGGCCAGGGGATCCGGCCGACAACGGTCGTTTAAATTCCACACACTTTCAGCGATGGCCAGCAATAGCGGTGGCTCATTTTTCGACAGATTCTTGTCGAATTAATATTTTATTGAGTATCACTCTGGACACTTGACCCTCGCACTGGCAATCAGCCAGCGTCATTTGCGACGCGGCTTTTTGTTGCCTTTCGGGCTTGCAAAATTGTTTTGTGGGACGCGGAAATAATCTCCAACAAAAGCTCTCGATCTTCTGCTCTTCGGTTGATGCTTTTTGTCGAGACCTTGACCTACGCTCGTATCGAAGCTGTAGTTTATGAGTACATTGTGAAACTCGGCGATCTGCTTTCTTAAGACCCGATCTATCTGGGCGGGCGTAAGATCTGGATCGGCAATTTGACAACAAAGGTTTATGTACTTGTTGTACGCACGATCCCCAAAGATCTTAGTTGATCGCTGTACGTTGTCCCGGGTAGCGTTAGCCTGTATCCAATTCAGCTGCTTCACGAGACCGTCGAGCGGCTGGCTTGACTTGCGGCCACGCTTCATTTGCATGCGGGATTGGGTTTTCTCCATCAACAACTGAAGTTGCCCTAGATCACCGAACAGTTGCTCAAAGTCTGATGCTTGAGGTTTCGGCACTGAGGACCAGTGCGGCAAACCCGCGGTAAAGAATATTGGATCGTCAAGCAATTGGTGAAGCTCGCGATCAAGCTTGAACGCATAACCGCGAATTTTCCTGACTGACCGTTTCGTGGAAAGTGAGGTTCTCTCAGCCATCTTTTCTGACCGATAATGCGCGATGGCTGCGCCTATCCTGATGCGTGCGTCATTCGGCAACGGGCTTGTGGCATTTATTCTTGCCCACTCCCCATCACTTAAAGGCACGACTTCGACAATGTTACTGTTGTGGGCGCGCGGTGTTCTGACTTTACTCTTTTTCTTGGACCGGATTTTTTTCATTTGAGATCGAACGTCATGGCGTCTCAAAGGGTCAGCTTTTGTTGGCGCGAAATTTACTTCGGGTTTACTTGTCCAGACTGTTCATCGAAGCCTAATCCCGTCAACGACTTATGATGAGGCATTATATTAGGAAACCGTCGCTCTATCCGGCTGAGCTACGGGACCGCGAACCCGGGCAAGCGCACGGGGTTCGCGGTTTCCATACCAGAGCGTCGGCCTGATCGCCAGCCTTTGGCGTCAGGCCGCACGCCGGGATTTGCCCCAAATGTGCCGGGCGGGTGGCTACACCAGGCCCGTGAACCGCAGCATATCCCACAGGGTGATGGTGTCCGCACCGGGCTTGACCACGGAGGTCCACGTTCCCGGCGCGGCATTGAAATGCGACTCGCGGTCGTCATCCAGAATCGCGAACAGCACTTCGAGCACGATCCGGCCGCCGACCGGACCCAACTGGGTTCCCGCGTCCGAGTCCTTGGCGACCACGGTCCTGCCCTTGTCATCCACCTCGGTGGCAAAGCTGCCATCGGGCTTGGCAAGATTGGCCTGGCCCTCGGCCAGGAGATACAGCCAAAGCGGCGTATGCGTTTCCAGCGCCTTGGCGTCAGAGGCGGGCATTCCCGGCATGTCCTTGAACGCCAGCAACTGCTCGCCGAACTTCAGCGGCGGATGCTTGGTGATGCCGAGCACCGCGGCGATGTCCTGTCCGGACGGCAGGTTGAAATTGTAGCCGCGCTTCAGGTTGCGGGCTGCCAGTGAACGAAACACTTTGGGCACCGATCCGGCGATACGCGGCGGCAGCATCGCCAGCGGATCGACCAAAGATGTGTCGATCTTGTAGGCATATTGCAGCCGGTGCGGGTTTGGCGGAACATCCTGCCCGCCGACCTTCGATGGATTGCTGCCCTTGGCCCCCGGCGCGAGCTGATCCGTGACGAACAGCGACCAATCGATCTGGTGGTCATCGGGCAGGTCGCCGAAGCCGACGAGGCTTTGGGCAGAATCATCCGATCCGTTGAATATCTTTTGCTGGAATTGCTGGTTAAGCCGATAGGCATTGCGGATGCCCGAATGCCCGAAGCGGTAGGCGGCGCCGGTGAACTCCATCGGCAGCGCGCCCCGCATATCGCCCTTCTTGTAGAGCTTGTAGGCGGTGGTGCGGTTCGCCGCATGGGCCTGCACGAACGGATCGTAGACCGATTTGTGGACGACCCGTTTGAGGAAATCGGTGACGACGATCTTCTGATACGTGAAGCGCACCTCGCGTTGCGCGGCGCGGAACAGCTCGTTTCCCGCCAGGCCCTGCTGCTTGAAATGGGCGATCATCGCGTTGTGGAATTGAAGGAAAGCCAGTTGAAGCTGGCAGACGATCGAATTCTCGTCGTTGCGCGGATCGCCGATGATGGCCCTGTGACTGAACGGATCGGCGGGATTGAAGCGGATCGCCGAACGCGGCAGATCGAACGGCTTGTCCTGATTGGTGGCGAGACGTCCGTCCTCGTCGTACATGTAAGGCGCCGACGTCGGACTGAGGCCGTAGAGACAGTCCATATCGAGGCGCGGCGTGCGCTCGTCGTCGGGGAAACTCGAAAGCCCGGGCGCAATCGTCACGAGAGTGGAGCGGGTATCGAAGGTCAGGTCGTGATCGACGAATTGGCCGAAGTAGGTATAGGCGGCCGGAACATAGGGATTTTCCTGATCGTCCGGCGTATCGCTGGGATCATCGAGCCCCTGATCGATCGCGTCGGCGACAATGCCGATCACCGTATCGGGATCGGACAATACCAGCGGCTTGTAGTCGGTATCTTTCTTCAGCAATCGGGAGAAGCTGCTCTCTTGTGAGCCTTGGCCGCCATGGCCGCCCTGCAACTGAACATCGGCTGACATGCTAACAATCCTTTCGATTTGAATTTTCACGAAAGACAAGAAGCGATCCGCCGATCATCGCCAGTCTTGCATTCTCTCCTTTGATTGAAGGTGATGTTCTTCACAATCGGTAAGGGATTTTCGAATCCGAACCCGACACCGTCAGGCGCCGTCCTGCCAAGGGGCGCCATGCGCCGCAGCGGGTCAGCTCAGGAGAGCCGCTCGACCGCACGGCTTCGGGCCGCCGGCACCGGGCTGGTCGAGCCCCCGCGCGCCCTTACGAATACGGAGATACCGATCGAAAAGACTTGTCCGGCCGTCAGCCTGTTTGCGCTAGATCAACGGGAAATGGTCGATTTCTGCAATTATTCAGACATCGATACTTTGGGATATGTCGAAATGCATTCAACCGCGCCGAGGATCGCGAAAGAGATTTTCATCCTGGACGACGATGCGGACGTCCGCGAGACCTTGTGCACCATTCTCGAATCCGGAGGCTACAATCCGGTTTGCTTCGCCGACGAAACCAGCCTGCTGGAATCGATCCGGCGGCGCTGTCCGGCCGGGGTGCTACTGGACGTCAATCTTCCCGGAAGGTCCGGACTCGAGATCCTGAAGGATCTCGCCGTCTATCACTTGCCGGTTCTCATGATCTCCGGCCAAGGCGATGTCGCTACCGTGGTAACGGCCATCAGGGACGGCGCCATCGATTTCCTTCAGAAGCCCTTCAAGAGCAAGGAAGTGCTCGATCGTCTCGACAAGATGGTCGGCAGCCTTTCGCTCGAAAGCAGCACCGCCCTCGAACGAAGGATATCGCTGAAGAGTTTCCCCGGACGGGAACCGTTGACGCGCCGGGAGCGCGACGTGCTTCAGCTCGTGGCGACCGGCTCCTCCAACAAGCACATCGGCGAGACGCTCGGGATCAGCTACCGCACGGTCGAGGAGCACCGTTCCAACATCATGCACAAGCTCGGCGTCAAGAACGTCGCCGAGTTGCTGATCGCCGTCCTGACGTAGCCGCTCCGTCACCGGCATTTCCGGCGACCGCCTCTCCTCGCCCAAGCGAGGTCGGCTACTTCGCGACCACTTTCACCGACGCAAAAATCCTGGTCAGCACGGCGGCGTGCCTGTCGAAGGCTGCCTGCGGGCCCCATTGCGCGAGCTGGATGAAGCGGTTGGTGCCGATGGCGACGGCGCGGACCTTGACGGTTTTGGACTGACCGTCATCGGCGACCGCCGAATACGCCCACTCGGTCGAGTCGATGCCGGCAAAGGCGCTCTTGCTTTCCTTGACGCCGGCCTGATCGATCTTCAACCCGTTGCGCGTCAGCGCTTTCAGCGCCTCGGCCTTGACCGCATTCGCGTCGGCTTCCTTTTCGACGGTGAGCCAGAAGAACACCGCGCGATCGGGCGACGCCGTGTCGATGGTGTCATCGGACACATTGGGATGCCAGGTGTCAGGCACCTCGATCGTGACGGCGGTCGCGCCTTCTTCGGGAATCTTGAAGACGCCGGCATGCGCCAGGCCCGCCAGAGAAACGCTCAACAAACCCGTCAGGCCGATCGCCAACAGAAGCCGCCGCATCGAAAACATTCCCATCAAATCGCCATATCGAAATCGTATCTCGCGAGCCCACCGGCGAGCGCTGGCGCTTTAGCAGGACTGACGTGCCGTCGCCAGCATGGGCCGGTGCAGATGACATTGACCGATTGTCGCCACAATGTGGCGGGCCTGCATCGCCTGTCTGGATCCGCATCATTGGCGTCGATGGCTGCAACGCGCACGGCCGTACTTTTCGCCGTTGAATTTGCTCAGCAATTCTTGCCCGGCGGCCTTGGTTGATCGCCGGTCACACCCGCGAAACATCGTTGCGGGAAAACAGGCCGGTTCCGGGGTGACAAGCTTCGCCAAAATGATGACAATCGACTCATTCAAGTTCCTTGCAAGTTCCTCGCAAGTTCCCTTGAGAATTCGACTGGAGAAAATCGTCCGTGATCGCCTCACGACCATCGGCGCTGTTTGTTGCCGCCATTGGAGCCTTCTTCGTGCTGACGCCCGTGCGCGCCCATGCGCAATGGTGGCGCAGTGCGCCGGCCGATTTCGAGGCCTGCGCCGACGCCGCCGAAAAGGCCAAGACCAAGGAAGAAAAGACGGCCGCGCTCGCCGAGTGTAACGCCAAGTTCGCCGGCCGCCGCAAACCCGGTGGCGGCTACACCTATTACGACTTCATGCAGGACAAGACCTTCGATATCGCAGGTCCCAATCCGACCCCGGAAGAGCAGAAGAAGATCGACGAGCAGTACACCGCCTATCTCGAACGGGAGCGGCGCAACAGCATCGCCGCGGCGCTGATGGCCAAGCAACATCAGCAGCAACAGCAGGTTCAGCAGGTCTCGCTAAGGTCCGAGCAGGAATCGGGACGCGCCGACTCCGCAAAGGTACCGGTGCCGGTGGCGAGCCCGGTCAAACAGGCTGCGCGCGTCAGGGCCGCCAACTGCGCCCGAAGTTCGTTCTCCTGCGACTGGCCGCGACTTTCGGAGAGCATCAACGACCTGAAGAAGCTGTTCGGCTCGACGCCGAGCAAGGGCAAGAAGTCGTAGAGCCTGTCATTCCCCGCGCAGGCGGGGAATCCGGTACCCCCGAACCTATCTAACACTTCACAGAAGCAAATTCCGCCGGTGAGTACTGGATGCCCGCTTTCGCGGGCATGACAGCACTAATCAATTCGCCGACTTCTTCTTACCCTTCCGCGGCGGAACCGGCGTAACCACCGGCGCGACGGGTTGCTGAACCGTCGATGTCGCCGATCGCTGTTCCTGCAGGCGCGCGTCATAGCCCGGTGACGGCGTCACCGTCGGCGGCGCGGCATGGGCCGGGGTCAGCGAAAGCGCTGCGGCGACCGCCGCAACGGCCAGCAGCGTTATTTCCGTTCGTTTCATGCCGCTTCTCCTGTCCGATGCGCGTCAGCAAGTCTCGCGCGGCATCGGCGCCATTTCAAGGCGCCGCTTGATCAATCCGTCCGGATCTGTTCGGGCGTCAGGCCGGGCGAGCCTTTGCCCTCCGTCTCCGCGCGGCGGATCAGTTCCACGACCCGGCGCGACACCGGCACGTCGAGGCCGCGGCGCTCGGCTATTTCGGTGACGACGCCCTGCAGGTAATCGATCTCGGTACGGCGGCCGCGCTGCAGATCTTCCCACATCGACGAACGCGCCTCGGGATCGATCTTCATGGTCCGCCCCAGCAAGGGTTCGAAGATGGCATCGGGCAGGCGCAGCAGCGGCGGCATCCACCCCGCCGGGATCGGCGTCGGCGACACCGGCTTGATGCCCTCGGCGCGGATCGCAGCCAGGCCCTCCGCCATCTGATCGGCAAACAATCGCCGCCACGGCCGCTGCGCGAGCTGCCGGCGCAGCGGCAGGTCGGCCAGCGCGTTGAGCGCGTTGTTGAGGTTGACCAGCAGCTTGCCCCACTGCACGCCTTCGATGTTGTCGGTCGGACGCATCTTCAACCCGGGCACCGAAAGCTTTACCGCCGTATGCGCCTCATCCTGCTCGATCACGATGTCGCCTGAGGTGGCGCGATGAAACCGCCCGTTACCAACAGCCACCACGTTGAACGGCACCATGCCGCCCAGCACGCGGCGGCCCGGCAGGCGGTCGCGCAAGACCGCGGCATTGCCGACGCCGTTTTGCAGGCTGACGACGATCGCATCCGAAGGCGCGTTGCGCGCGATGAGATCGGCGATCCCTGCCGTATCGGCGCTCTTGACCGTGACCAGCACCACGCCGGCATCGCTGAAGATCGAAGGAACGTCCGACAGCAACAGCCGATCGGCGGCGATGGTTCGATCGACGCCCTCAAAACTCGTCAGGCGCAGGCCGTTGGCCTCGATCTCCTCGATCACGCGCGGCCGCGCCAGCAGCGCGACGCGGCGATCGGCTGCCGCCAGCATGCCGCCGACGAAACAGCCAATGCTGCCGGCGCCCGCAATTCCGATGGTGCGGCCCGAATTCATTCGCCATTCATCCCCGTTGCGCCACAAGGTCTCGATAGCAGAACGGCCGGGCAGTGCCTATCGAACAGGCGCTTTTCGTACGTGCCGCGGGCTGCCGGCCGCGCCTTGTAACCGTCACCTTGTAACCGTCATGGGCCACCGTTATGTTTCGCGGACGGGGGCTGTAAGGCTTGAGGAGAGGACTATGGGTTTACTCGACGTGCTCAACGGTATGCAGAACGGCCCGCGTGGCCCGAGCGCCCCAAGCGATCCCAACGACAAAAGCGGCATGTCGCCGATGACCATGGCGATCCTGGCCTTGCTGGCCTGGAAGGCCGTCAAGCATTTCACCGGCAACCAGCCAGCCGGCGGCAGCCAGTCAGGCAGCGCGCCGACCCAGGCTCCGCCCAAACTGCCGGGTAACATCACGGCCAGCCTTCCCGGTGGTCTCGGTGGTGGTGGTCTCAGCGACGTCCTCAAGGGCGGCCTCGGCGGCCTGCTCGCGGGCGGTGCGGCCGGCAGCGTGATCAGCGGCGGCCTCGGCGACCTGCTCAATCAATTCCAGCAGAAGGGCCACGGCGACGCCGCGAATTCGTGGGTCAGCAACGGCCCCAACAAGCAGATCTCGCCCGGCGATCTCGCCAACGCACTCGGCGCCGACCAGATCGATCAGTTGGCCTCGCAGAGCGGCATGTCGCGCGACGAACTGCTCAACGGTCTCAGCAAGTATCTGCCGGATGCGATCAATCACCTGACGCCGGACGGACGGCTGCCGAACGAGAACGAAGTGTCAGGCCGGATCTGACGCCAGCGAAGCGCGGCGCCGACAGCGCCGCGCGGTCTTACCTTTCAGCACCCTGACCCGTAAGCACCTTGAACCCTTCAGCACCTTGCAGAGGACGACAGACATGAGCGGCATTCTCTGG
>Ga0209023_10000345_pt1 | contig 74739 bp, 82 predicted proteins | sample LakOneMetagenome_FD_187468 | JGI IMG/M metagenome (GOLD analysis project Ga0209023, IMG submission 187468) | Freshwater and sediment microbial communities from Lake Erie, Canada (SPAdes) (version 2) | ecosystem: Environmental > Aquatic > Freshwater > Lentic | place: Lake Erie, Canada... | reverse complement strand
CCGCCCTGCTCGCGGGCCGTTTTCGGCCCGCGTTGCGTTTCGCGACCCGTGGTCCTCCCCGAGCTTTCGAGGCGGACCTGTCGGCCCCGGGATCTTCCCGGTGCACAGGAGGGCGCGTTTCCTCAAAACTCAAACATTGCAGAGGACGCGATGACTAAGCGCAGTGAGGCGAAATACAAGATCGATCGCCGTATGGGCCAGAACATCTGGGGCCGCCCGAAGAGCCCCGTCAACCGCCGCGAGTACGGCCCCGGCCAGCACGGCCAGCGCCGCAAGGGCAAGCTCTCCGACTTCGGCGTGCAGCTCCGCGCCAAGCAGAAGCTCAAGGGCTACTACGCCAACATTTCCGAGCGCCAGTTCCACGGCATCTACGTCGAAGCCGGCCGGATGAAGGGCGACACCGGTGAAAACCTGATCGGCCTGCTCGAGCGTCGTCTCGACACCGTGGTCTATCGCGCCAAGTTCGTCGCCACCATGTTCGCCGCGCGCCAGTTCATCAACCACGGCCACATCAAGGTGAACGGCCGCCGCGTCAACATCTCCAGCTACAAGGTGAAGCCGGGCGACGTCGTCGAGATCAAGGAATCGTCGAAGCAGCTCACCCCGGTGCTGGAAGCAAGCCAGCTCGGCGAGCGTGACGTGCCTGATTTCATCGAAGCCGATCACTCCAAGATGACGGCGAAGTTCACCCGCATCCCCGCACTGTCGGACGTTCCGTTCGCCGTGCAGATGGAGCCGCATCTGATCGTCGAATTCTATTCGCGCTAAGCGATCGAGCGACTACGAGACATCGAAGGCCCCGGTTTTCCGGGGCCTTTTTGTTTTCGACGACGTATCGAAGGTTTCTCTCAGGCAACCTTCTGCGATTCATCGATCGGCTCGGCGACCAACTTGACGCCAAGTGACAGCATCACCTTTCGGACTGTATCAAACTCGGGCTTGGCCGTTTCCTTGAAGGTCTTGTACAGGCTTTCTCGCGACAGGCCGGTGGCCTTTGAGACGTCCGCGATCCCCTTGGCGCGCGCGACCGTATCGAGCGCATGGCAAATAAAGGCGGGATCGTTCGTCTCAAATGCTTCAGTCAGATAATACGCGATCGCGGCAGGGGTTTTGAGGTAGTCGGCCGCATCGAACTTCGAGACCTTGATCATCTTCGTTCCCTTCACAACTGCGCTGCAATTTCCTTGGCCCGCTTGATGTCTTTCGCCTGGCTGGATTTATCGCCGCCGCACAGAAGCACTACGATCGTCTTGCCGGTCTGCTTGTAGTAGATGCGATATCCAGGACCGTAGGTCAGGCGCATTTCGCTGATGCCTTCGCCAACCGGCTTGACGTCGCCTGCGTTACCGAGGCCAAGTCGCTCGATCCGGGAAGCGATTTTGGCAACGGCCTGTTGGTCCGCAAGGGCGGAAAGCCAACTGTTGAATTCATCGGTCTTTTGAACCTCGAACACATGTATCCTATAGGATACATACCGCACTAAGTCAATGACTGCACATAGCGAGATGTCCTCCATGCACTACACCCCTGCCCCGCGCGATCCCAAGGCCGCCCCCGTCCGCATCAACCTGCTGTCGGATACGCAGACGCGTCCGACGGCGGCGATGCGCGAGGCAATGGCGCGGGCGGAGGTCGGCGACGAGCAGATCGGCGACGATCCGACCGTCAACCTGCTGTGCGAACGGGTCGCCGATCTGCTCGGCAAGGAAGCGGCGGTGTTCATGCCGTCGGGCACCATGTGCAACGTCGCGGCGACCCTGGCCTGGTGCCGGCCGGGCGACGAAATCCTCGCCCATGTCAGCGCGCATATCATCGCTCGCGAAGGCGGCGCGCATGCCGCGCTCGGCGGCTTCCAGATCACGCCGCTGACCGGCGACGACGGCCAGTTCTCACCGGAGACGTTTCGCGCCGCCCTTCACCCCCGCTCGCGCTATCAGCCGCCGCAGACCGTCGTCAGCGTCGAACAAACCGCCAATATCGGCGGCGGCACGATCTGGAAAAAAGCGGCGCTCGATGAAGTCGTGCAAATCGCCAAGGCCAACGGGATGGCTACCCACATGGACGGCGCGCGGCTGCTGAACGCGTGCGTCGCCACCGGGATCAGCGCCCGCAACATGGCAGCGGGCTGGGATTCGGCCTGGATCGATTTTTCCAAGGGCCTCGGCGCACCGGTCGGCGGCGCCATCGCCGGCTCCCGTGAGTTCATCGACGATGTCTGGCGCTGGAAACAACGCCTCGGCGGATCGATGCGGCAGGCCGGCGTCTGCGCGGCCGCCTGCGTCTACGCGCTCGACCATCACGTCGACCGCCTCGCCGACGATCACGCCAATGCGCGCGCGCTGGCGCGCGGCCTGTCTCAGATCAACGGCATCGAAGTGCAGCAGCCCGAAACCAATCTGGTGTTCTTCAAGCCGGACGGCGCCGGTGTCAGCGGCGACAAGATGGTGGAAGCACTGCGCAAGCGCGGCGTCCTGCTCGCGATGATGGACGGCCGCATCCGCGCCTGCACCCATCTCGACGTCACCGCCGAGATGATCGAGGAGATGGTGGCGTCGGTACGCGAGATCCTGCGCGGGGTGTAATCCCGCGACGCGCCCGACTTCCTAGTTCTCCAGCGCCTCATAGACCAGTTGCTTGAGCGTCCGCTGGACCCGCTGGCGCTCGGTCGGCGTCTGCTCCAGCAGGACGAACATCATCTCCTGCTTGCGGTCGAGCACCATGTAGCAGCCGCTGGCGCCGTCCCATTTCAACTCGCCGAGCGAGCCCGGCGGCGGCGGTTTGGCGTTGCCGGGATCGGTTCGCACCGCAAGTCCGAGCCCCATGCCGAAACCATCGCCGGGAAAGTAAAAATAATCGCGCTCGACGCCCGAGCCCTTGCCGGTGTGGTCGGACGCCATCAATTCAAACGTCTTCGGGTCGAGATAGGTCTTGCCCTCGAAACTGCCGCCGTTCAGCAGCATCTGCGCGAAGCGCGAAAAGTCCGCCATGGTCGAGACCATGCCGCCGCTGGCGGAAAACCACTTCTGCTTCACTTCGGTCCGGTACTGGCGGCCGACCCGGAAATCGCTGTCGTTCGGCAGCGGCTGGGCCAGCCGCGCCAACCGTTCGGGTTCGGTGACGAAGAAGCCGGTGTCGACCATGCCGAGCGGATCGAGCAGCTTTTCCTTTTCGAGCTCGAACAGCGGTTTTCCGGACGCGATCTCCATGATCCGCGCCAGGATGTCGGTGGAATGGCCGTATTGCCACAGCGCGCCGGGCTGGTTGTGCAGCGGCAGCTTGGCGATCCGCTCCGCAAACTCGGCAAGATCGAATTCGCCGGCATAGATATTGGCGTCCTTGTAGGCCTTGCGCACCAGGCTGTCGCCATAGAAGCCGTAGGTAATACCCGAGGTGTGACGCAGCAGGTCGAGCACCGTCATCGGCCGGGTCTGCGGCACCAGTTCGAGGGTCTTGCTGCCGTCCTCCGCTTTCTTTTCGACGCCGACCTTGGTGTCAGCAAAGGAGGGAATGTATTTCGAGACGGGATCGTCGAGCTTGATCTTGCCGTCCTGGATCAGCTCCATCGCGACCACAGAAGTGATCGCCTTGGTCAGCGAAGACAGCCGGAAGATGGTCTTGTCGGTGATGGGCGCCTTGGACACCGTGTCCTGCGTGCCGAAGATCTCGTGATAGACCGGCTTGCCGCGTTGCTGGATCAGGATGTCGGCGCCGGAAATCTTGCCGGTCGCGACTTCGTTCTTGAAAAACTCGGTAACCTTCGCAAGCTTTTCCGGATTGAAATGCGCGCCGGGTGGAATATCGAACGTGCCTTCAGCGCGGGCCACCGGCACGGCCGCCAGCAACAGCGCACCAGCGCCCAGCGCGCGCAACAAATGACGAGAATTCATCAGACTCCCCCTCCAGGAACTCTTCGGGGAGTGTAGCTGCGGGATCAGTCGGCACAAGGGCTGCCGACGCCGGCCAATGCCGTTTCATGCAGGCGGCCGCTATCGCGGGAGAAGCAGCAGAACACCACCCGCATCACATCCGGCGCGATCGCAAGCGCGTCGGCAACGGTTGTCACCGCAATGCCGGCCGCGCGGTCAGCAGGAAAATGATAGACGCCGGTCGAAATCGCAGGAAAGGCCACGGAGGCGATGCCGTGCTTCTGGCAGAGTTCAAGGGAGCGGCGATAGCAGGAGGCGAGCAAATCGACTTCGCCGCGCGTGCCGCCATTCCATACCGGCCCGACCGTGTGAATGACGTGCCGGGCCCTGAGCCGGTACCCCTTGGTGATCTTGGCATCGCCGGTGGCGCAGCCACCAAGCGTACGGCATTCGGCCAGCAATTCGGGGCCGGCGCCGCGATGTATCGCGCCATCGACGCCGCCGCCGCCGAGCAGCGACGAATTCGCGGCGTTGACGATGGCGTCAACGCTCAGGCTGGTGATATCGGCAACGATGACTTCGAGCCGCGCCCGGCCGATCTGGCGCGCGGTGCCGCTCAGGCTCAGGCCGCCGCGTTGACGGCGACGCCCTTGTCGGTGAAAAGCTGCTGCAATTCACCGGCCTGGAACATCTCGCGGATGATGTCGCAGCCGCCGACGAACTCGCCCTTGACGTAGAGCTGCGGAATGGTCGGCCAGTTCGAATAGGTCTTGATGCCGTTGCGCAGGTCGGCGGATTCGAGGACGTTCAGGCCCTTGTAGCCGACGCCGACGTGATCGAGGATCTGGACCACCTGGCCCGAGAAACCGCACTGCGGAAATTGCGGCGTGCCCTTCATGAACAGCACGACGTCGTTCGACTTCACTTCATTGTCGATGAATTGCTCGATGCTCATCTTGATTTCCCTTTGGGGCCCTGCCCCTGCCGCTAAGCCGCTTTTCAAATCTCTCGGGCCGATTTAACCCGGTTACTGGCCATATATGTAGCCCAAACCGTTGTGCATCCAAAGTAAAATGGCGGGGAGCTGGCATGCGCGAGGCCCGCCTGTGCGCCCCATGCGGGCCCCACCATAGTCTGACGGCATCAATATCATGGCCGGAGTAGGCTTTTTTCCTGAGCGGGAACCCCTATCTAGGACGGACTGCGCGTCTGGAACCAGTTCGCCAGTCCAACGTTCTCTGCCTCAACCGGAGACACCAGTGACGAAATCAGTATCCGCCGCGGCCCCGTCGGCCATATCAGCCCCGTCACGTTTCTCCGATTCCGGCCCCCTCGCCCAGAAACTGGTCGAGGCGTATCTCGCTGTCCGGGACGAGACCGAACGCCGCGCCGCTCCCCTGAGCCCCGAAGACCAGCTCATCCAGTCGATGCCGGACGCCAGCCCGGCGAAATGGCACCGCGCCCATACCACGTGGTTCTTCGAGCAATTCCTGCTCGGCGAGCACTGTCCGGGCTACCGGCCGTACCACCCTGACTATGCCTTCCTGTTCAATTCCTATTACGTCAGCGCCGGTCCCCGGCACGCCCGCGCCCAGCGCGGCCACCTGACCCGCCCGAGCGCCGACGAGGTCACCGCCTATCGCCGGCATGTCGACGCCGCGGTCGTGAAATTCTTCCAGACCGCCGATCAGGTCACGCTGACGAAGCTGGCTCCGCTGGTCGAGGTCGGCCTCAATCACGAGCAGCAGCATCAGGAATTGATGCTGACCGATATCCTCCACGCCTTTGCGCAGAACCCGATCCCGCCGGCCTATGATGCGGCGTGGCGTTTCCCGGCCTCGCAGCGCGCCAGCGAAGAATGGGTCGCCCTCAACGAAGGCATTCACACCGTTGGTCACGCCGACGACAGCTTCCATTTCGACAATGAAAAGCCCGCGCATCGCGCGCTGGTCGGCCCGGTCAAGATCGCCCGCAACCTCGTCACCAATGCCGAGTGGCTCGCCTTCATGCGGGGTGGCGGCTACGAGAAGGCCACGCTGTGGCTGATGGACGGCTTTGGCGTCGTCAACAACGAAGGCTGGCAGGCGCCCGGCCATTGGCGCCTGGTCGACGGCGAATGGCGGATCATGACGCTCGGCGGCCTGCAGCCGGTCGATCCCGCGGCTCCAGTCAGCCATGTCAGTTACTACGAGGCGGACGCGTTCGCGCGCTGGGCCGGCAAGCACCTGCCGACCGAGATGGAATGGGAAGTCGCCGCCCGCGCCGGCCAGCTCAACGACGCCTTCGGCATCGTCTGGCAGTGGACCCGCAGTTCCTATTCGCCCTATCCCGGTTATCGCGCCATCGAAGGCGCGCTCGGCGAATACAACGGCAAGTTCATGGTCAATCAATTGGTGCTGCGCGGCTCGTCGCTCGTAACACCAGCCGGCCACAGCCGTATTACCTATCGCAACTTCTTCTATCCGCACCACCGCTGGCAATTCACGGGATTACGTCTCGCCGACTACGCCTGATCCATCCGAAGATCACAGCGCGCCGGAAAGCGCGTTCAGGAGAGTATCATGAATGTGCATGCCCCCGCTTTGAGCCAAGCGCAGCCGTTCGACGAAGCGACCTCGGCCTTTGCCGGCGACGTGATCGGCAACCTGTCGCAGCATCCGAAAAAGCTGTCGCCGAAATACTTCTACGACGCCGCGGGATCGGAACTGTTCGAGCAGATCACGGTACTCCCCGAATACTACCCGACCCGCACCGAGCTCGGCATCCTGCGCAGCCGCGGCGACGAGATCGCGGCGATCATCCCGGACGGCGCCGTGCTGGTGGAATTCGGCGCGGGCGCGACGACCAAAGCGCGGTTGCTGCTGGAGCGCTGCAAGTTCGGCGCCTATGTCCCCGTCGACATCTCCGGCGATTTCCTGGCCGCCCAGGCCGACGCGCTGCGCAAGGATTTTCCCGAGCTTGCGGTCCATCCGGTCGCCGCCGACTTCACGACGCCGTTCGCGTTGCCGGCCGAGATCGCGGATATGCCGAAGGTCGGCTTCTTCCCGGGATCGACGCTCGGCAATTTCGAGCCGCACGAAGCCCAGGCCTTCCTGCGCAGCGCCGGCGATATTCTGGGCCACGGCGCGCAGATGATCATCGGCGTCGACCTCGAAAAGAACGAGCGCGTGCTCTATGACGCCTACAACGATGCCGCCGGCGTCACCGCGCGCTTCAACCTCAATGTGCTGGTGCGCATCAACCGCGAGCTCGGCGGCAATTTCGATATTTCCGGCTTCATGCATCGCTCGATCTACAATCGCGAGCGTCACCGCATCGAAATGCACCTGATCGCCAAGAAGGCGCAGTCGGTTCGTATCCTCGGGCAGAACTTCTCGTTCCGCCCGGGCGAGAGCATCCATACCGAGTCGAGCTACAAATACAGCCTCGAACGCTTCACCGCGCTCGCACGCCAGTCAGGCTGGTCGGTCCGCTCCTCCTGGACCGACGCCGACCGGATGTTTTCGGTGCACGCGCTGGTGGCCGAGAGTTGAAGGCTCGGTCCCGGCAACGGCGGTCCCTCACTCGATTCCGCCGCAGCTTCTGGCTTTGAACTTGTTGCGGGCCGGGCGCGGTCTGCGGCCCGGCACGATCCGCGGCGCCGGAGATATCCAGTGGTCGGACAGTCGCTCCGCGTCGAGCAACCAGGCGTGAATGATCCGCCATTTGTCCTGTCCGCGGGACTGGAAATCCAATAGCGGCGACTTGGCGTCCTGAAGCTCGTGGAAAAATTTCAGCGAATCTTTGCCGGTGGGGCCGCCGGAATCGAGCGGCTGCGTTGAAATCCACCGATCCCACTGCTCAATAATCAGAATTCTCGCTTCACTTTGTTTCATCGGCGCGTGTTCCCAGCCACGGAAGCCGTGGGGACTAAGTAGCCGCGCTGGTAAGAGTGAAAGCATGGTATCTGCGCCGCCGCGCGCGTTGACACCGTGCAGGTCAAATGTGGCAGAGAATGGTTAATGAGTTATAACGCCAAAAATTTACGTCAGCAAATCGCTGCATCCGTGCTGCCGTTTGCCCTCTGAACCGTCCCAATTTTGACTCGGACTCAGCCGAATCTGGTTTCACGGCTTGGCTGGGGTGAGTTCGTGCCAAAGGGTATCAGTCGAGGGGTATCAGTGATGGGTAAAGCGTTTCGTATGTCAGGCGCTGCCGGGCAGCGTTTGGATTCGCCCTCTGTCCGTGACGACGAGGACGATGGTTGGGATACCGAATTCAATACCGAGACGGAATCCTTGCTCGAGGAAAATGCCAGGCTGCGGGCGCTGGTCGTCGAACTGTCGAGGCTGGTTCTCAAAAACGTGGTCGAGGCGAAATAGGCCTCCGAGCTGCGTATAAAGTTATTCCTGGGCTTCCTCTTCCGGTCTCGATCGCAGCGAGATCGATTCCCACACCGCGACTACGATCATGATCGCAGTGGTGAGGATCGACAGCATCAGCGGCGACATATCGTGCGCGAACCAGGCCAGCACGCACAGTGCGATGATGCCGACGCCGTGCGAGAGCTGGAGGAAGCCGCGAAAGCTGTGCTTGAACAGGATCGTTCCGAGCAGGAACAGCAGCGGCCCGCCGATCGCACTGAGCACCGTCTTGAGATCGGAATGGCCATGCGGGTGTTTCAGCACCAGTTCATCGGCTACCGCCGTGACGATGATGCCGGCGACGATCGGCATGTGCAGGTAGGTGTAAGCGAGCCGCGCCAGCCTGCCGGGCTCGCTCGATCTGGAAATCTCTTCAGAACCGGCTTCGGCGCCCTTGTGGAAATAGATCCACCACATCGCCAGCGTGCCGACGAAGGCCGACACGAAAGCCACGACGTTCTCGTGGGTCCAGGTCAGGTCGGCAAAGGTGGCGCCGGTCACGACGATGGATTCGCCGAGCGCGATGATGATGAAGCCGGCGCAACGCTCGGCCATGTGGCCGCCCTCGACCACCCAGTCCGAGATCGCGGTCGCGCCGTAGCGCGGAATCCAGAACCGCACCACCGGCGAGACATATTCGATCGCAAGCGCGCTGCCCCACAGCACCAGCCGCGACTGGCCCTCCATCAAGCCGCCGGCGACCCAGAAGATCGCCGACACCGACAGCCAGACGGTAATGCGGACCGCATTCATCCGCGCCGGCAGCCGTGAAGCCGGCGTCGCGATCCAAAGAAAGACTGTCTTGCCGACCTGCATCGCCGCAAAGGCAATGGCGAACCACAGTCCGCGTCCGTCGAACGCCGACGGGATCGAGGTCGAGAGCACCAGCCCGCCGAGCGTCATCGCAAACAGCAATAGCCGGACCGGCGTCTTTTCGGGATCGAGCCAGTTGGTGACCCAGGAGGTGTAGACCCACACCCACCACACCGCGAGAAACAGCAGCGTGACATGCAGCGCGCCTAATGGCGTGAAGTCGGCCAGCAGCGTGTGCGAAATCTGCGTGACGGCGTAGACGAAGACGAGGTCGAAGAACAGCTCGGCATAGGTGACGCGGCTGTGCTGGTTCGGCACGATCGGACGAAACATGGCACCACGTAAATTGGCGCCGCGTGCATCAACCGTCATCGGCGCGCCCTGCTTCCGTCCGCCCTGCCGCTAGCCGCCGGGCACGCCAGTCTGCAGCGCCAGCGCGTGCAGCACGCCGCCCATCTGTCCCTTGAGCGACTGGTAGACGATCTGGTGCTGCTGCACCCGCGACTTGCCGCGGAAGGTTTCCGAGATCACGGTCGCGGCGTAATGGTCGCCGTCGCCTGCGAGATCGCGGATCGTCACCTCGGCATCGGGAATAGCTGCCTTGATCATCGATTCGATATCGTGGGCGTCCATCGGCATCCAGCATGTCTCCGTCAGATGTTTCGAATCCAGATACTTCGAATCACAAGCCGCTCGCGCGACCGTGACGACCAAACCTAGCGCGTACACTCTTCTAGGTCACCCTTTCCTGCACTATATTTGAGGTCCAGACATGTTGGATATGTGATATCGGGTCACGCCGTCGCGCGGCGAAATGACCGAAAAAGAGGCTGTGAACCATGAAACTGCCCGGTCCCGACCATCCCATCACCATTACGGCCAATCCGAAGCGGATCCGCGTCTCCGCCGGCGGCGTGGTGGTGGCCGACACCACCCATGCCCTGACCCTGAAGGAAGCGAGCTATCCGGCGGTGCAATATGTGCCACGCGCGGATACCAATATGGCGCTGCTCGCACGTACCGAACGGACCACGCACTGCCCCTACAAGGGCGATGCGAGCTATTTCAGCATCAACGCCGACGGCAAGAGCATCGAGAACTCGATCTGGACCTATGAGACGCCATTTCCGGCAATGAAGGAGATTACCGGCTATCTGGCGTTCTATCCGGACAAGGTGAAGGTCGAGGAAGTGGCGTAAGCGGCACTCGCCGTCATTGCGAGCGAAAGCGGAGCCATCCATCGAGCCACCGGGCCGGTTCTTCGATTTGTGTATGGACGAAACTGGGCTTGCCGGTGTTTCCTGACTGTGGCGAACGGGATTTGCTGAACCAGGCTCCCGGCGGCAACGCCTGAGCCAACAGAGCTTGAGCCAACAGACTGCGCCGGGGGCGCCCATGACAACGATTACTGCAACGGGGCATGCCGATGTCGGCGCTGTGCCCAAGGCCAAAACGCGAAATCTTTCGCTTGACCGCGCGCGCACCTTTCTGACGCTGGTGGTGCTGCTCCACCACGCCGTCATCCCCTATACCTATTTCGGTCACACCGATCCGAAGTCGTTCTTCGGGTTCGACATGATCGTGCTCGCCACCGACAGCTTCTTCATGGCGATGTTCTTTCTGCTGTCCGGCCTGTTCGTATGGCCGAGCATTGCCCGGAAAGGGCCAGCGCACCATTTGCGGGATCGCCTGATCCGGCTCGGTATACCCTTCGCCATCTGCGCGCTGACGGTGATCCCGATCGCCTACTACGCGATCTCGCTGCGGCAGCACCCCGAGATCGGCTTCTCCGAGTTCTGGTGGAACACGATCACCGTCGGCCCCTGGCCGAGCGGTCCGATCTGGTTTCTCTGGGTGCTGTTCGGCTTCGACCTCGTTGCATGCCTGCTGTTTCGGCTGTCACCGAACCTGCTCGAGCCTATCAACCGCCTGTCGCTGAACGGTCACGAGCGGCCCGGCGAATTCTTCATCGTGATGTTTGCCGTCACCGCCGCGCTCTACGTTCCCGGGCGAATTCACTTCGGCGCCGGCAGTTGGTTCGAGTTCGGGCCGTTCTCGGTCCAGCATGGCCGCGTGCTGCTCTATGCGAGCTATTTCTTCTTCGGCGCCGGCATCGGCGTGCTGCAGATGGATCGCGGGCTGCTGGCGGCCGACAGCAAGCTGGCTTGCCGCACCTGGAACTGGGTGTTCCTGGCGCTCGTTCCGTATTGCCTGATGTGGGTGCTGATCTTCATCAAGCGCGAAATTCTGGGAAATCCGGAGCGGCTGCCGGACTGGTACGAATCGGACTACGGCTTCTGCTTCGCCCTCTTCAGCGTCGCCATCCTGTTCGTGATCCTGGCCTACTTCCTGCGATTCAAGCAATCCGGCCGGAGCCTGCTCGATCCGATGCAGGCCGACGCCTACGGCATGTTCCTGGTGCACTACCCGATCGTGCTGTGGCTGCAATACTGGCTGTACGATTTCGATCTGCCCGCAATCGTCAAGGCCGCCGTCGCGTTCGTGCTGACGCTGGTGTTGAGCTGGGCGTTGACGGCGGGGCTACGGAAGATCCCCGGCGCGAAGCGGGTGCTGTAACAAGGCCGTCATTCCGGGGCGGCTCGAAGAGCCGAACCCGGAATCTCGAGATTCCGGGTTGGCTTCGCGCCCCGGAATGACTCGTTAGGGCTTGCCGTTCATATACGCCGGCAGCCAATGCTCGAATGCCTGTTTGAGCGCAGCAATCGCAACCGGCGTTTCACCGGCGACTGCGACCGAATCCCCACCCGTGGTACCGATACGCGCACACGGCACGCCGGCGCCCTTCATCTTGGCCAGCACGAGACCGGCATCCGCCGCCGGCACGGTGACGATGTATCGCGCCTGGTCCTCGCCGAACCACCAGGCATGCGGCACGATCGAGCCCGGCGCGGCCAGTAGCTGCGCGCCGATCCCGCTTGCCATTGCCATCTCCGCCAGCGCGACCAGCAGTCCACCGTCGGAAACGTCATGTACGGCGGTCGCAGTCCCAGCGCGGATCATGCCGCGGACGACGTCGCCGTTGCGCTTCTCGGCGGCGAGATCGACCGGCGGCGGCGCGCCCTCTTCGCGGCCACAGATGTCGCGCAGGTATACCGACTGTCCGAGCCATCCCTGCGTTTCGCCGATCAGGAGGATCGCTTCGTTGGCAGCCTTGAAGGCCAGCGTCGCCGACTTGGTGAAATCGTCGAGCAGGCCGACACCGCCGATCGAGGGCGTCGGCAGGATGCCGCGGCCGTTGGTCTCGTTGTAGAGCGAGACGTTGCCGGACACGACCGGGAAATCCAGCGTACGGCAGGCTTCCGAGATGCCCTTCAGGCAGCCGACGAACTGGCCCATGATCTCGGGCCGTTCCGGATTGCCGAAATTGAGGTTGTCGGTGATCGCAAGCGGCCGTCCGCCCACTGCCGTGATGTTGCGCCAGGCTTCGGCGACCGCCTGCATGCCGCCCTGATACGGATCGGCTTCGCAATAGCGCGGCGTCACGTCGACGGTGAGCGCGAGCCCCTTCGGGCCATCCTCGACGCGCACGACCGCGGCGTCGCCGCCCGGGCGCTGCACGGTATTGCCGAGAATGACGTGGTCGTACTGCTCCCAGACCCAGCGCCGCGAGCACAGTTCCGGCGAACCGATCAGTTTTTCCAGCGCCGGCACAATTCCGATCGGCGGCTTGACGTCCTGCGCGCGAATGGTCGGCAACAGTTCCGAGGCCACATGCGGGCGATCGTACAGCGGCGCCTCGTCGCCGAGTTCCTTGATCGGCAGGTCGGCCATGACGTCGCCGCCATGCTTGACCACGAAGCGCTTGCTCGGCGTGGTGTAGCCGACCACCGCAAAGTCGAGGCCCCACTTCTTGAAGATCGCCTCGGCTTCCTTTTCCTTCTCGGGCTTGAGCACCATGAGCATGCGCTCCTGGCTTTCCGAGAGCATCATCTCGTAGGCGCTCATGCCGGTCTCGCGCGTCGGCACCTTGTCCAGAATGAGATCGACGCCGAGGTCGCCCTTGGCGCCCATCTCGACCGCAGAACAGGTCAGGCCCGCCGCGCCCATGTCCTGGATCGCGATCACGCAATCCGCTTCCATGATTTCGAGACAGGCTTCCAGCAGCAGCTTTTCCGCGAAGGGATCGCCGACTTGCACGGTCGGACGCTTCTCCTCGGAATCGTCGTCGAACTCGGCCGACGCCATCGAGGCGCCGTGGATGCCGTCGCGGCCGGTCTTGGAGCCGAGATAGACGATCGGCATGTTCACGCCGGAGGCGGCCGCGTAGAAAATCTTGTCAGCGTCGGCGAGGCCTACCGCCATCGCGTTGACCAGAATGTTGCCGTCGTAGCGGGTGTGGAAACGCACCTGGCCGCCGACGGTCGGCACGCCGAACGAATTACCGTAGCCGCCGACGCCGGCGACCACGCCGGATACCAGATGACGGGTCTTGGGATGCTCCGGCGCGCCGAACGACAACGCATTGAGGCAAGCGATCGGCCGCGCGCCCATCGTGAACACGTCACGCAAAATGCCGCCGACGCCGGTGGTCGCGCCCTGGTACGGCTCGATGTAGCTCGGATGGTTGTGGCTCTCCATCTTGAACACGACCGCCTGGCCGTCGCCGATGTCGATCACCCCCGCGTTTTCGCCCGGGCCCTGGATCACCCACGGCGCCTTGGTCGGCAGCCCCTTGAGATGGATGCGGGAGGATTTGTACGAGCAGTGCTCGTTCCACATCGCCGAGAAGATCCCAAGCTCGGTGAAGGTCGGCACCCGGCCGATCAGCTTCAGGATGCGCTCATACTCGTCCGGCTTGAGACCATGGCTGGCGACGAGTTCGGGGGTAATCTGGGGCTCGTTCATGGGACCTTATTAGGTAGATCGACGGGGGGCGAAAAGGCCTTTTATGGCGCATTTCCGCCCTGTCCAGAGCTTTGCGCGGGGAGCCCTGCGGGAACGGCATTTGCGCATCGCGCCCGGATCGGATTTAAGGGCGGAAACACCGATTTGAAGGGCCATTTTTAGTGAACGAAGTCCCCAAAAACGCATTCCACCACCGCCCCGATCTGCATGTCGAAACCGAGGGCGAATTCAAGGGCTGGCGCACCTGGACCCGTGACAGTTTTGAGACCCACAACGGGCCGTTCTGGCACCGGATGGACGAAAACGGAAAGGTGCGATGCGCGTTCCGGGTCGAGAAAAAACACCTCAACGGCATGCGCAACGTCCATGGCGGCGCCTTCATGTCGTTTGCCGATTATTGCCTGTTCGCCATCGCCTCGTCCCATCTCGAGGGCCCGGGCGTCACGGTCGGCTTTTCCTGCGAATTCCTCGACGCGGCCAAGGAAGGCGAACTGATCGAATGCGACGGTGAAGTCACCCGCGCCGGCGGCTCGCTGATCTTCCTGCGCGGCACGCTGAAATCCGGCGAACGTCCGCTGTTCACGTTTTCCGGCACCATCAAGCGGGTGAAGTGGAAGCCGCGGACCAACGCAGGCGCCGTTGCCACCTGACACGCCACAGCACGCTCGCGGCTGGCGCGATTACGCGCTGCTGCTGGCGTTGGCCTGCTGCTGGAGTTCGACCTATCCGCTGACCAAGATCGGGCTCGGCTCGATCCCGCCGATTACCTTCATCTCGGCGCGCTCGCTGATCGCAGCAGCCTTCCTGCTCGTGATCCTGCGCGCACGCGGCATGCGGATTCCGACCGACCTCAAGGCCTGGAAGCTGTTCGCCTTCCAGCAGACCATCAATTCGACCATACCGTTCCTGATGATCACCTGGGCGCAGCAATATGTGCCGGCGGCGCCCACCGTGGTGCTGGCCTCGACGACGCCGATCTTCGCGTTTCTGATCACCTGGGGCATCACGCGGCACGAGCCGGCGACGCTGCTCAAGCTTGCCGGCGCGATGCTGGGCCTCGCCGGCACCGCCGTCATCATCGGCCTCGACGCGCTGGGCGGGCTCTCCAGCAACCTGTTTGCCGAAATGGTGATCCTGCTCGCCACCGTCTCGTTTGCCTGCGCGACGATCTTCGGCTTGCGGCTGTCCGACTACGACCCGATGGTGGTAGCCGCCGGATCGCTGCTGTTCGGCGGCACGCTGCTGTTGCCGGTCGCGCTCGTCGTCGAGCACCCCTGGACATTGCACCCGACGGCAGAGGCCATGATCGCCGCCGCGACCATGGGCATCTTCTCCAGCGCGCTTGGATTGATGCTGTTCTACATGTGCCTCGGCAGGCTCGGCACGCTGACCACCAACGCGCAGGGCTATCTTCGCATTCCGATCGGCGTCGGTCTCTCGGTGCTGCTGCTCGGCGAAACCGTGCCGCCCAACCTCGCGCTCGGTCTCGTGCTGGTCATGGCCGGCGTCGCCGCGATGACCATACCGGGCGACCGTTACCGCAAATGGATCGGCCGTCTTCGCGACCGGGACTGAGCCTGTCCGGCCGGTCTTTTTTTGCAGGGCACCATTTGATCGGTATCAAAGCGCCGGGATTTCAGTGCGCTCCAATGTCGCAAACACGCGAACCGGGGGATCGCCATGAACATCCAGCAAATCCATCACGTCGCCTATCGTTGCCGTGACGCCAAGCAGACCGTGGACTTCTACAAGAAGGTTCTGAACATGGACCTTCTCGGCGCCATCGCCGAAGACCGGGTGCCTTCGACCAAGGCGCCCGACCCGTACATGCATATCTTCCTCGACGCCGGCGCGGGAAACATTCTGGCCTTCTTCGAGCTTCCCAATTCGCCGCCGATGGGACGGGATCCGAATACGCCGGAGTGGACGCAGCACATTGCGCTGCAGGTCAAGGATATGGACGAGGTTCTGGAAGCGAAGGCACGGGCCGAAGCTGCCGGGCTCGAAGTGATCGGCCCGACCGATCACACGATCTTTCAGTCGATCTATTTCTGGGATCCGAGCGGCCACCGCCTCGAGGTCGCGACCTGGACCGCCACGCCCGAGCAGTTGGCCCAGATGAAATCCGTCGCGCACGAAATGGTCGAGGAATGGTCGGAAACGAAGACCCCGCCCCGGCACACGGCATGGCTTCACCAGAAGGAATTTACACCGGCGTAGTCGCCGGCCGCGCTTCGAACTGGCCTACTTCTTCTCTTCCAGCAGCTTGCGGTATTTCTCGACGTCACGCGTCACCAGTTGACCGAGCACCTCGGGCGTATGCTCGTTGGCGTCGGGTGCGACGGTGGAGAGATCGTGGAAGCGCTTCTTCACCGGCTCGCTTTCGACCGCGGTGCGCGCCGCGGCGTTGAGTTTTTCGATGATCGCCGGCGGCGTGCCTTTCGGCGCGAACAGGCCGTTCCAGCCCTGCGCCTCGAATTCGGGAAGGCCGGCCTCCGCCGAGGTCGGCAGATCGGGCAAGGTCGCCAGCCGAACCGTCGAGCCGACCACGAGGCCGCGCACCAGTTTGTCGTCGATCGCCTGCGACACCGAGGCGACGGCATCGCAGACGCCGTCGATCTGGCCACCGATCGCATCCGTCAGCGCCGGCGCCGCACCGCGATAGCCGACCAGCGTGGCGTCGATGCCGGCCGCCGTGACGAAACTCTTGCAGATCAGGTAATTCGACGAGCCGACGCCGGCATGGCCGAGATTGATCTTGCCCGGATTGCTCTTCGCATAGGCGATGAAATCCTTGAGGTTCTTGGCCGGAAAATCCTTGCGCAGAGCGACGATGCCGAACGTCTTCGCCACCATGGCAACGGGAGCGAACGAGTCCGGCGTAAACGGCAGTTTCGGATAGATCGTGTAGGTCGCAGCACTGGTGCCGGCATTGCCGATCGCAATGGTATAACCGTCCGGCTCGGCGCGGGCGGCGCGCGCCAGTGCGGTCGAGCCGCCGGCGCCGGCGACGTTCTCGATGACGACCGGCTGGCCCAGCGCCTTGCCCATCTCTTCCGCCACCGCGCGCGCGATCACGTCCGAGGTGCCGCCGGCCGCGAACGGCACGATCATGGTGATGGGATGTTTCGGATAGTCCTGCGCCTGCGCCGCCGATGCAAGCGAGAGCGCCGCAAACGTGAGCGCCAGTCTGGCGACGAAAGAGTTCACGCGGCTTTTGCCAGATGCGCGGCGAGGCCCGCGAACAGGCCACGGCCGTCGGTGCAGCCCATGATGTCTTCGACGTGGTTTTCCGGATGCGGCATCATGCCGAGCACGTTGCCGCGCTCGGAGACGATGCCGGCGATCGAATGCGCCGCGCCGTTGATGTTCGAGGCCTCGTCGACGGTGCCGTCGGGCGTGCAGTAACGATACAGCACCCGCCCCTCGCCCTCGAGCCGCTTCACGGTCTCCTCGTCGGCTTCGTAGTTGCCTTCACCATGGGCGACCGGCACGCGAATGACCTGGCCGGCATTGTAGCCGCGCGTGAACGGCGTGTCCGAACGCTCGACCCGCAGATGCACGTCCTTGCAGATGAACTTGAGCCGCGCATTGCGCATCAGCACGCCCGGCAACAGACCGGCTTCGCAGAGGATCTGAAAGCCGTTGCAGACGCCGAGCACGAGGCCGCCCTTCGCCGCGAAATCCCGCACCGCGTCCATCACCGGGGCGCGCGCGGCGATCGCGCCACAGCGCAGGTAGTCGCCATAGGAGAAGCCGCCGGGCACCACCACGAGGTCGGTACCCTTCGGCAGCGCGGTCTCGGCATGCCAGACCATCGCGGACTCATTGCCCGATGCCAGCTTGAGCGCGCGCGCCATGTCGCGCTCGCGATTGATTCCGGGAAAGACGAGAACGGCAGATTTCATCTGGGAGCCTAGAGCAGTTCGACCCGGTAATTCTCGATCACGGTGTTGGCCAACAGTTTGTCGGCGGCGGCTTTCAGCGCCGCCTCCGCCTTGGCCTTGTCGGAGCCTGAGAGTTCGATGTCGAACACCTTGCCCTGACGGACGCTGGCGACGCCATCGACGCCGAGCGACTTCAGCGCGCCTTCGATGGCCTTGCCCTGCGGATCGAGGATGCCGGACTTCAACGTAACGGTAACACGTGCTTTCATATCCACCCCGTCATTCCGGACGAGCCGCGCAGCGGATCGATCCGGAATCTCGCGCAAACAATCTCTGGATTCCGGGTTCGCGGTCTGCGACCGCGCCCCGGAATGACGTTAGCTCTTCACGAGCACCGGGCCGGTGCCGGCCGGACGCTCGTTCTCCATCAGAATGCCCAGACGCTTGGCGACCTCGGTATAGGCCTCCAGCAGCCCGCCGAGATCGCGGCGGAACCGATCCTTGTCGAGCTTCTCGTTCGACTTGATGTCCCACAGCCGGCACGAGTCCGGCGAGATCTCGTCGGCGACGATGATCCGCATCATGTCGTTCTCGAACAGGCGACCGCATTCCATCTTGAAATCGACGAGGCGGATGCCGATGCCGAGGAACAGGCCGGTGAGGAAGTCGTTGACGCGGATGGCGAGCGCCATGATGTCGTCGATTTCCTGCGGCGTCGCCCAGCCGAACGCGGTGATGTGCTCTTCCGAGACCATCGGGTCGTTGAGCTGGTCGTTCTTGTAGTAGAACTCGATGATCGAGCGCGGCAGCTGGGTGCCCTCCTCGATGCCGAGGCGCTGCGACAGCGAACCCGCCGCCACGTTCCGCACCACCACCTCCAGCGGCACGATCTCGACCTCGCGAATCAGTTGCTCGCGCATGTTGAGACGGCGGATGAAATGGGTCGGCACCCCGATGTCGTTGAGGTGCTGAAACAGGTACTCCGAAATCCGGTTGTTGAGGACGCCCTTGCCCTCGATCACCTGGTGTTTCTTGGCATTGAACGCGGTCGCGTCATCCTTGAAGTGCTGGATCAGGGTTCCGGGCTCGGGGCCTTCATACAGGACCTTGGCCTTGCCTTCATAAATGCGGCGTCGACGGCTCATTGGGATGTACCGTGTTTTGTTGAAATCCATGAATTTGGTGTGCTCCGGATGACAAGGGTTACGACCACGACGGAGCTGCCGTGACGGTCGGGAACTCGAATACAAATACCGGAAACAGAACGAGAACCTGACCTGGGGGCAACCTACCCGATTGGCCTGTCCGGCACAATCGATCAGGCCCGGTTGGGCCCAACTTATACCGGTTGCCCTGCGGCTTAACGGCTCGTTGTTTTGCCGATTCGCCGCCTCTATCTAGGTGTGCAAACGGGTCGCCGCAACGCGACCGCGTTTACCATCTCCAGGGATTGGAACCGCCAAAATGACCACTTTCGACAAGCGTGAGGAAGGTTTCGAGAAGAAGTTCGCCCTCGACGAGGAAATGCAGTTCAAGGCGATTGCCCGCCGCAACAAGCTGCTCGGGCAGTTGATCGCCGAAAAGCTCGGCATGTCCGGCGAGGCCGCCACCGCCTATGCCAGGGAAGTGGTCGCGGCCGTGTTCGAGGGTGACGGCGACGTGCTCAAAAAAGTGCTCGGCGACATCAAGGCCAAAGGCGCCGATCTCACCGAGCAGGATTTGCGCAACCGGATGGATGCGCTGATGGTCGAGGCCATCGCCCAGGTGAAGGCGGGGAAATAAGGGCTCACCGTGAATTATCGGCGCGCCGGCTTCGCCGCGCTGTATTCGACACGAATAATCTCCAGCAGCCGCCGCGATGCCGCGCTGAGAAAGCCGCCGCGTCGCGTCACCGTGACGACATCATGGCTTGCCTTGAGATCGCGGACGCCGATCGTCGAAATCGACCCATGCTGCAGCTCCTCGGCGGCGTGGCTCTCCGACAGCAATGCGATGCCGAGACCGGCCTCGACCAGTCGCTTCTGTGCGGTGAGACTGTCGACCGGCGTCCAGTCGATTTCGCCGAGCCCGTGGGTCTGAAACAGCGCAAACACGTGTGACGCCGTGATCTCGCGGCGTCCGGGCACCACCGGAAAGGCGATCCAGCGCTCGCCGCGCAGATCGGCCAATCTTGCGACGCGTCGGCCTGCCCGCCGATGATCCGGCGCACATACCACCTGCAGCCGCTCGTCGAACAACACGTCGCAATCGAGCTCGCGCGAGCGGTCGCGATCGTAACGCAGGCCGATGGTCGCCTCACCGCGCCGAACGAGATCGCTGACCTCCGCGCTGGTTGCGGTGCGTAAACTCAGCTCGACCGCGGGATGTTCGGCCGCAAAGCGCTTCAGGATCGCCGATAATCGCCCGCCGGCGAGCGTGCCGACCACCGCGAGCGCGACCGGCCCCGACTTCGACTGCGTCAGCGCACGAACCGCATTCTCAGCGTCCTGGGCTGCAGCAACCGCGCGCTCGGCATACGGCACCATCACCCTGCCGGCGTCGCTGAGCATCGTCCGCCCCGCGATCCGCTCGAACAGGGGCACGCCGAGTTCCTGCTCCAACAGCGCGATCCGGCGCGAGATCGCCGGCTGCGACCGATGCAGCGCTTTCGCGGCATTCGAAATGCCGCCGCGGCGGTGAACCGTCAGAAAGGTGTCGAGCGCGTCGCTGTCCATGTCAGGCCCATGCAGAAAACTGATGATATTGAGAGAAATAACAAATTTGGCTGATATCTGGAAGCCCGCTAGAAAGGCCCCTCGGACGCTCGCAGAAGCGTTCAGGCAGGAGCCCGACCATGATCAAGATGAGCGTCTACTATCCGACCAACGGCGGCTCGAAGTTCGATCACGACTACTACCGCACCCGCCACATGCCGCTGATCCAGCAACGGCTCGGCGATGCCTGCCTGCGCTACGAGATCGATCAGGGCCTTGCGGGTCGCGAACCTGGAAGCGCGCCGGAGTTCGTCGCGGCGTGCCACATCTACTCGTCGACCCTAGGGACATTCCAGGAGGCGTTCGGTGCCCACCGTGCGGAGATCGTCGCTGATGTCGTCAACTATACGGACATCGCACCCATCGTGCAGATCAGCGAAGTCGTTGGAACGTAGATCAGCTTCGGCGGGTCCAGTCAGAACGGACAACGACATTCAGCGGAGTGAGCGATGCGAACCCAGATGCAAAAAGCCGAAGCCTTTCGCGCGCTGCACGCGCGGCCCGGCGCCTTCATCATTCCCAATCCGTGGGAAGCCGGCACCGCCAAACTACTGGCCGCGATGGGCTTCGAGGCGCTGGCGACGACGAGCCTCGGTCTCGCCAACATGCTCGGCCGTTCGAGCGTCGGCCTCGATGCCATCATCGACAATTGCCGCGTGATTTCAGAGGCGACCGACCTGCCCGTCAATGCCGATCTGGAGAACTGCGGTGCCGATGATCCGAAGACCGCAGCCAAGGCAATCGCGCGGGCCGCCGAGGCCGGCGCGGTCGGCGGCTCGATCGAGGATTCCACCGGCGATCGAAACAAGCCGATTTATGAATTCTCGCTCGCGGTCGAGCGGGTGCAGGCCGCGGTCGAGGCAGCGCGCGCACTGCCGTTCCCGTTCACGCTGACCGCGCGCGCCGAAAACCTGCTGTGGGGCCGCAACGATCTCGACGACACCATCAAGCGGTTGCAGGCCTATGAGGCCGCAGGCGCCGACGTGCTGTACTCGCCTGGCGTGCACGACATCGGCACCATCCGCACCGTGGTGTCGCAGGTCGCAAAGCCGTTCAACCTGGTGATGGGGTTCGCCGACCCGACGCTCACCGTCGATCAAATCGCAGCCGCCGGCGTCAAGCGCATCAGCGTCGGCGGCGCGATGGCGCGCCACGCGCTCGCAGCGTTTCTGAGGTGCGCGCACGAGATGAAGGACCAGGACGCGTTTACGTTCGTGCGGGATATGGCGCCGGTGAAGGAAGTCAAGGCGGCGTTCAGGTGAAAGCGGCCGTCATTCCGGGGCGCGTCGAAGACGCGAACCCGGAAGTTCGAATTTGTTTTGCAACTTTACCATCTCGAACTTCCCCGGTGCGCAATTGCGCACCTGAGGTCTGGTCCTTTGGACCATCCCAGAATGACGGCGGAAGATCGTCCTTATTCCTCCTTGAACCCGTACTCCGGCACGTTGCCGCTGGCGCCGTAATATTTGTACGGTAGGAATTTTCCGGACATCGATATCTTGACCCGGTCGCCCTTGGGATTGGCGACGCGCTCCATCACCATGTCGAAGTCGATCGCCGACATGATGCCGTCGCCGAACTCTTCCTCGATCAGCGCCTTCCAGGCCGGGCCGTTGACCATCACCATTTCGTAGAACCGATAAATCAAGGGATCTGTCGGCGGCATCGGCGTGCCGGTGCCGCGCATCGGCACTTCGTTCAGCATCGCGGTCTCGGATTTCGACAGGCCGAACAGCTCGCCGGCGTTGGCGGCTTGCGGCTTGGTCAGTTTCATCTGGCCGAGAACGGCGCCGACGATCAACACCTCGGAATAGCCGCCGATCTTTTCGCAGATATGTTTCCAGCTCCAGCCCTTCTCGCGCTTGATGTCGAGCAGCTTTTCGGTGAGGTCTTCGCGTTTCATGTTTCTCTCCCTTGCAAATTAGCGCGCAGCCGCCTGCGCTGAATTGGCCTCCACCGCCCGTGGCGGCGAAACGATGATGGGCTCGCCGAGACCCGGCCGCACCGTCGGCACGTTGCGCGGGTCGTGATCGGTCACGGTGGCCGTGAAGGTCTTGCTGCGGCTGACCAGGAAGTCGACGATATGATTTCGCAGCGCGTAGTAATAGGGGTGGCGGTGCAGATCGATGCGGCCGCGATCCTTTGGCAACGGGTTTTCCACGATCTCGGCCAGCACCGCGCCGGGACCGTTGGTCATCAGGAAGATTTTATCGGCGAGATAGATCGCCTCATCGACGTCATGGGTGATCATGAAGGCGGTCTGGCCGGTCTCCAGGCAAATCCGCCGCACCTCGTCCTGCAGCGTCCCCCGCGTCAGTGCGTCCAGCGCCGAGAACGGCTCGTCCATCAGCATGATTTTGGGCGTGATCGACAGCGCCCGCGCGATACCGACGCGTTGCTTCATGCCGCCGGACAGTTCCGACGGACGCTTGTGCTCCGAGCCCGTCAGCCCGACCAGGTCAATGAAGGTCTGCGCATGCGCCTTCACCCTGGCGCGGTCCCAGTTGCGCCATTTCGAGGTCACGGCATAGGCGACGTTGCCGAGCACTGTTCGCCACGGCAGCAGCGCGTGGCTCTGGAAGATCACGGCCCGGTCCAGACTTGTGCCTTCGATCGCCTGCCCGTCGACGATGACGGTGCCGGCGCTCGGCTGGTCGAGCCCGGCCAGGATGTTCAGCACCGTGGTCTTGCCGCAGCCGGAATGACCGATCACACAACCGAACTCGCCGCGTCCCATCGACAGCCACAGGTTCTCGAAGATCGTGGTCGTCGCGCCATTGGCCCCGGGATAGCGCCGTGCGATGCCTTCGATGGAAATGAACTTGTCGGTCATGTCAGCTCATTCCGGAAACGTGACCATGCGCGTGAACCGCGCCAGCACCTGGTCGAGCAGCATGCCGACGATCCCGATCAGCAGAATCGCGATGATGACATTGGTGATCGAGAGGTTATTCCACTCGTTCCAGACGAAGTAGCCGATGCCGGTGCCGCCGACCAGCATCTCGGCTGCGACGATCACCAGCCAGGCGATGCCGATCGAGATCCGCATGCCGGTCAGGATCGTCGGCGCCGCGGCCGGCAGGATCACCGTGAAAGCGCGCCTGACGGTGCCGACCTCCAGTGTGCGCGCGACGTTGATCCATTCCTTGCGCACCGCGGCGACGCCGAAGGCAGTATTGAGCAGCATCGGCCATACCGAGCAGATGAAGATGACGAAGATCGCCGAGATCGAGGAATCCTTGATGGTGTAGAGCGCCAGCGGCATCCAGGCCAGCGGCGAGATCGGCTTCAGCACCTGGATGAACGGATCGAGCGCCTTGTTGATCAAGGGCGACATGCCGATCAGGAAGCCGAGCGGGATCGCAACAATGACGGCCAGCAGATAACCGAGGCCGACGCGAGCGATGGAATAGCCGAGTTGAATGCCGAGCCCCTTGTCGTTCGGCCCGTTGTCGTAGAACGGCCGCTTGAGGTGTTCCCACAATTTGACGCCGACATCGAGCGGCCCCGGCATCGCCGATTTGCCCTGCGTCGCCGTCAGCCCCATCAGCTTGGCGTATTCCGGCGACATCGCGGCCACCGACGTCGTCGAGCGGGTGGCGAGGTGCCAGACACCGAGGAACGCAGCGAACAGCGCGATCGAGACCACGGCGGCACGGAAGCGGAGGGAGAAGGTCATCGGCCCTGCTCTCGCAACCCGTCGTCCCGGCGAACGCCGGGACCCATACGCCGTGTTCCTTCAATTGGGCACGATGTTAGAGGCCTTCCTTCACAAGCGCCGCCGCGGAGTATGGGTCCCGGCGTTCGCCGGGACGACAGCGGAGAATGGCGTAGCGTTCCTCTCCTCACGACGCCTTCCTGATCTTGAAGCTCGACAAATAATCGTCCGGCTTGGTCGGGTCGAACGTCTTGCCCATCACCGAGAACGATTTGTACGCGGACGTTGGCGGCTTTAGCCCCATCTCGGTCATGACCTTGCCGGTATCCGTCGCGAGATAGACCTGCTCGGCCACCTGCTTGTAGTCGATATCCCCCTTGATCTGGCCCCAGCGCTTCATCTGGGTCAGCATCCAGACCGCGAACGATTGCCAGGGGAACGGATCGAAATCGACCCGCTTGGCGTCGGTCTTGATACCGCCGAGACCATCGGCGTAGGTGCCGGTGAGCACCTGTTCCAGCACCGTAACCGGCGCATTGAGATAGTTGGCCGGTGCGATCGCTTCGGCGATCTGCTTGCGGTTCTCGGCCTTCGACGCATAGGCGGTAGCGTCGACGATGGCGCGCGTCAGCGCCGCGAAGCTGTTGGGCGAGCTGGTGATGAATTCCTTGCTGGCTGCAAAACTACAGCAGGGATGGCCATCCCAGATCTCCTTGGACAGGATATGCAGGAAGCCGACGCCGTCATAGATCGCCCGCTGGCAGATGTTGTCGGGCGCCAGGAATCCGTCGATGTTGTCGGCGCGCAAATTGGCGACCATTTCCGGCGGCGGCACCGAACGGAGTTGCACGTCGGTGTCGGGATCGAGGCCATGCTCGGCGAGGTAATAGCGCAGCAGGTAATTGTGCATCGAATAGTCGAACGGAATGGCGAACTTCATGCCCTTCCAGTCCTTCGGATCGCGCTTGTCCTTGTGCTTCATGGCGAGCGTGATGCCCTGCCCGTTGATGTTTTCGATCGCCGGCACCGCGAACGGGATCGGCTGCGCGCCGAGCCCCAGCGAGATCGCGATCGGCATCGGCGCCAGCATGTGCGAGGCGTCGTATTCCTTGTTGATGGTCTTGTCGCGGATGACGGCCCAGCCGGCGGTCTTCACCACCTCGACGTTGAGGCCCTGCTTCTCATAGAAGCCGAGCGGCGACGCCATGATGATCGGGGTCGCGCAGGTGATCGGGATGAAGCCGACCTTGAGGTCCTTCTTCTCCGGCGCACCCGCCGCGGCGAAGACTTCGGTCGCGGTCTTGATCGGAAAGAATTGCGAGATTGCGGCGAGCGCGGTCGAAGCGCCGACCGACTTCAGGAAGGCACGGCGCGCGGCGTCTTTCGGGAACATGGCGCGGACCACGGCGGAAGCGACCACGCCCTCGTAGCGCTTCTCCTCGCTCGCGACCGGTTCGCAACGCAAAGCCAGCGTCGCATGGTCGTGTTCGGCAGCGGAACGATGCTGCCCGCAGACGCAGCCGGCGCGCGAAAGCTCACGCTCGGAATCGAAAGGATCATCGAAGGTGGACATGCTGCGCCCCTTTGTCACACCGGCGCGATGGAAGTCCCATTCCACAGCTAGCCGGACGTTGATTCACGGCCCGGCCTTTGCTGGCCGGGGCCGTGAGAACCATGCAGGTTTTATGCCGCCTTGCCTGTTATGCGGGCATCGGTGGGCAAACCTTCCTCGATCGGCAGCGACGGATCGCGCGACCATTCGTTCCAGGAGCCGAAATACATCCGCACATCCTTGATGCCGGCATTCTTGAGCGCAAGGAACGTGTTCGATGCCCGCGCGCCCTTGAAGCAGTAGAGGTAGACCGTCGTGCCCGGCGTGATGCCGACGGTGGCGCATTCCGCCAGAATCTCGTTCTTCGACTTGAAGCGAGGCCCCTCCGCGGTCGGCTTCATCATGCGGTACCATTCGAGCCAGACCGCGCCGGGAATACGGCCCTTGCGCGGGCAGAAGTCCTTGCCGTAGGGCGACGAGCTTTCGCCGATCCACTCGTCGATGTCGCGCACATCGAGCAGCGCGATGCCGGGCTTGCCGATGGCGGCGAGCATGGTCTTGGCGTCGATCAGGATGTCGCCGGCTTCTGGCACGATCGCGAACGACGCCTTCACCGGCGACGGAACATCCTTGGTCACCGGCAGGCCGGCGGCTGCCCAGGCATCGTAGCCGCCATGCAGCACCTTTACCTTGGGATAGCCGAGCATGGCGAGCAGGTAATAGCCGCGGCAGGACTGGCCGAAGCCGGAATTCATCGACTGCTCGTAGATGACGGCGGTTTCCTTGCCCGACAGTCCGGCAGCGCCGAACGCATCGGCGAACTTGGTTTTCAGTTCGGCGATGCCTTCCGGCGTCGAGGTCGCAAGGAAGGTGAAGATTTCGTGGACGTTGACGGCGTTGGGCAGATGCCCCGCGGCGTAAGCGTCGGGATTGCGGGTGTCGATGACGACACTCGGTTCCTTCTTCAAGAACTCGGCGAGTTCACCGGCAGAAATCAGCACGTCCGTCATGGCAGGCCTCTCCTGTTGTGTGGTTGCTGGTTGGGGTCGATCCGAAATCCCTTGGTGCGAAATCTTCTAATGCTCGTCGCCCGCCAGCATCTTGCGAAGCTGCTTGGTGGCGGGGGTGACGATCGCGACGAAATAGGCCTCGCGCAGCCGGCGCTGGGCGCGATGGCTCTTCAGGTAGCCGCGCGCGCCGCAATGCAGCATCGCCGCATGCGCGGCCGCCACGCTGGCGTCGCCGGCGCGAAGCCGCAGCGCCACGACACGGCGCCAGTAGCTGTCGTCGGTGTTGTAGGGATCGCGCGCCAGCGCCATCGTCTCCTTCTCGAACTCGGCATGCAGTTCACGAAACTGCACCGGCTGCTGCGGCAGATATCGATTGACGTGGCCGAGCGGCGCGTCGACCTCGTCCATGATCTGGATGCAATCCTTGATCAGGCCGAGCGCCATGCCGGCCTGCAGCAGGATGAAGCCGGCGCGGATCTTCTTGACGAACGGTCCGGCAGGCTCCGCCAGGATCAACTCGTCGGGCACGAAAACGTCGCGGAATTGGACGCCGTAGGTGCCGGTGCCGTCCATCGCGAGGAACGGCTTGCACGGCTGCAGGCTGATAGCGGGATCGGAGCAATCGGCGAGGAACATCACGATGCCGCCGCCGTCCTCGCGCTCGAAGATGGTGCCGAAATAATGCCCGAGGCCGAGGTTCGAGACCCAGGGCAGCGCGCCGCGAACGACGTAGCCGCCTTCGACCTTGCGGCCCTTCAATTTCAGTTTCTCGATGCCGAAGAAGCTCTTCATCGGATTCGAAAGACCGGTCCCGCCGAGGATTTGCCCGGAGGCGAATTTGTCGGCGAATTTCGCGACCAGCTTTGGATTGTCCGAGTTCGAGGCGTACCAGACCAGCGTATCCTGACACCACGCCATGAAGGCGGTGGCGCCGCAGACTTCGCCGATCGCTGCGATCGACTGAATGGCGCAGCGCAGATCGGCTGCGCCATTCAGGGGTTGATGAGTGCCCCAGGCTCCGGCATCGCCGAGCCGTCGCAGCACTTCATCAGGATAGACCGTGCCTTCATCGATCGCCACCGCAAGGGGGGCGAGGGTCTTGCGCGCGATGTCGGCGACCTGATCGGCGATCGATGCCGATGGCAGGACGTCGTCAACCGCATGCCTGGATACCGCCGCTGAACCCATGAGACCCTCCGCACCCGTTGCCGTGTTGTGGCCTACGCGCTGACTTCGAGATTGACCGGGCGCGTAAAGGTGTTGGCGACCGGCGACCACTTCTTGACGTGGGTGACGAGCGCATCGATCTCGCTCTTCGGAACGCCCTCGCATTCCATGTCGACCTTCACCCGCACGTCGGTGAAGCCGACCGGTTTCTCGCTGACGTCGCCGGTGCCCCAGACCGCGGTGATGTTGAGGTCACCCTCGAGCTCGAGTTCGAGCTTGTTGACGGTCCAGCCGCGATGAACCGCGTTGGCGTGGAGACCGACCGCCAGGCAGGAGCCGAGCGCGGCGAGCGAGGCTTCCGACGGATTGGGCGCGGTGTCGTCGCCGAGCAGGCCCGGCGGTTCGTCGACGATATAGGGCGCGAGGTTGCGGATGTAGTTGGCGTGGCGAAACTTGCCCTCCGCCACCGTCTTGCACTTCAAGGTCTTGATGACCTTCGGATTGGCCTTGCCGTTGGCAATGAGTTGTTCCAGCCCGTTCTTGTCGATCGGAGCCAGGCAGCCTGTAAGCACTGTTTTTTGAGCGACCGCGGTCATCATTTTTCTCCCTAGAGGGTAGGATACCGAACGGTCTGTTTCCTGCACGAAGCGTGCCAGAACCCGGCTTTGCGAAAAGCCGAATGGCTTTCGCTGCTTAACGGCCCCTGCCCGAAAATCGCTCAGCACCGCGCTGCCCAAGCGTGATGCAATTGCCGAGGCAGCACGATTATTTTGAGCGCAAAGATGCGGCTTGATGATTGCGTCGCGGTTCGATTAACTGGTGCGCATGGGCAAATCAGTTCCGAAGAAGAAGCTGGTCGCGGCGGCGCATGCCGCAGGCGATGAGGAGTCTGCGCGCGGACGTTTGCTCAACGCGGCGACGCGGCTGTTCTGCCGCTACGGAATCAACGCCACCGGCATCGACGCCATCATCAACGAAGCCGGCACCGCCAAGACCACGCTCTACAAATTGTTCGGATCGAAGACCAACCTCGTGCATGCCGTGCTGGAAAGCGAAGGCAAGCAGTGGCGCGAATGGTTCATCGCCTCGATCGAAACCGGCGGCGGCGATGCGCAGACGAAACTCGCGCGTATATTCCCTGCCCTGAAGCAATGGTTCGCCGAAGAGCGCTTCTACGGCTGCCCCTTCATCAACGCGGTCGGCGAGCACGACAAGGACGCCAAGCAGTTCCGCGCCATTGCGTTGAAGCACAAGAAGGTCGTGCTCTCGCACATCGAGAAACTCGCCGATGAAATGGGCGCAGGCGAGCCGGAAATGCTGGCGCATCAGCTCGCGCTGTTGATCGACGGCGCCATCGTCGCCGCCATGGTGACCCGCGACCCCAAGGTTGCCGACACCGCGGGGCTTGCCGCCGGCAACCTGTTCGGGCCCTCCAAGGCGAGAAAGCCGAAGCGCTCCGCACAGCTCGTCGCTGTTTGAAATCCGTTAGTCTTAACGCTCGATAGCGACGCCGTTCTCAACGCTGCCTGCAACCGGAAGTTCGAAAAAGCCTGCCGGGAGTTGTAGCCGCACGCACTCCCGTATTTATACTGGTCGTCCGGTTAAGAGATCATGGGTCGGAACGCGCGATTGTCGTCACCGAATTTTTTTATTTCGGGACAGCGTAATGATTGCCGAAGACACTTTCAGGAAAATCCGCGATTTCATGTCGGTCCCGCGGGACAATCCCGAACTGCTGAAGGCACAGTACCGGGCGTTTTCGCGGCAACTGCCGCTGATGTATTTCATCCTGCTCACCAACACCTGGGCGCTGGCGGTTTCGCACTACGCCGTCGCCCCTCGCTGGCTGACGATCTACTGCCCAGCGCTGTTCACCGCGCTCTGCGGGATTCGCGTGCTCGGCTGGTGGCGGTCGCGGTCGGTGGTCCCGACCCATGAGATCGCGTTGCGGGCGCTGACCACGACCAACCGCCTTACCAGCGTACTGACCATTGCCTTCAGTGCCTGGGCGCTCGGTCTCGTCCCTTATGGCGACTCGCTCGCCCGCGCCCACGTCGCGTTCTACATGGCGATCACCGTGATCGCCTGCATCTTCAGCCTGATGCATCTGCGTCCGGCCGCCTTCACGGTCGCGATCTGCGCCAACGCCGTCTTCATCGCCTATTTCGGCTCCTCGGGTAACCTCGTATTCACTGCGATGGCAGTCAACGCCCTGCTCGTCACCATCGCCATGATGTTCATCCTGCAGGCCAACTACCGGAATTTCGCCCGGATGGTCGACGGACGGACCAGCCTGAAGGCCCTGAGCAACGAAAACTTCCGCCTTGCGAACCTCGACAGCCTCACCGGATTGCCGAACCGCCGCCAGTTCTTTGCCCGGCTCGATGAGGAGTTCGAGGCAGCCCAGGCAGAGGGCTATCGGCTTGCCGTCGGCGTGCTCGACCTCGATGGCTTCAAGCCGGTCAACGACATCTACGGCCACGCCGTCGGCGACAAGCTGCTGATGGAGGTCGGCAAGCGGCTGACCGAAGCCTGTGGCGAGGCCCACCTCGCCCGTCTCGGCGGCGACGAATTCGCTTTGATCGTCAAACGGCTCGACGACGAGGCGCTGCTGAAACAGGGAGAACAAATCTGCGCGGCCTTGCGCAAGACTTTCGAACTGACCGGAGCGACGGTGCAGATAGCCGGCTCGGTCGGCTTCACGGTGTTCCCCGAACTGGCCGGCGATGCAATCGAACTGTTCGAACAGGCCGACTACGCGCTTTACCACAGCAAGCGTACCAGCCGCGGCAACGCCGTGTTGTTCTCGGCGAAGCACCAGGACGAAATCCATCACAACGGCAGGATCGAATACGCCCTGCGCACCGCGGATTTCGATAACGAACTTTCGGTCGTATTCCAGCCGGTCGTCGATGCCCGGAACGACAAGGTAGTCGCATTCGAGGCGCTCGCGCGCTGGAACAGCGCATCGCTCGGCGCGGTATCGCCCGGCCATTTCGTTCCGGTCGCCGAGCGTGCCGGCATCATCAACCGCCTGACGCGGGTTCTGCTGGAAAAGGCGCTGGCGGCGGCCGCGAGCTGGCCGGACGACATCAGGCTGTCGTTCAACCTCTCGAACCACGACATCAATTCGCCGGAAGGCGTGATCCGAATCATGGGGATCATCCTCAAGAGCGGCATCGACCCCGCGCGCATCGACTTTGAAATCACCGAGACCGCGATCATGCGCGATTTCGAACAGGCCAAATCGGCGATCAACAGCCTCAAGACATTCGGTTGCGGCATATCGCTGGATGATTTCGGGACCGGCTATTCGAGCCTGACCCAGCTTCACGCCCTGCCGCTGACCAAGATCAAGATCGACCGCAGCTTCGTCTCCGAACTGCACGAGCGTTCGGCCAGCTACAAGATCGTCAAGTCACTGATCGCGCTGAGCCGCGATATGGGACTTGGCTGCGTGATCGAGGGTGTCGAAACCGAGCAGGAACTGAAGGCGCTGCTGCACCTCGGCGGATTCGAGATCCAGGGTTACTACTACGCCCGGCCGATGCCGGAATCCAAACTCGCCGCGTTCCTGGCCACCCCCGTCGCGGCCGCCCTGTCGGCCTGACGGCAGTGAACCCCGCCCGGACGAAACGGCGGGCGGCGCCGTCGCGCAGCCCGCCGTGATCGAAAGTTATTTCAGCGCGTCAGCAACCTTGGCGATGCCGGCATTGGCGCAGACTTCGTCCTTTTCGCCGCCCGGCGCGCCCGATACGCCCACCGCGCCGATCACTTCGTTGCCGGCCTTGATCGGCACGCCGCCGCCGACGCCGACCGTGTTCGGGATCTGCTTGAGATAGGCATTGGCCGGATCGGCGATCAGCTTCATGAATTCGAGCGAAGTCTGACCGCGGGTGCGCGCGGTGTAGGCCTTCAACCGGCTGAATTCCATGGTGTGGGGATTGGTGCCGTCACCGCGGAGCTGGGCCGCGACATTGCCGGCCTTGTCGACGATGGTAATCGACACCTTGTAGCCGTCCTTGGTGCACTGCTCGAGCGTGCCCTGGATGATGGCGAGCGACATCGCCATTGAGACGTTCTTCTCGACCTGGGGGGCCTGCGCCAACGCAGGCCCGGTGACGAGAACGGCCGCGGACGCAACGAAGGCAACACGAACAAGAAAAGGACGCATGAGGTGGTCTCCCTTGGGATTCATCGCGGTTTTCGCGAGCACTTTCTGGGTGTGCCCCGTGTTGAACCCTCGTCCGCGCCGAATAGTCCCGGACCGTCCGATGAAATTTATGTGCCCAATTGCCGCAACCGCAGTCCGAGCCCTAACGGCCGTCCCTCACGCTTGCTTCCAGCCGAGCGAGTTCGATCTCCAGATCGCGCTCGACGTCGGCCACGCCCATCTCGACCACGCGGTAGTCGCGCGCTTCCAGCCATGTCCTCCGCCCGGCGCGATCGGCGACGATGGCCTCCGACTCGTTGGCGTTGACCAGTTCGATCGCGATCCGGTGCACAAAGGAGACGAAATCGGGGATGTGGCGGCCGACCGGCGTCTGCCGTTTGAACTGGCCGGCAAAGCGGCGGTCCCGGGTCAGGGCCTGCCACAGGATCCGTTCGGCATCGGTCGGGTTACGCCGCAATAGCCGGGCGAGCCCCCGAACCGTGCTGTTGTCGCCCTGCACACTGGCGCCCTGACCGTGCTCGGCCAGCAAGGCCCGTAGCCGGGTCGCCTGCTCGCCGTCGAGCACACCGCCCTTGGCCGGACCCTTGCGGCCTTCGGCAATCGCCATAACCACCCCATGCAGAGTATGCATGTCCTGCTTGGTGGGGTCCATGCGGGTGAAAATGTTGCGCAGGTTGACCAGCATGGTCTCGCGCTTCTCGGCCGGGCGCAGGAATTCCACCTTGTCGAGTTCCCGGACCAGGTTGTCGAAGAAGGCCTGCATCTGGTGCTGCGAGGCCGGCTCGGAATGCTCGGGCATCGCGAACGGCAAGGCGCCGCCGGTCGACAGCTTGAACCATTCATAGCCGACCAGCAGCACCGCCTGCGCCAAGTTGAGCGAGGCAAAGCCCGGGTTGACCGGAAAGGTGATGATCCGGTTGGCGAGCGCGACCTCCTCGTTCTGCAGCCCGTAGCGCTCTCGGCCGAACAGGATGCCGGCGCCGCCGCCACCGGCAACATGCGCTACGATCTGGCCGGCGGCTTCCACCGGCGCCACCACCGGCTTGGCCTGGTCATGGGCGCGGGCGGTAGTCGCAAACAACAGCGTCAGATCGGCGACCGCCTGCTCGACCGTGTCGAACAATTGGGCCTGTTCCAGAATTTGGTCTGCGCCGGCCGCGGCGCGTTGCGCCGCGATGTTGGGCCAGCCGTCGCGCGGATTGACTATTCTTAGACGCGACAATGCGAAGTTGCCCATCGCGCGCGCGCACATGCCGATATTCTCGCCGAGCTGCGGCTCGACAAGAATCACAACAGGTCCGGTTAAGTCCAAACCAGACTTGGTTTTATCGGTGCCCGAACCGGACATTCTCACTTCACTTTCTGATTCAACTTGCCAAGATTTTGAATCAACGCATCAAGCGAATGATTCAAAACCTGAGATGGCGCCGCTTTCGCAAAGCACGGAGGAATTCTCAAGTCCGTTCGCCAAGTTAGTCGCGTTTCCGAGTGCGCGATCAAGGCGTGGATAAAGCTTTGCCTGAAGCGCCGCTTGTGGACGCGCCACTTTCGGATAGGCTAACAAACACACTCAAAGCGAACCTGCAAACGAAGCTTGCAAAGCGAATCTTGAGAGCCGATTCAACGGCCGAAGTCACGGGAGAGACGTCCATGCGCAGCCGATGGTCACTGGCGATTCTGGGCGCGATCCTGATCCTGGCCGGCGGCCTGCTGGCGCACCTGACCCAGACCTCAGGCGGCATCAAGATCCAGGACGTGCGCTTCAAAGGGGCCAAGGGCAACACCATGAGCGCCCTGCTCTACATCCCGGCGAACGCGACGGCACAGACCCCCGCTCCGGGCATCCTGGCGGTTCACGGCTACATCAACTCACGCGAAACCCAGGACGGCTTTGCCATCGAGTTTGCCCGCCGCGGCTATGTCGTGCTGGCGCTCGACCAGACCGGCCACGGCTATAGCGACCCGCCCGCCTTCGCCAACGGCTTTGGCGGCCCGGACGGGTTGGCGCATCTCCGCAGCCTCGACTTCGTCGACAAGAACAACATCGGCCTCGAGGGCCACTCGATGGGCGGCTGGACCGTGCTCGCCGCCGCCACCGCGATGCCCAACGACTACAAGGCGATGGTGCTGGAGGGCTCCTCCACCGGCAAGCCGTTCGCCGCCGACGGCACGCCGAGCTGGCCGCGGAATGTGGCGCTGGTATTCGCCCAATACGAGGAATTCTCCGCGCTGATGTGGGGCGAGGAAAAGGCTCGCGACGTCACCAGGAGCCCGAAGCTGTGGGCCTTCTTCGGCACCCAGGGCGCGGTCGAACCGGGCAAGGTCTACGGCGATATCGCCCAAGGCACCGCCCGGGTGCTCTACACACCGCCGATCACCCATCCGGCCGAGCACATCTCTCATGAGGCGATCGGCTACAGCCTCGACTGGTTCGGCAAGACCCTGCAGGGCGGCACGCCCCGCCCGGCCGACGACCAGATCTGGTTCCGCAAGGAACTCGGCACGGGGCTCGCGCTGCTCGGCTTCGTCGCGCTGTTGATCGGGGTGTTCGACGGCCTGCTGGAAGCTTCGATGTATTCGAACGGCCTGCGGCTGCCTGTCGTTGAGGACGGCACCATGCCGGCCCATTCGGCCGCCAGCGGTAATCGCTGGATCGTGGCCCTGATCCTGTCGGCCTTGATTCCGGCGCTGACTTACTACCCCGCGTTCGCGCTGGCCGGCACCTTCGTCAAACCGTCCGCCTGGCTCCCGCAGGGCATCACCAACCAGATCGTGGTCTGGGCCGTCATCAACGGCCTGATCACGCTGGCGCTGATGCCGTTCGCCCCCAGGCGCGCCAGCCGCCGTGGCATCGTCCTGCAGTCCCTCATCATCGCGGTTGCGACCGTCGCGGTCGGCTACGCCGCACTGTGGCTGGCGGACTTTGCCTTCAAGATCGACTTCCGGTTCTGGATCGTGGCGCTGAAACTGATGAGCGCCAAGCAGGCCCTGATTTTTCTGATCTATCTGGTGCCGTTTACGGCGTTCTTCGTGGTGGCGCTGCATGTGATGCACCGGAATTTCTCGACCATGGCCGCCGGCCGCCGCGCGCTTTACCTGACCAATATTTGCGCACTGACGCTGGGCTTCGTCGTGCTGGTGGGTCTGCAATACGGCACGCTGTGGTTGACGGGAAAGCTGTTCAACCCGCTCCCCGACCCGGGATTTGTGCCGCTATCGACCATCGTGGCGATCCAGTTCGTGCCGCTCCTGGCAATCTGCGCGGTGATCGCGACCTTCACCTGGCGGCGGACCGGCTCCAGCCTGCCCGGCGCCCTGATCTGCGGCCTGTTCGTGACCTGGTACGTCGTCGCGGGGACGGCGACCCAGGCGGCGTTCTGACCGCAAGACCTTCTGACGGCAAAATCTTCTGACGGTAAGGCGTTCCCACCCAAAGGATCGGCTGAAAGTGCATAGCGGCTTGGCTTCCGTGAGCCGGTTTGCGGTGCTATAGCCCGCATATAATCCTCCACTGACGCCCGAAACGCGCGTTTTCCCAGAAAAAGGCCCACTCCGTCATGGCAAAAATCAAGGTGACCAACCCCGTCGTCGAACTCGATGGCGACGAGATGACCCGGATCATCTGGCAGTACATCAAGGACAAGCTGATCAACCCTTTCCTCGATATCAACCTGATGTATTTCGACCTCGGGATGGAATACCGCGACAAGACCAATGACCAGGTCACGATCGATGCCGCCAACGCCATCAAGAAGGTCGGTGTCGGCGTCAAGTGCGCCACCATCACCCCGGACGAAGCCCGGGTGAAGGAATTCGGCCTGAAGGAAATGTGGAAGTCGCCGAACGGCACCATCCGCAACATCCTCGGCGGCGTGATCTTCCGCGAACCGATCATCTGCAAGAACGTGCCGCGCCTGGTCCCCGGCTGGACCAAGCCGATCATCATCGGCCGCCACGCCTATGGCGACCAGTACCGCGCCACCGACATCAAGTTCCCCGGCAAGGGCACGCTGACGATGAAGTTCGTCGGCGAGGACGGCACCGTGATCGAGCGCGAAGTGTTCAAGTCACCCGGCGCCGGCGTCGCCATGGCCATGTACAACCTCGACGACTCGATCCGCGATTTCGCCCGCGCCTCGCTGACCTACGGCCTCAGCCGCGGCTATCCGGTTTACCTGTCGACCAAGAACACGATCATGAAAGTCTACGACGGCCGCTTCAAGGACATCTTCGAGGAAATCTATGAGAAGGATTTCAAGAAGGACTTCGAAGCCAAGCGTCTGACCTACGAACATCGCCTGATCGACGACATGGTCGCCTCTGCGCTGAAATGGTCCGGCGGCTACGTCTGGGCCTGCAAGAACTACGACGGCGACGTGCAGTCCGACACCGTGGCGCAAGGCTACGGCTCGCTCGGCCTGATGACCTCGGTGCTGCTGACGCCCGACGGCCAGGTCGTGGAAGCCGAAGCCGCCCACGGCACGGTGACCCGGCACTACCGCGAGCACCAGAAGGGCAAGGAAACCTCGACCAACTCGATCGCGTCGATCTTCGCGTGGACGCAGGGCCTCGCCCATCGCGCCAAGCTCGACAACAACGAGGAACTGGCGAAGTTCGCCAAGACGCTGGAGAAGGTCTGCGTCGACACCGTCGAGGCCGGCTACATGACCAAGGATCTGGCGTTGCTGGTCGGCGCCGACCAGCGCTGGCTCTCCACCACCGGCTTCCTCGACAAGGTCGCGGAAAACCTGACCAAGGCGATGGCGGCCTGAGCCGATCTCGGTTTCGTGCGCGCCGATCACGTCATTGCGAGCGCAGCGACTTGTCCGCCGACGCTAGAAGAGCGAAGGCGGAAGCAATCCAAAAGAAAGACCGGATTGCTTCGTCGCTTCGCGCCCATGCACAAACGCTTCGCGTTTGTGCATGCAATGACGAAAACCGGAGAGCATGGTCATGACGCTGCTGAAATACGCTTTGCCCGCGACCCTGCTGCTATCCAGCTCCCTCGCCCACGCCCAAACAGCCCTCCCCGACGCCATCGCGGCGCCGGGAGAGGCCGTCATGATGACCCTGCATGCCGAGGGCGCGCAGGTCTACGACTGCAAGGCAGGCAGCGACGGTAAGCTCGGTTGGGCTTTCCGCGAACCGATCGCGACCTTGATGGCCGACGGCAAGACCGTGGGCCGACACTATGCCGGGCCGAACTGGGAATACTCTGACGGCAGCGCCGTGGCCGCCAAGGCTGCCGGCAACGCGCCTGGCGCGACGCCAAACGATATTCCCTGGCTGAAGCTCTCGGTGGTTTCCCAGCGCGGCAACGGCGTCCTCACCGGCATCACGACCGTGCAGCGGATCAACACCCAGGGCGGCAAGCTCGACGGCGCCTGTGACAAGCTAGGTGCCACCCGCAGCGCGCCCTATTCCGCGGACTACGTCTTCCTGCGCAAGGGCTGAGCGCCCGCTACTTCTCTCTCTTCTTAGTTCAAAGCCTGGATCGAACTCGCAATGACAATGCATGAGCGTGGCGCGCTTAAGAACATTCGCGCCATCACTTTCGATATCCAGGGCACCTGCGTCGACTTCTATCAACCGCTGATGCGACGCGGACAGGCGGCCAATCTCGCCAAGAACATCGATCTCGACTGGGCGCGCCTGTCGGGCGCCTGGCGCGAGATCTATCGCAAGGAGATGGACGGCGTGATCGCCGGAACGCGCTCGTGGATCAGGGTCGATCAGATCTACCGGCAGGCGTTCGACGTTCTGCTCGATCGCGAAGGGGTCAGCGCGCGTTTCACCGCTGAAGAGCGCGACAGCTTTTGCGAAGTCTGGTCGCAGCTCGACCCATGGCCGGACTCTGTCGACGGACTGAAGCGCCTGCAGAGCCGCTTCACCACGGCCACCCTGTCGAACGCCGGCATGGCCGCCGTGGTGTCCGTCTGCAAGCACGCCGGCCTGTCGTTCGACGCGGTGCTGACCGCCGAGCTGTGCAGGAGCTACAAGCCTTCGCCCGCCGTCTATCAGCTCGCGATCGATTATCTCGGATTTGAACCGGCGCACATTCTCATGGTCGCCTGCCACAAATACGACCTCGTCGCTGCACACGCGTTCGGCATGCGCACTGCATTCGTGGCGAGGCCTCTGGAGTTTGGTCCGCAGGCGAAGCCCGACACGTCGGTCGAACCCTGGCTCGATTTACACGTGCAGTCGCTGCAGGAACTGGCGACGGCGCTCGGGGCGTAGGGCTTGCAGCTTCAGAGAGACAGCAGTCCGAGCGCTATCGGGATCAAGAAATAGGCGCCGACGCCGAGCAGGAGACCCAGGACGATCCTCACCGTCCGCCCCTGAACCCTGGTGTCCAGCCAGGTCCCAAACTTCACGATAATCGTCTGTTCCAGGAACGACCTGACGGCGCCCCTGACCAAGGCGCCCAGCAATTCGAACAGCAATTCTCCGAAAAGTTTGGCCATCTACCTGTACCGCCCATTTCGGAGGTTAGTCGCACCTCGCTCCGCGGCGGTTCAGTGTCCGTCAATGGCTTCAAGGGCCGTCGTTCTCGCCATTGATGCGTCCGCATCCGATTGCGGCCAAAGAGGCCGCGCTCTAGACAGCCCGTTCGGCCTGCTCGATTTCGCCGGCGGCGATATCGCCCTTGAGCGCACCGGCGGTATCGGCGAGCCGGGCTTCTGCCGTTTCCCTGACATGGGCGGCGAGCGCCGGCACGCGTTCGATCAGTGCATGAAAATCCTGGGCGTCGAGGACCAGCAGCCTGGTCTTGCGCATCGCCGTCACGGTACCGCTGCGGTTGGTCCGGTGCAGCAGCGCGATCTCCCCGAAGAAAGTGCCGTCCGTCAACTGCACCCGCTGGCTCGGCAGGTCGATCTCGACCTCGCCCGCGGTGATGAAATACATCGAGGACGCGACATCGCCGCGCCGCACCAGCACTTCGCCGGATTCGATGGTCTGCGCCCGCAACAACCGCATGATGTCGGCGATCTCGGAGGCGCCGAGATGCGAGAACAGCGGCACCCGCGCCAGCATGCCCCAGGTGACGACGAAATCGCGCCGCCGCACTTCCTCGGCAAAGGCGCTGGAAACGATCGCCACCGGCAGCGCGATCATCGCGAAACCGACCACGATCGTGAACACCGAGACGATCTTGCCAAGCGGCGTCACCGGCACAACGTCGCCGTAACCGACCGTGCCGAGGGTGACGATGGCCCACCACATCGCCTGCGGAATCGTGCCGAACTTCTCCGGCTGCACATTGTGCTCGATGGCATAGAGCAGCGAGGCGAACAGCAGCACCGCGCCGGTCAGGATCACGATGCAGCCGAACAGCGTCCGCCGCTCGGAATGCAGCGCCGCCAGCAGCGAGCGCAGCGCCGGCGAGTACCGGATCAGCTTCAGGAACGGCAGCATGCCGAACAGCACCAGCACCCAGCGATCGCCGATCATCAGGGCGACCGCCGCCGGCAGGAACGACAGCAGATCGATGAGGCCCAGCGCCGAGAGCATATATTCGATGCGCGCGCGCATCGGCGTCATGTCGCGCAGCGAGTGCCCGACCACGGTCCAGATTCGCGCCAGATATTCCAGCGCGAACGCCACCACTGCGCCGATTTCGATCGCGGTGAACAACGGGCCGAAGCTTGCGTCCAGTTCCGGCACCGAGGCCAGGATCATCGCCAGCACGTCGGTGACGATGATGGCGACGATCAGCCGGACGAAGCGCGAGCCGACCGAATGCGGCAGGTGGTCGTGTTCGAGCAACTCATAGAGGCGGTTCCGCAAATCCGGATTGCTGATCGCGCGCTTGTCCGGGACGGTGGCCACTATGTGCTTCCCCTGTCTAGCCGGCCATCGCTTTTTCGATCGCCGCCAGCGCGGCGTCCGCCTTGGCGCCGTCGGGCCCGCCGGCCTGCGCCATGTCAGGTCGTCCGCCGCCGCCCTTGCCGCCGAGCGTGGCAGAGGCGATCTTGACGAGTTCGACCGCGGAAAAGCGCGAGGTGAGATCGGCGGTGACGCCGACCACGACACCGGCCTTGCCGTCTTCGGTAACGCCGACGATGGCGACCACGCCGGATCCGATCTGCTTCTTGCCGTCGTCGACCAGGCTCTTGAGATCCTTGGCCTCGACGCCTTCGATCGCACGGGCCATCAGCTTGACGCCGCCGGCTTCGCGGATGCCGCCGGCAGCCTGAGCGCCGTCGCCGCCGCCACCGCCGCTCATCGCGAGCTTCTTGCGCGCATCGGTCAGGTCGCGTTCGAGCTTCTTGCGCTCTTCCATCAGGGCTGCGATGCGCGCCGGCATGTCGTCGACCGTGGTGCGCAGTTCGGAGGCGGCATGCTTCGCCAGTGTCATGGTGTCGTTGGCGTGCTTGCGCGCATGACGGCCGGTCAGCGCCTCGATGCGCCGCACACCCGACGAAACCGCGCTTTCACCGGTCACCGAGATCAGACCGATATCGCCGGTACGACGCACATGGGTGCCGCCGCAGAGTTCGACCGACCAGCCGAGCGCGTTCTGGCCGTGGTCGCGGGATTGCTTGCCCATCGACACCACGCGAACCTCGTCGCCGTATTTCTCGCCGAACAGCGCACGCGCGCCGGCTTCGCGGGCATCGTCGACCGCCATCAGGCGCGTGGTGACTTCGTCGTTCTCCAGCACCACCTCGTTGGCGATGTCCTCGATCCGCGCCAGTTCTTCCGGCGTGATCGGCTTCTGGTGCACGAAGTCGAAGCGCAGGCGATCCGGCGCCACCAGCGAACCGCGCTGGGCGATGTGATCGCCGAGCACCTGGCGCAGCGCCTCGTGCAACAGATGCGTCGCCGAGTGATGCGCCCGGATCGACGAGCGCCGGCCGTGATCGACTTCGAGTTGCAATGCCGCGCCGACCTTCAGCGTGCCCTGCTCCACCGTGCCGACATGCACGAACAGATCGCCGGCCTTCTTCTGCGTATCCGACACGCGGAACTTGACGCCCTCGCCGATCATCAGGCCGGTGTCGCCGACCTGGCCGCCGGACTCCGCGTAGAACGGCGTCTGGTTCAGCACGATCGAACCGCTCTCGCCGGCGTTCAGGCTCAAAGCGTCCTTGCCGTCCTTGACCAGCGCGGTCACCACGCCTTCGGCGACCTCGGTGTCGTAACCGAGGAATTCGGTGGCGCCGAGCTTTTCGCGCAGCGGGAACCAGACGGTTTCGCTCGCAGTGTCGCCGGAGCCCGACCACGAAGCCCGCGCCTTGGCGCGCTGGCGCTCCATCGCATCGGTGAACGAGGCCTGGTCGACGCTGATGCCGCGCGACTTCAGCGCGTCCTGTGTCAGGTCGAGCGGGAAGCCATAGGTGTCGTACAGCGTGAACGCGGTGTCGCCGTCGAACATGTCGCCCTTCTTCAGGCCGGCGCTCTTGTCGTCGAGGATCGACAGCCCCCGCTCCAGCGTCTTGCGGAAGCGGGTCTCTTCCAGCCGCAGGGTTTCCTCGATCAGCTTCTCGGCGCGCACCAGGTCCGGATAGGCCTGGCCCATCTCGCGCACCAGCGCCCAGACCAGCTTGTGCATCAGCGGATCGCGGGCGCCGAGGAGCTGCGCGTGGCGCATGGCGCGGCGCATGATCCGGCGCAGCACGTAACCGCGGCCTTCGTTCGAGGGCAGCACGCCGTCGGCAATCAGGAACGCCGAGGAACGCAGATGGTCGGCGATGACACGGAACGAGGCCGCGGTCTTTTCCTCCGGTCCGTTTCCGAGCGCGGACGCGGTGGCGTCGATCAGATGACGGAACAGGTCGGTTTCGAACACGCTGTCGACGCCCTGCAGGATGCAGGCCATGCGCTCGAGGCCGAGGCCGGTGTCGATCGAGGGACGCGGCAGCGGCTGCCGGTCTTCCTTCGTCACCTGCTCGAACTGCATGAAGACGAGATTCCAGAATTCGAGGAAGCGGTCGCCGTCCTCCTCCGGGCTGCCGGGCGGACCGCCCCAGATGTGCTCGCCACGGTCGATGAAGATTTCCGAACAGGGACCGCACGGGCCGGTGTCGCCCATCGCCCAGAAATTATCCGATGTGGGAATCCGGATGATGCGGTCGTCGGAGAAGCCCGCGATCTTTTTCCAGAGATCGAATGCCTCGTCGTCGTTGTGGTAGACGGTGACGAGCAGCTTGTCTTTCTTCAGCCCGAACTCTTTCGTGACCAGCTTCCAGGCCAGCTCGATCGCGCGTTCCTTGAAGTAATCGCCGAACGAGAAGTTGCCGAGCATCTCGAAGAAGGTGAGATGGCGCGCGGTGTAGCCGACATTGTCGAGGTCGTTGTGCTTGCCGCCGGCGCGGACGCATTTCTGCGAGGTGGTGGCGCGCTGATAGCCGCGCTTCTCGACGCCGGTAAAGACGTTCTTGAACTGCACCATGCCGGCATTGGTGAACATCAAGGTCGGGTCGTTGCGCGGAACCAGCGGCGACGACGGCACGATCTCGTGGCCGTTCTCCGCGAAGAAATCCAGGAATTTTGACCTGATATCGTTAACGCCGCTCATGTTCATCCAATCGGAAGTTGGCCGGGTTTTAGCTGCAAATAGCCTCATTGCCCCCGGCGGAAACGCTTTTAGACAAGGCTATCCGCGGTGTCCAGAAACTGTGCAGGCGGATCATAGGCTTGCTGCACGACACAACTCTGGTTGATAGGCCGGGCCAGCGCGTTGACAGTGCTGGCTCGTCGTGTTTTCTGGCCCCTGTTGACGACGTCACGTCGGGAGAGACCGGCTTAAGCGCCGGCGCCGAAGGAGCAACCGCCCCGGAAACTCTCAGGCAAACGGACCGCGTGACCGACTAGCATCTGGAAAGAGACGCCAAAGGCCTATGGCCGGACCGCGTCCGCCGACGGGATAATACTCTCAGGCACAGCGACAGATGGGGCTTTCTTTCGGGTTTTGGGGACTTCTCCCCGCGACCCCTTGAGGGCCTCTGGATGCTTGCGCGCGACGAATATCCCTTATTGTGTACCCCCTTGCACGCGCTTCATGTGGCGCGCGGCGGCAAACTGGTTCCGTTCGCCGGCTATGAAATGCCGGTGCAATACGCAGCCGGCGTGCTCCGGGAACACCTGCATACCCGCTCCCATGCCGGCCTGTTCGATGTGTCGCACATGGGGCAAATCGCCCTGCGGCCGAAGTCCGGCGACGTCAAGGATGCGGCGCTGGCGCTGGAGCGGCTGACGCCGCAGGACATCGTTGCGGTTGCGCCGGGACGGCAGCGCTACGCGCAGTTCACCAACAGCGACGGCGGCATTCTCGACGACCTGATGGTGGCGAATTTCGGCGACCATCTGTTCCTGGTGGTCAATGCCGCCTGCAAGGTCGAGGACGAGGCGCATCTGCGCGCGAATCTCTCCGACACCTGCGTGATTGATTCGCTTGATGACCGCGCGCTGATCGCGCTGCAGGGCCCGAAGGCCGAATCGGCGCTGGCGAAACTTTGTGCAGACGTGACCGCGATGCGCTTCATGGATGCCGGCCCGCGCAACGTCGCCGGCATCGCCGCCTTCGTGTCGCGTTCCGGCTATACCGGCGAAGACGGCTTCGAGATTTCGGTGCCGGCCGATCGGGCCGAAGCGCTGGTGACGGCGCTGCTGGAAAACCCTGACGTGCTGCCGATTGGATTGGGCGCCCGCGACAGCCTGAGGCTGGAAGCCGGCCTGTGTCTCTATGGCCATGACATCGACACCACGACGACACCGGTCGAGGGCGCGCTGGAATGGTCGGTGCAGAAGAGCCGCCGCACCGGCGGCGCCCGCGCCGGCGGGTTTCCCGGCGCCGACAAGATCCTCGCCCAATTCGAGAAAGGCGCATCGCGCCGCCGTGTCGGCCTGCTGCCGGAAGGCCGCGCCCCGGTGCGCGAAGGTGCGCTGCTGTTTGCGGATGCCACCGCCGGCGAGCCGGTCGGCAAGGTCACCTCTGGCGGCTTCGGCCCGACCCTCAATGCGCCGGTCGCGATGGGCTACCTGCCGACGTCGCTTGCCGCCAACGGCACGCAGGTTTTCGCCGAAGTGCGCGGACAGCGCCTGCCGCTGAAGGTGGCGCCGATGCCGTTCGTTCCCAACACCTATAAACGCTGAGCAAGAGGAATTCTCATGACCACGCTGTTCACCTCCGACCACGAATGGCTCCGCATCGAGGGCGATATCGCCACCATCGGGGTCACGGACTACGCGCAGTCGCAGCTCGGCGACGTCGTGTTCGTCGAACTGCCCAAGGTCGGCCGCGCCCTGAAGAAGGCGGAGGCCGCCGCGGTGGTCGAATCGGTCAAGGCCGCCTCCGACGTTTACGCGCCGATCTCCGGCGAAGTGCTCGAGGTCAACGAAGCGCTCGCGGCCGAACCGGCGCTGGTCAATTCGGATGCCGGCGGCAAGGCCTGGTTCTTCAAGCTGAAGATATCGGACAAGAGCGAACTCGGCGGCCTGATGGACGAGGCCGCCTACGCCAAGCACACGGCCTGAGATGATGAAACCCGCCGCCATACTCACGGTGTCATCGCCCGCGAATGCGGACGATCCAGTACGCCGTGACCTTGCGGCTCGATCACTGCCGCCAATGATTACTGGATACCCCGCCTTCGCGGGGTATGACGGCGATTAACGAGGAACCAGCATGAACGCGCCGCTCAAGACCATCACCACCGAGGCCGCCACCGATTTCGTCCGCCGTCACATCGGCCCCTCGCCGCGCGACGTCGCGGCGATGCTGGAAAGCGTCGGGGCGAAATCGCTCGGCGAATTGATGGGCCAGACCCTGCCGTCCTCGATCCGGCAGAAGGCGCCGCTCGATCTCGGACGTGCCCTGAGCGAAACCGAGGCGCTGTCGCATATGCGCGAACTGGCTTCGCAGAACCAGGTGTTCACCTCGCTGATCGGCACCGGCTATTCCGGCACCCTCCTGCCGGCGGTGATCCAGCGCAACATCCTGGAGAACCCGGCCTGGTACACGGCCTACACGCCGTATCAGCCCGAGATCAGCCAGGGCCGGTTAGAGGCGCTGTTCAACTATCAGACCATGATCTGCGACCTCACCGGGCTCGACGTCGCCAACGCCTCGCTGCTCGACGAGGGCACCGCGGCGGCCGAAGCGATGGCGCTGGCCGAGCGCGCCTCGCAGGCGAAGACCAAATCGTTCTTTGTCGATGCCGACGTGCATCCGCAGACGCTGGCCGTGCTGCGCACCCGCGCCGAGCCGCTCGGCTGGCATCTCATCGTCGGCGATCCCTTCACCGATCTCGACAAATCAGACGTGTTCGGCGCGCTGTTGCAATATCCGGGTTCATCCGGCGCGGTGCGCGACCTCAGGCCGGCGATCACGGCGCTACGCGCCAAGGGTGGGCTGGCGGTGATCGCCGCCGACCTGCTGGCGCTGACGCTATTGGCCTCGCCCGGCGAACTCGGCGCCGATATCGCCATCGGTTCGGCGCAGCGCTTTGGCGTGCCGATGGGCTATGGCGGACCGCACGCGGCCTATATGGCGGTGCGCGACGCGTTGAAGCGCTCGCTGCCCGGCCGCATCGTCGGCCTCTCCGTCGATACGCGCGGTGCGCCGGCCTATCGGCTGGCGCTGCAGACCCGCGAGCAGCATATCCGCCGCGAAAAGGCCACCTCCAACATCTGCACCGCGCAGGTGCTGCTGGCGGTGATCGCCTCGATGTACGCGGTCTATCACGGTCCCGAAGGGTTGACGCATATCGCCCGCACGGTGCATCGCCGCGCCGCGGTGCTGGCGGCAGGGCTCGCAAAACTCGGCTTTGCGCCGAAGTCGCAGGCCTACTTCGACACCATCACGGTGGATGCCGACGCGATGCGCAACGAGATCGTGGCGCGCGCGCTCGCCGAGCGGATCAACCTGCGGATCGGCGAGACCACGTTCGGCATCTCCGTCGACGAAACCACCACGCCCGAAACGATCGAGGCGGTGTGGCGCGCCTTCGGCGGCAAGCTTTCTTACGCGGATATCGAGGTGAGCGCGCGCGACGCCCTTCCTGGCGAGCTGAAGCGCGGCAGCGCGTTCCTGACCCATCCGGTGTTCCACGCCCACCGTTCCGAGACCGAACTGCTGCGCTACATGCGCAAGCTCAGCGATCGCGACCTCGCGCTCGACCGCGCGATGATCCCGCTCGGTTCCTGCACCATGAAGCTGAACGCGACCACGGAAATGATTCCGCTGACCTGGCCGGAGTTCGGCAATTTGCACCCGTTCGCGCCAAAGGATCAGGCCAAGGGCTATCACGCGCTGTTCGCGAAACTCGAACAATGGCTGTGCGACATCACCGGCTATGACGCGATTTCGCTGCAGCCGAATTCCGGCGCGCAGGGCGAATATGCCGGCCTGCTGGCGATCCGCGGCTATCACGCCGCGCGCGGCGAGCCGCATCGCAAGGTGTGCCTGATCCCCTCCTCCGCCCACGGCACCAATCCGGCTTCCGCCCACATGGTCGGCATGGAGGTGGTGGTAGTCGCCTGCGACGCGCGCGGCGACGTCGACGTCAATGATCTCCGCGCCAAGGCCGATCAGCACGGCAAGGACCTGGCCGCGGTGATGATCACCTATCCGTCGACCCACGGCGTGTTCGAGGAGCACATCACCGAGATCTGCGATATCGTTCACGGCCATGGCGGACAGGTCTATCTCGACGGCGCCAACATGAACGCGCAGGTCGGCCTGTCCAGGCCTGGCGACTACGGCGCCGACGTCAGCCATCTCAACCTGCACAAGACGTTCTGCATCCCGCACGGCGGCGGCGGCCCGGGCATGGGACCGATCGGCGTCAGAGCGCATCTTAAGCCCTATCTGCCCGGCCATCCCTTCAGCAAGGCAGGTACGCCGGTCGGCCCGGTCTCGGCGGCGCCGTTCGGTTCGGCGTCGATCCTGACCATCTCCTACATCTACATTTTGATGATGGGCGGCGAAGGCCTGACGCGGGCCACGGAATTGGCGATCCTCAACGCCAACTACATCGCCACCAAACTCGATCCGCATTTCCCGGTGCTCTACAAGAACGCCAAGGGCCGCGTCGCGCATGAGTGCATCGTCGATCCGCGTCCGCTGAAGACCACCAGCGGCGTCACCGTCGACGATATTGCCAAGCGGCTGATCGACTACGGCTTCCATGCGCCGACCATGAGTTTTCCGGTGCCGGGCACGCTGATGATCGAGCCGACCGAATCGGAATCGAAGGCGGAGCTGGATCGGTTCTGCGACGCCATGATCGCAATCCGCAACGAGATTGCGGAAGTCGAAAAGGGCCGCTGGAAGATCGAGGCCTCGCCGCTGCGCCATGCCCCGCATACCGTGCACGACATCGCCGACGACGGCTGGGCCCGCGCCTATAGCCGCATCGAGGGCTGCTTCCCGGCCGGCACCTCACGCACCGACAAATACTGGTGCCCGGTCGGCCGCGTCGACAACGTCTATGGCGACCGCAACCTGGTGTGCTCGTGCCCGCCGATCGCGGATTACGCGCAAGCCGCGGAGTGACGGCCGAAAGGCCGTCATTCCGGGGCGCGCATTAGCGCGAACCCGGAATCTCGAACTTCCGGGTCTGGTCCTTCGGACCATCCCGGAATGACGTCACCTAAAAACAAAAACGGGCACTGAGAACGTCGGCAACTCAACGTCCGCAGCACCCGCTATGTCGAAACTCAGGTTACGAAAACCAGGTCTCGGAAAGTCTCACGCTTCGGCCTCGGGATCCTCGCCGTCGGCGTCGCGCTCGGGGGAGCCGGCCAGGATCTGCTCGGCGATCAGGCCTGAGTTCTGACGGATCGCCATCTCGATCTTGGCGGTCATGTCGGGGTTGGCCTTGAGGAAGGCCTTGGAGTTTTCGCGTCCCTGCCCGAGCCGCTGGCTGTCATAGGAGAACCAGGCGCCGGATTTCTCGACGATGCCGGCCTTGACGCCGAGGTCGAGGATTTCGCCCATCTTGGAGACGCCTTCGCCGTACATGATGTCGAACTCGACCTGCTTGAACGGCGGCGCCAGCTTGTTCTTCACGACCTTGACGCGGGTCTGGTTGCCGACCACTTCGTCGCGCTCCTTGATGGCGCCGATGCGGCGGATGTCGAGGCGGACGGAGGCGTAAAATTTCAGCGCGTTGCCGCCGGTGGTGGTTTCCGGCGAGCCGTACATCACGCCGATCTTCATGCGGATCTGGTTGATGAAGATCACCATGGTGTGGGACTTGTTGATCGACGCCGTCAGCTTGCGCAGCGCCTGGCTCATCAGCCGCGCCTGCAGGCCGGGCAACGCATCGCCCATCTCGCCTTCGAGTTCGGCCTTCGGCACCAGCGCCGCGACCGAGTCGACCACCAGCACGTCGACCGCGCCGGAACGCACCAGCGTGTCGCAGATTTCCAGCGCCTGCTCACCGGTGTCCGGCTGCGAGATCAGGAGCTCGTCGATGTTGACGCCGAGCTTGCGGGCATAGACCGGGTCGAGCGCGTGTTCGGCGTCGATGAAGGCGCAGATGCCGCCCTTCTTCTGGGCTTCCGCCACCGTATGCAGCGCCAGCGTGGTCTTGCCGGAGGATTCCGGCCCGTAGATTTCGACCACGCGACCCTTCGGCAGGCCGCCGACGCCGAGCGCGATGTCGAGCCCGAGCGAGCCTGACGAAATCGTCTCGATGTCCATCGAACGGTCGTTCTTGCCCAGCTTCATCACCGACCCCTTGCCGAACTGGCGCTCGATCTGGGAGAGCGCGGCGGACAGGGCCTTGGTCTTATCCATGGAGGATCCTTCGACGATACGCAGGGCAGTAGCGGACATAGGTCGTGCTCCTTATGGCGGGGATTCGCTAGCGGGACAAACGGGCGACGAAATCGTCGGGAATCGGCGGCTGATGGGAACTTCGTACCACGTTTGTTCTATGTTCGCAATATGTTCTTTTTCGCACTGTGGTACTGGCCTGTTTCGACCCCTAGTGGCCTAGTTTGAAAAACGTAGTGGCCTGATTTGGTTAGAAGGTGATTCACGGATTGTTATCAATAAATTCACGCCCGCGTTCGCTCTGCGAAACCCCGTAGTTCTCCGGAGGTGAACGTGGTTCCGTGGTCAATATTGCTCAGACGGCCAGCGCAACGTCTGATCTAGTATGACCCATGTTCACAGCAGCTCAATGTAGAGCGAAGGCCGCAGAGAAGCTGGCGCTAGCGGAGCGCGATCCCGCTCACCGCAGGAAGCACGAGGATTCCGCCCGAGCGTGGCTAATCCTGTCGGATCGCATGGAAGATGCGCCGAAAGAAGAAGAAGAGTAGGCCGCCTCAGTTGGCGGCCTCTTTCATTTTGCCTCGCCGTCGTGGCCGCGCTGGTTAGCGTCAACGATATCCTGATCGTCCAGATCGTCATCCTGATCTGCCAAGATTTCCTTATCGATTTGCAGCTTTTGAATCAGCCGGTCGATCTCCTTGACGCCGACTGCGCCGGACACGATCAGTCGGAAGCTGGCACCTTTTGCCAGCATTCCCGTAGTTAGCTCACGTTCTCCCGGCATGACCTTTACCTTTCCACTGGGCGGCGGAGGCTGCGGATTTTGATCTTCCTGCACCTCTGTCCCGGTATCATCTTCTTCGGGCGGATGAGCGCCAGCGATAGGGTCAGGTTTATCAGAACTCGTGAGTCCTGCATAGGTTATAGTGGCGTCGTAAACCTTCAAAAAGTCTCGCGCGCCCGCCTCTCCAAACTTGTGCTTAAACATCAGGTCATCAAGACAAGCCGCATCGGCTGGGCGATCCGTACCCCACTGGTTCCAGAAAAATGCGATCTGTTTCGGAAGCAGCGCGGCTTTCTTGATGACAGTCTGTTTTGTCTCCTCTTGAGCTGATCGAAGATACGCCTTTCCCCAATCGGACGTGACAATGTAACGGTCTTTGCCGCCGCCTTGATACTCCAGAAGCCCGTAATAGCGTAATGCAGCCGTCGTGCGGTCAACGTATGCCTTGCCTTTGATACCCCAAGCTTCACCGATCTTCTCTGGCCGTGCGGGGCTGCGCTTGAAATGTGCGTCAAACTCCACCAGCCGCTCGATAGCGGCCTTCAACGGTATATTCGGATATGCGGGGCTTCGGTCCCGCTGGCTGGGCGGCGACACTGCGTCAGTCATGGATATGCCCTCCTATGGCACATCCTATATGGAGCAACAGCAGATAGAGGTCAATAGTGACCCGTATTTTTATCAGTTTTTTATCGGAGATAGCGTTGACAATTTATCAGATAGGGAGCATTGATGATTTCAGGAGCGGAGATTGCCATGATCAGAAGGGTCGAGAGCCTTCCAATGCGCTAGCCGAGCATCGGAGGGCCCGGAAAAAGGAAGGGCCGCAGCGATCTCCCCTGAATAAGGAACGCTGCGGCCCTGCAATCGGCTCTAGTCTCTCAGGGATCGTCTAACGGTAGGACACCCGCCCCTACAAGTGTGGAGATGTCGGTCCGAATCCGGCTCCCTGAACCATCATCGAATTAGTGGGACCGCCTTGGTTGCAGCCGTGGCGGCCCCGATCAACCGCACCGGGGATGAGCCCGAAGCGAATGACCATCTGGTAAATATACGCCTTGCAGGGCGGATTTGCTAGAGTCTCGCCGAAAGCCATCCCTTCAACCCGAAGGATGAGCTTCGTGAACAACCTTTCCCGCGAAAAGCAGATTGAGGTCATTGCCGCCCTTTGCGAAGGCGTCGGCATCCGTACCGCCGCGCGCCTGACGGGCGTCAACCGTGGCACGGTCGGTAACCTGGCTCTCCGTGTTGGCCTTGGCTGCATGGAATTGCACGACCGCATCATGGTCGGTGTTCGCACCGAGCGGCTTGAACTCGATGAGGCTTGGAGCTTCGTCGGCAAGAAGCAGAAGAACGTCAAGCGCCACGAAATCCACGCCAAGGGCGATCAATACATTTTCATCGGCATGGCTGGAACGCAGAAGGCCATCATTAGCTGGGGCGTCGGCAAGCGGAACATGGAAAGCACCATGGACTTCCTGCACGACTTGCGCGGGCGCGTAATCGGTCAGCCCGAGATCAGCACCGATGGCTTCCACCCCTACCGCGTAGCGATCCGGGACGCCTTCGGCGACGGCGCGTCACACGGCATTATCACCAAGACCTATTCGGTAACGCACCTCGTAAAGGAAGCGCAGGGCCGCTACTCGCCTGCCGCCGTAGTAGCAGTATCGCGTGAAGTAGTATCGGGCGACCAAGATCAATACGTTTCAACGTCTTACGTCGAACGGCAGAACCTTTCTCTCCGCATGTCGTCGCGCCGGTTCACGCGGCTAACAAACGGCTTTAGCAAGAAGCTGGATAACCATATCGCAGCAGTCGCTTTGTACGTCGCGCACTACAATCTTTGCCGGACCCATGAAGCCCTCCGCACGACGCCAGCGAAGGCGCTGGGCGTGGCGGAAAAGGCTTGGAGCATTGCCCAGCTTGTGGACGCGGCGCTTGCTGTTGCGCCCGCGCTGCCCACGGAAACACCCCCGGATCGGCGGCGTAAGTTTACAGTAATTGAGGGAGGTAAAGCCTAAACCCAAAATGGGGCGCTCAAAAGCGCCCCATTTCTTATGCTGCTAATGAGACCGGCAGTTCGTCTGGCGGCAATGAAGCGGCCTCCTGGACAAGCTCTCTGGCTCTCTCACGATACTGTCGATGACGCTCCGCTTCTGCGAATTCTATGGCGTCCGCACCTTCAGCAGTGGCTGCGGTTTCCCACAGCGTTATAAGCTTTAGGTGCTTGCTCAATTCGGTTGTCGGAACGCCATGCGACTTGAAAATCGCCATAAGCCTTTCCATGAGAAACCGGGTGCCCTTTAACTTAACGCCGACGGCCCTATCTTCTGTAGGATGCAGAAGAACCGTCCTCAAGGAATCCAAACGGACAGCGCGATACGAACAATCTTCGCGCAGATAAATGAGGCAATCCATCGCAGCAAAGTACTTGGCCGCGGGTCGGAACTCAGCAAGAGAAGCGGGACCGTTGCCCGTTCCATATTCCGATAGATTTCTCATGACATTATCCCTAATTTATACGCGTGAGATACCGAGTGTTATGTTCGAACGGCAGGAGCGGTGAATTGCGAGCAGACTCGGTCCACTCCCAGAAAAACACCACGCCTTGAACGTCTTGAAGACGCGGCTTGCCCATAGAACGGAAAGCCTCGTCAACATGATCAGGCGACACCGATACAAACGTTGTGAATACCGAATCAACCGGTCTGGGACACTCTAGGATTGTGTTCCCATGGACGGACGGTCGGTAGCTGTACGTGGCAGTCGGGTTCGTGACGTAAATATACACATCCCCGTCCGCAGAACCATCTAAGTGGTAAAGGGGCCTTTTTAACCCCTTGAAAATGGCCACTGGCCTTTTTAGTCCGTCGGTTTGGACGTGAGTAAAGCCATCTGGAGGCACAGGCGGATTGCCATGGACCAAACCCACATATTCGCCAAACTTCGATTCTGCGCCTAGTTCCATGACCTTATCGATGGTCTGAGGATGGCAAATCAGCTTGATATAACCAGCACCGTGTGGATTACGGGCCCACACTAAATTGCAGTTAATAGGACTATTGACGGGTTCGAAGGCCATAAAACGCTGATTCTGTTAATGAACTATAGCATAAACACTGCCTTTAGGTGCGGAAACTTGGTTCCGCAACCCCCCGCACGGCAAATTCGCTGATTTATTTCTTGAAATCGCAAAAGAAACGGCCCCGGCGCGGGGCTGCGTGCGCTGCGGGGCCGCCTTCCTTGAGCGCCGTCGTTTTTGATTCTTAATCGGCGTGGCTGTTGCATACATGGAACACGCTGCCGTGACATCACGTATAAATACGGGTTCCTTGTTGAACCGTGGCACAAATTATGTTTGAAACATGGCTACCGGGGCATTTCATTTCCTTGGGGCTAGAGACAGCGTCATCCAGCGGTTTAGCTGTCGATGCGCTGTTTTGCGTTTGGGCCCTGTTTTAGGAGCTCCAAGTGCCAAGGAAGCGGCCCCAGAATGGAACGAACTGGAGCCGCTTGGGCTGATAAATCAGCCTACTGCGCCGGGGCTGGCTGGCGCATCATAGAGCCAAGTAAAGCCGACAGGCATCGTTCCCAGTGGCCTAGTTTGAATCTGCGAGTGGCCTAATTCGGCCAGCACCCGCACTGTGGTTACCGACTTGTTTCCGACAGCGGCGCCCCTGGTCAGGAAAACCTAGCGGCCAGAAACGATTAGGCAGCGCTTTCGCGGACCCTGTCCGTAGTTCTCCGGACGTGAACCTGGTTCCGGCAGAGAGGCCACCTAAGTAACGATACGGAATGTCGGTCGGCCGCTGGCTCTGCCATGGGTTGGCGACCATGTCCGAACCCAAATTATTCAAATGCCCCGGCACCGGAATGAACGTGCAGCATTGGCTGGCCGATGTGCCGGAGGATGCCAAAGATCGCTATTCGTCCGTGGTCTGCCCGGCCTGCACCAAGATCCATTTCATCCACAACACGACGGGCAAGCTGCTCGGCGAAAAGAAGTAACGCCGCCCCAGCTGGCGGCCTCCTTCCCCCGATCCGGTGTCGGCCTGTTTCCGATCGCACTGGCCGGGTTCCAAACCCTGATGGCGCAACGCACAGCCACCGATTGCTTATATCTGTTTTGAAGCCCGGGCGTGCCGTGCTAAAATTCCATACCAGCGCGTTATGGAGCGAAGCGCCATGGACCGATTCATCCACAACGAGAACATCCGTAATTACAAAAAGCTGCTTGAAACAGAGACGAACGAGGACAAGCGGGCGGTGCTGCGCAAGCTCCTGGCCGAGGAAGAGGCCAAGGAAATTCCCGGGAGGTTTGTTCAGTTCGACAACTCCAAACGTGGGTAGGCCGGAGAGATGCAGGCGACCTGCCGCCTTCGGGCGTGTTTGAGCTAGCTCAAGGCGGCGATCTTTCAAACCTGCTTTAAGTAGTCCCCGTAGCCGGGCGGCAACCTTCCACCCCCCGTCGTCGAGGTTATGGGCCCGGGCTCCTAGGCACTCCGGGCCCTTTCTATTTCAACACCGACTGCATTGAGATCGCGCATCCAGCGCACGGTCTTTTCAGCCGGCCGACATCAGCGCCATCGCGATGACCGCGAGCCAGCCGACGATCACGAGCGCGGCGACCGCCCCGGCGGTGATCCTGGCCTTCTCCCTGAACGTGAAGTCGCGCATCGCAATTCCCGGGTCGACAACGCCGGCGGATCGCAGGACCTCGCCCGACGCGCGTCCATGGTAAACACGTCGTTGATCATTTGAACCATTGTCGCGGTTCCACCAACACGCTCCGTCAACGGGGCTGCGCTATGACGTGCGCCATGGAGAAAGAATTCCCCCAAGAATTCCCCGAAGTCGCCGAGGCGACCCTGCTGCAGACGCTGCGGCGGCGCTACGCCTATCTGGCGGCGTGGCTGCTGAGACTAAATCGGGTACCGGAGCCGACCCGGTTGCCGGAGCCGGTGCGCCCGCTGGTGCCGCCCCGAACCCTGGTCCCGCCGCGCCAGCCTCACCCGCCGCGCCCGGAATAAAGCCGGACGGCCCCGCCGCATGGGGACATGCGGCGAGGACGCCGACGGCGGGGAACAATCTGGAGGACCACCCCGCCCTCCACGTCAGCTACGCCAGCACGAGAACCCCGTTTCAACGGCCAGCCCACCTATCCCGATCACGCCGAAACCTGCGTTGAACCTTTTGGGTTCGGCCCCGACATATTGCTGCCTGGGACATTGCATCACTCGGGGAATAAGCCTGCGCCGCCAAGCGAGTATACTCCGCTTGCGCGGCGCAGTGCGTTCGGGACGGCCTTTGCCGGAAGCCCGCTTTGTGATCGGCCCGTACTGGAATTTGGGCCCGCGGACGGGGTTGTGCCGTACAGAACCCGAATTTGGCGCGTGTCCCGGCGGCCGGATCTCGCCCGGATATTTCACCCCATGCGTTGGACAGACCGGACATTCCGGCTCCTCTCGGATGGTGGATGACCTTCTCGGTCCTGCCGGCGCCAGCAACGATGCGCGGCGCTCCCTGGAGCGGGTGACGATAAATTTACACAACCTTGGGTGATATTGAGGTTGAATGCGTATTTTGGTCGCTGCGGGACATTTGCATGATTCACAAGGGTGTCGAATACACGGTCACGGCCGGCCCGCCGGGCACCTGGAAATGGCAATTTCGGATCGGCGACAAGGTTGTGAGCGGCAAGACCGAGGCCAAGCTTCAACTGCTCGCCATGCGGCGCGTCCAGTTGCGGATCGACCGCGAACTGAAGAAGACTTCGAGCAGGTGACGCCCGTCAGTTCGCCGGGACGCGGGATCGGGCGAGGCCGGATCAAGCCCTCGCATTCCGATCAACCGGACCGGCTTTGACAGCGGGTGCTTGCCCCTGCCGAAGCTCCTTGGCGGAAACGAAACGAGCGCCGACCAGTTCGCCCCTGCGCCAGATCAGCGTGCATACCCGCAGCACTTCACCGCCCGCCGTGAGTGAAAGACCAAACAGCTTCGGCACCGGAAGGTCGCCGACTTCGAGACAGGCGCCGTTCTCGGAAATGTCGATCACGTGGCATTCGATCCACGGCGCATCCGGCGCCGGTATCAGGAATCCCGCTTTGCGCAGATCGACCCGGACATGCTTGCGCGCACCGAGGTCTTTGCGGTCTCTGGTCATGATTTCCCTCAGAGAGGAAAACCTAGCCGCAAAATACTTGAATACCGGTTACTGAAAAACACCAAATGCTCTCGCAGGTTGGCGTCCTGACCGGGTCCCACACGGGAACCCGGGCCATTCCCTGGAGCGTTTTCAAGCGAAGTGGATACCGGTTCGCGCAAAGAAAACGCGTCAGAACAAGGCTAGTCCGCGCTGGCCAGCCTGCGCATGGTGAATTCGATGTCGCCGCCGGGCAGTTCACGCCAGCTTTCGACCGAACTCATATAGGCCTGCTTGGGATAGCGATCGAGGAAATCCCGCGCCCGTATCCGCGCCTTGTCGCGGGGCAACGTGAAGGTCTCACGCAGATATCCGTCGTCCGGTTTTCGGTCCGGTTTGCGCCGGGCGGCTATCCGGCTCGCGAGATCGCGGGGACGAAAGCTCATGCCGCAACTCCAGACTTGGACGACAGGCTCAAGATAACCAGGCTCAAGATAACAACGAACGGACCGAACGAGCGGCTTGAACAACAAAAGATTTTGAGAGCTGACCCGGTGGATCAAGCGACGAACGAATGCCGTCCACCGCAGGCCATGCCCCTACTGGCTGCGCTGCACGTTGCTTCCGGTCTTGGTCTTCGGCTTCGCCGGCGCGGCTGCCGCCTTCGGCGCGTCGTTGCTGCGCACGGTGCCCCACGGATCGGAGGATGCCTTGGCATCCGGAATCTTCTTCAGCGAATCCTTGTAGGCCTTGTCCCTGGTCGCTTCCGCTTCTTTCTCCTCGGGAGTCTTGGACTGGAACTCGGGCATCAGGTTGATATTGGGGGACTGCGCGTAGGCCGGCGCCGTCAACAGCACCATCACCGCAACCGCGCTCAGCATTCTCATGACGCTCTCCATTGGGACATTCGCCCTCGGCTTTCCCGTGGATTATACCACCGCCGCAACCACGCCGCCAAGCGTGCGGGCCTCCCGCAGACCTCGGCCTAAAGGCGGTCGGACTTGCAGGACTTCGGCGATTGCACCCAGTCGTCCCAGAACGGCCCGCATTTGCTGCAGCCCGACAGCGCGAGGCCCGCGGCAATGACGCTGGCGATCAGGATCAGGCGACGCAACATGACAGTCTGCTCCCCCAAGAGCGGGATTGTGGACCCGATCATGGGCCGCAAGTCCGGCGTTTTCAAGCCGAAGCCGGTGTTCCCTTCCGCCTGACGGCCTCTATAGAATACGGCCAACGATCATTTCTGGCGGGAAACAAACTTCATGCAGCAGCACGCGGCGGAATTCGGCATCGAGGAAGCAAGGCGCATACTTGGCGAGGTATTTGCGCCGTGGGTGCTGGATCTCAATCTGTCGGTCGAAGGCTTCGATTTCACCCCGCCGGACGGGGCAGCCGACTGGCAGCCGGGCGCGATCCTGCGCATGCCGTTCTCGGAACGGCTGTGCCGCAACGGCGGCGTGGTCTCCGGCCAGGCGCTGATGGCGTTTGCCGACACCGCGATGGTGATCGCCAACCTTGCCGCCAACCGCGGTTATCGCGCGATGACGACGGTCGACCAGACCACGCATTTCATGCGCGCGGCGACCGGCGACGTGCTGGCCGACGCACGCGTGGTGCGCCTCGGGCGCACCATGAGTTTTGGTCGCGTCACGCTCTTGGGCGCCGCCGACAACAAGCCGCTGGCGATGGTGTCCAGCGCGTTCGCGATGCTGGCTTCCTGAGCCCTGTTTGCCCGAGCGCTACTTGCCGAGAACTTCTTCGGCGGCGTTGACGATGCTCATCGTCGGGTTCTTGCCGCAGTATTCGCCGAACTTCTTGGCGTTCTTGACGAAAACCTCGGTGTCGATCACCGCCTCGTCGGAATCGCCCTTGTACCAGCCGTCCATCCAGGTCAGCACCATCATGATCGTATCCTTGTCGCTGTCGACGAACTGCTTGCAGTTCATGGTCGAGAGATCGAGCACGGTGGCATTGGCTGCCGCGGATGAAAGCATCAGCGTTGCGGCGAACAGGATCGAAACGGTCGTCTTCATGATGATCTCCATTGGCGCGTAAAACTTCGAAAGCAAGATACCTGAAGGCAAGATACCTGAAGTCCTGCACATCGTGCCGGAAACCCGCGCCGGCAAGTTCCCCCGTTCGTTGTCGTAAACGGAATTCGAATGCTGGCGCAAGTGTGCGAATTTGGGTGCCGGCAACTTCGCTGCGCTATGAATGGCCATCCACATTGTTTCGGATTTGCGACGCATCGCCGCGCTGGACTAAGCCGAACAGCCGAACCGGATTTCGCATGATGTCTCCGCACGGCAAGTGCATGCGAAACCGATTACGCGATGACCGGTTCAGTATCCACCCCTGCGGCCGCCGTAATTGCCGCCGCCACCGTAGTGACCACCGCCGCCACCACCGATGCCGATCCCGATGCCGATACCGACCGGCGGTCCTGACGGCTCGTAAATCTCTCGCGGCGGCGGACGGCGATAGACCACGACCTCGTCGTCGGGCTCCTGCAACCGCCGCGGCGGCTTGCGATCGACCCGCTTGGGCGGAACGGGATCGACGTTCTTCGGCACATCGACCTTCTTCAACTGCGGCTGCGGCGCCGGCTGGATGCTGCAGGGACAGGTCAGCGCGACGTTTTGCGGCACGGCACTTATGCCGGCAACCGGCGCGATCTCCGGCCGGTTGCGCAGCCGCTCTTCCAGCCTGCGCGCCGTGCCGGTGAGATCGCTGTCGGGAAATTTTGCAAGGAAGCCGCGGTAGGAAGCCGCCGTGTTGACGATGACAGCATTGTTCCAGGCCACCATGCGAACGTGACGGTTGAGCCAGTCGCGCGCCAGCACACCGAGCGGCGTCTGCGCATAGAGACCAGCGAAGGCTTCGTAAGCCTCATCGCTGCCGTCGGCGACGATGATCGTGTTGGCTTCCTCGACCGGCTTGCCGTTGAGGTCGCGCGTCCACTCCGCAACGCTCTTCTTGATCGCAGCCGGTTTCGGACCGGCGACCGCCGGACCGAGAAAGCGGAAATCGTCGGTCAGCGAAGAACTGTCCCACGGCGTCTGGCGGCCGTCGGTGGCCTTGTTCACCGCAAGCCGCACCCGCTTGAAGGTCTCCTCGATCGGAATCCCGGACTCCCTGCCGGCGCTGAGCAGCGCCGAGGTATACGGGCTGTTGGCGCCCGAGCCGTCCTCGGCGACGGCGCCCGGCGACGTCGAGAACGACAGGAACGTTCCGGGCGCGCCGATCTTGGCATCGATGATTGCCAAGCCGGCGCCCGAAGCCTTGTTGAGTTCGGGGAACGGATTGTTGCGGCACGCATCCAGCATCAGGATGCGCATCTTGCTCGGCACCGACGTCAGCGTGTTGAGGATGTCGTTGAGGCGCACCGCCTGCAGCGGAATGTCGGCCTCCCGCTTCGGATCGACGTCGATCGGAACCAGGTAATTCTCGCCGTCGATCTGCAGGCCATGGCCGGCATAAAACACCAGCGCCACGGTGTCGGCCCCCTTGGCCGCGACCTTTCCGGCAAATTCGCTGACCTGTTGCCGCATCTCGTTCTGCGACAGATCAGCCGCGGTCGAAACCTCGAAGCCGGAATCGGTCAGCATCTGCGTGACCGCCTTGGCGTCGTTGGCCGGATTGGGCAGCGCCGGCACCGAGCGATAGGCGGATTGGCCGATCACCAGCGCGATGCGGTTTTCGGCAAAGGCCGAACCCGCGGCCAGAACCATCGACGCCGACACCATCAGCTTCAAGAATATATGACGGAACATGAGACAACCTCCGGCAAATGCAGGCTTGAGATTGGTCATGCGCCGAAAGCGAAAGGTTCAAGCCCGGCACGCCGTGTGAGGCGGCAGCAGCATCGAATTCAACGGCGATATTGTCGCAGGGACCGCAGTGTCGCAGGACTGTAGGGCCGCAGGGACAATGGGCTGCGACGAGAATAGCTATTTCGGCTTCTTGGCGGGTTCTGCCGGTCGCGCGACGCCCCACGGATCGTATTTTTCCTTTGGCTCCGGAATTCTTTCCAGCGCGGCCTTGTAGGCCTTGTCGTCGACCTTCGGCGCTTCGTCGACCTTCTTTTTCTGATCGTCGTTCGGCCGCCTCGCCTGCGCGCTCGCGGCTGTCGTGAACAACGCCAGCATGACTGCCGCAATCGTGAGAGCCTTCATCGTGCCGTTCTCCAGAGGTCGGTTCGCCCGAAAAGCTACCTCGCCGCCGGGCGATGGCAACCTGGGTTTCGAATTTGTGATGAAGCATAACCTGTTCCACCTCGCCCCGTCCGGTTTAAATTCGATCCGATGCGGCGGGACGTCGTTCACATAGCCCTGGTGGCGGGCGGGGCATTATGGCTGTCGGGCTGCGGCTTCGCCGACGTGCGTTCGCCGGTTCCGGAATTCATGCGCGCCAAGGCGCCCGAAGCAGCCCCGCTCGAAGCGCCGCCCGACGTCAAGCGGTTGTTGGGCGGAAAACTGGATTCAGTCTTTATGGCGGGCTCACAACCGACCCACGTTCGCGTCTCCGAGCCGCGACACAATTTGCGCGGCCCGGGCTGGACGGCATGCGTCAAGGCAGAACTGGTCTCGGTGACCGGCAAGCCGCTGGGGACACAGACCTACCGGATCACGATTGCCGACGGCGTGATCTCGGATCGCCGGCAGATCGAGGCCGAGGACACCTGCCTGAGCGAAAACTACGAACCGGTCTAGAGCATTTCCGGTTCTGATTGAATCAGAACCGGGCTCTAGCTTTTTGTTTTGACGCGTTTTCTCTACGCGAACCGGTATCCACTTCGCTCGAAAACGCTCTAGTTACAGGCAGCGGGTCGCCGCACGTACCGGACAGAGTTTCAGCGCGCTGGTGAGCGAGAACAGCACCCGCGCGCCGCGGCCGGGATTATCCGGCGCGCGATAGCCGAGCGGAACGGCGCCGCCGATGTCGGCCTGCAGGCCGTCCCACAGAAAGAAGCGAACGCCGCCGCCGGCCGAAGTCAGCGTCGTACCACCGTTGATGCCGAAGCCGTCGTTCCAGGCCACGCCGCTGTCGACGAAGCCGTAGAGCTGGTAGCCGCTGAGATATTTCCAGTTCGTCTTCTGGTCGAAGCGCAATTCGACCGAACCGGCAAGGCCGTTGTCGCCGCTGATCTCGGCGCTGCCATAGCCGCGGCCGAAGGCGGCGCCGCCGAGATAGAACTGCTGCGAGAGGAACATCGGCCCGGATGCCACCTGACCCGCCGATGCCAGCTTCAACGACCACGTGTCGGACAGCGTCTGGTAGCGCGTGAACCAGAAATTCAGCGCGGAGAATTTGGCCGACGCGCCGTCGCGCGACAGGAAATCGTCGTCGCGATGCGAGGCGCCGAGAATGTCGAGGCCCTGGCGATAGTTCACCGTCAGATAGTTGGTGCCGCCGAAATTATCCTGCAGCCTGTAGTCCGCCGTAACATTCGCCGTGCGGATGCGGTCGGCATAGACCGGACCGAACACGTCGTTCTCGTTGGCGTTGGTGAAGCCGATCCCGGCCGTCAGCGTCAGCGACGACTGCTGCGTCTGCAGCGGAGTGATGCTGCCGTGCAACTCGAAGGATTCGGTCTTGGTGTTGTCGCTGATCAGGTGGCGGATGTCGCCCGGCCAGACCTCGCTGTAGAAGCCGGAAGCGCCGAACCGCGCGCCGTCGGTGCCAACAGGCACCTCGTAGGACAGCCGGCCGAACGCCAGTTGGCGCGGATCGCCAGGCGTGGTCGAGAGATTCAGCACCAGTGAATCGCCGGCCGCGAGATAGGAATTGAACGCCGCCGTCGCATAGCTCTGCCACGGACCGACCGACGACGAGCCGAGGTTGTCGACGCCGAACGACGTGAAGAAGTGCCAGGTCTTCAAGGTGACGATCAGACGGAAGCGGCCGCTCGCGGTACCGATCTCTTCCAGTCCGGTGTCGTCGATGTGCACGCCGGGCCGGCCGTTGATCAGGTACAATTGCCGTTCGAGGGTGGTGAACCGCGACGGGCACTCGCCGATCACGGCGTCAAGCATGGTCCGGACGCCGAACTCTTCGGCGCCCTCGCCCTTCAGGGCTACTTCAACGATGCTGCCTTCGATGACCTGGATCTGCAGCCGGCCCTCGGCGACATCCTGGGCCGGAATGATCGCGCGGCTGAGGTGAAAGCCGGCGGCGCGATAGACGTCGCTGACGGCGGCCGCCATCGCGACCAGGTCGGCCTGTGATACCTTTTTCCCGAGATAGGGTTGATAGGCCGTGACCAGCCGTTCGTGCGGGATCGCGGTGGCGCCGGTGACGGCAACGTGGCGCAGCACGAACATCGGCCGGGTATCGGCCCGCCCTGCCTCGCTTCCGAACTGCGTTTTCGGCAACCGCGGCCGGCCGGCGGCCTGGTTTTGATCCATTTGCTGGCGTTCGAACCGCTTTTCGGTCTGTCCCGGGTCATAACCGGGCTGGTTCGCCTGCTGGGCCTGAGCTGGCAGGCAACCGATGGCGGTCAAAAATCCCAGGCCCGCGAGGAGCGCGTGCAGACGCGCAGGCATACACGTCCGTAGTTGTACGGACGTCGACCGCCAAACCCTGGTCGAACCGTTAGCCATATGATTTTTAATAGAATTTTATGGTCAACGAACCGTTAATTCCGAGCCCCGGGATTGCCGGTTCCACTCACTCAATCTTGAAACATTTCCGGTAAGCCGAAGGTCACACGCGGACCATCGGAGAGTTTCATGCGTACAGTTCTTCAGGTTTCGAGGTTGCTCGCGGCAGCGTTCGTTCTGGCGACCGCCTCCACCGCCTTTGCCGCCGACGACGGCGCCTGGACGGTCAGCAAATCCTCCGGCGAAGTCTGGCTGACGGCTTCCGGCGCCCAGCCGGCGTCGCTGACCCAGGAAGCGACGCTGAAACCGGGCGACACCGTTCGCACCGGCCGCACCGGTCGCGTCCTGCTCAAGCGCGGCGAGGAAACCATGCTGGTCTCGCCGAATTCGGTGGTCGGCATGCCCACCGAGAAGAAGGACGGGCTCTCGACCACGATCATCCAGCAGGCCGGTTCGATCCTGCTCGAAGTCGAGAAGCGCAACGTCAAGCATTTCGAGGTCGAGACCCCCTACCTCGCCGCCGTGGTCAAGGGCACCCAGTTCAGCGTCACCATCAAGGACGGCTCGACCAGCGTCGGCGTGATCCGCGGCCAGGTCGAGGTCGCCGACTTCCGTTCCGGCCAGATCGCGCAAGTGATGCCGGGGCAGCATGCAACGACTTTCACGACCGGCAAGGTCGGGCTCTCACTGGGCGGATCCGGCACTTTTAGTCCGATCGAGCAAGGCAAGCCGCGCACATCCACCGTCGAACCCATTCACGTTCCTCGTGGCGGCCTTTCTGCCCCCATCCGCGCCGGCCTCTCGACGCCCGGCAACACCGCGAGCCGGACAGCCGCTCAGCCGTCACGGCATGCGAACGTGCACGCCACACGGCCCGGCGTGACCCGCATCTCGGCTTCGATGGATGAAGTCCACCTGAACTTCCACCGCGTCACCCACGGCCTCGCCCGTGACACATCGTCGGCCAATGGCGGCACCAGGAACGCTTCCAATGCCAACACGGTCTGGGATTCCTCCAGCTCCTCGGCCAGTTCGTCAGTCGCGAGCAACAGCCCGAGCAGCAGCAACGGCAGCGCCAGCGCCAGCGCCAGCAATGGCAGCAGCAATAGCGGCAACAGCGCAGCCAGCAGCGGCTCGGCGGCGAGCAGCGGCACCGGCGCGGTCGCCGGCGTTGTCTCAACGGTCGCTGTCGTCACGGGCAATGGCAATGGAAACGGCAACGGAAACGGAAACGGAAACGGAAACGGCAACGCGAATGGCAATGGGAACGGCGCCAACGGAAACGGCAATGCTTTCGGCCACCTCAAGCACTCCAAATAACCACCGCACGCACCCGACACGACCCTGCTGAGGTTCCACGACTGGAAACGCTACCCACCAGAACGGTGACAACGTGAAACAATATCGGCCCCATCTCTTCGTCATCGTCGCACTGGCGATCGTTCTGCTATCCGGCTGGCACAATTCCCTTCGCCACGCGCTGGCCGACCTGCGGTTCGGTTGGCACACAAGGCAGGCCAGCGGCGACATCGTGGTGGTCGCGATCGACGCCCAGTCGATCGACAGGATCGGCGTCTGGCCGTGGCCGCGCCGGCTGCATGCCGATCTGATCCGGCAACTCCAGAAAGCCGACGTTCAGGATATCGCGCTCGACGTCGACTTCTCGACGCCGTCCGACCCGGCGTCCGACCGCGACTTCGCCGCCGCGCTCGAAAGCGCCGGCGGATCGGTGGTGCTGCCCTCGTTCCAGCAACCCGGCATCGACCGGACGACGATGCACATCAACCGTCCGCTGCCGCAATTTACCGATCATTCGTGGCCGGCCCTCGTCAACGTCGAGGTCGGGCCCGACGGCCTTGTCCGTCGCTACCCGTTCGGTGAAAAACTCGACGGCACGTTCTTCCCCTCGATGGCATCCGTGCTGGCCGGCCAATACGCTGAAAACCGCGCCCCCTTCCTGATCGATTTCAGCATCCGGACCACGGCGATCCCGAAAGTATCCTTTGCCGACGTATTGCGGGGCGACGAAGCGACCCTGCGGCAATTGAAGGGCAAGAAGGTCATCGTCGGCGGCACCGCGCTCGAACTCGGCGACCGCTTCAGCGTGCCGAATGGCGTCATCATGTCGGGGCCCGTGCTGCAGACGCTTGCCGCGGAATCGCTGCTGCAACATCGCGCGCTGCAATGGACCTCCAGCCTCGTCACGCTGGCCGGGCTTGGCGTGCTCGCGCTGGTCATGCTGCTGACCTGGCGCCGGCTGTCTGCCGGCCTGCGCGTCGGCCTGCTGGTCGGGACCATCATCGCCGTCGAAGCCTTCGCCTTCGTGCTGCAGATGGTGTTCCCGCTGGTTCTCGACACCTCGCTGTTCGATATCGCGATCGTGGTCTACATCGCCGCCATCGCCCTCGACGAAATCGATATCCGCGATCTGCTGGGCCGGGTCGCCGAGAGCCGTTTCCAGCGCGTCGCCATGTCGCTCGGCGACGGCCTGATCTGCACCGACGCCAACTACCTGATCACGGACTGGAATCCCGGCGCGACGGCGATCTTCGGCTATCAGCCGGCGCAAATGATCGGCCAGCCGTTCGACACGATTTGCGCCCGTGACGAAGCCGCCGCCGCAGCGCCGTTCTCGATCCGGGATGCCGCCGCGCTCACCGCCGGTACTGTGATCGAATTCGACGGACGCCGCAGCAACGGCGAAACCTTCCCGGTCGAGGCCAGCTTCTCCGGCTGGAAGGGCACCGACGGCTTCCACCAGTTCGGCGCGATCCTGCGCGACATCTCGGTGCGCAAGCGCGAAGCCGAAAAGATCCGCTATCTGGCCGAACATGATTCACTGACCGGACTGATCAACCGCAACACCTTCAACGCCGAACTGGCCACGATGGTTTCGGAGACCGCAGCCGACGGCGGCGACGTGGCGCTGCTGGTGATCGGTCTCGACGGCTTTCAGCAGATCAACGACCTGCTCGGTCACGCCACCGGCGATCTGGTGCTGCAGGCGGTTTCGAAGCGGCTGAAGGCCGTGATCCCGCCGGTCGGGACCGTCGCGCGCCTGAGCGGCGACGAATTCTGCATCGCAGCTCCAACCGCCGATATCGGCGGCGATGTCGGCCGCTTTGCCGAACTGGTCGGCGCCGGCTTTGAGACGCCCTTGATCGCCGGCAATCGCCAGCATCGTGTCCGCGTCAGCATCGGCGCGGCGGTATTCCCCGGCGACGGCAAGACCGCCGAGGAACTCCTGAGCAACGGCCATCTGGCGCTGAGCCGCGCCAAGGCGACCCGGCGCGGCGGCCACATGCTGTTCGAGGAATCGATCCGGCATGAACTCGAGACCCGCCTGACCCTCGAAGCCGAGCTGGCGCTGGCGGCGGAGCGCAACGAGTTCGAATTGTTCTACCAGCCGCAACTGCACCTCGGCGACGGCCGCCTGATCGGCGCCGAGGCCCTGATCCGCTGGCGTCATCCGGTGCGCGGCCTGGTGTCCCCGGCGGAGTTCATGCCTGTCGTCAACACCTCGCCGATTTCCGAGCGGATCGCCGAATGGGTGCTGGAAACCGCCTGCACCAAAGCTGCCGCCTGGGAGCGTGCCGGACACGCCTTGCGCATCGGCGTCAACCTCTCGCCCTCGCAGTTCCAGTCGGGCGACCTCGCGACCTCGGTCGCGCACGCCCTGGCCAAGACCGGCCTCAGCCCGACCAGCCTCGAGCTCGAATTCACCGAGGACATCCTGCTCCATGACGAACAGCGCGCGCTGAATACGTTCCTGAAGATCCAGGAGCTCGGCGTCCGCATCGTGTTCGACGATTTCGGCACCGGCTTCGCCAGCCTCAGTTATCTGAAGAAGTTCCCGCTCGACGGGCTGAAGATCGACCGTTCCTTCGTGCTCGGATTGCTGGCCAATCCCGACGACGCGGCAATCGTCTCTTCGACCATCGGGCTGAGCCGGCAGCTCGGCCTGTCCGTGATCGCCGAAGGCATCGAGAACCGCGCCACGGCCGATTTCCTCGCCAGCATGGGCTGCGAGGAAGGACAGGGCTACTTCTTCGGCCGCCCGATGCCGGCGAGCGAATTCGAGACCAGGTTCCTCGCCGTTCTCGAAACTCAAGCCGACGCCATCGTGGCCTGAGGGTCGCGGATCGCGATGACATCCTGAACGATCCGTTAACACGATCGCTCAAATTCGAGCTTCGCACCGACGGCATTCTCCATCTCTGTGCGCTAGCGTTGCCGGTGAACGCGAGAGATGCAAGCGGCCCAGGGGGTCGCCTTGCGCAACAATCGCGAACGGGGAATTGGGGAAGTGGCCGAGCTTGCTGAATCAGCCGTGGTCCGTCGTGCATCGACTGGGGATGCCACCCGTGCGCACGCGCCTGCGGTCGATGATCGTGCGGCGCTGACGCCGCTCGGCGATATCCCGAAGCCACAGTGGCGCGCGCTGTCCGAACGCGCCGTTGAACCCAATGGCTATTATCTGCCCGACTGGGAGCTGGCGGTAAACGCCTCCGCGCGCGACCGCGTCGGCGCCACCGCGCTCACTGCGTGGGGCGACAGGTCCGAACTGATCGGACTGATGCCCGTCGTCTCGATGCGGCAGGCCTACAAGATTCCCCTGCCCGCTTTGGTCAGCGCCGATCCCTACGGATCGTTGTCCACGATGCCGCTTGATCGCGATTTCGCGGAGGATGCGGCCGTCCGTTTGATGCGGGAGGCGCGGCGATCCGGCGCCCATGCGCTGATCCTGCGCGACATGTCGCTCGACGGCGCCGCCATGAAATCGTTCACGCATGTCCTGCAGCGCGACGGCCTTCGCCCAATCGTGTTGCAGTCGCATGTCCGCGCCTGTCTCGATGCCAGCCGTGACGCCGATGAACTGCTCCAGGATGCGCTCGGCAGCAAGAAACTGAAAGAGCTGCGCCGCCAGCGTAACCGCCTCGCCGATCAAGGCGCCATCAGGTTCGAGGTCGCACGTGAGCCCGACGACGTCGCCGCGGCGCTCGACACCTTCCTGAAACTGGAAGCCAGCGGCTGGAAAGGCCAGCGCGGCACCGCGCTCGGGCAGCATGCCGGCGATGCCACTTTTGTCCGCCGCGCCACCGTGGCGCTTGCGGAAACCGGCCAATGTGAAATCGTGACGCTGTGCGCCGGCGACGCGCCGGTGGCCTCCGCGATCGTGCTGCGCCACCAGGACCGCGCTTTCTATTTCAAGCTCGGCGTCGACGAGCGGTTTTCGAAATTTTCGCCGGGCGTGCAACTGACGCTGGACCTGACCCGGCATCTCTGCGCCGACCCGTCCATTCGCCTGGTCGATTCCACCGCGAACCCCGGCCACCCCATGATCGACCCGATCTGGCGCGGACGGCTGGCGATCGGCGACGTGCTGATCCCGTTGCGGCGGCACGATCCGGTGATCGCCCTCATTCAAGCCGCCCTCGGTTTGCGCAAGGCCATGCGCGAGCCGGCGCGACACCTCGTCCGGCTGGTCCGGAAACATCGGGAGAAATCCTCATGAACACCGTTACCTCGGTTGCGCCGGTCATCACGGCCGATCGCGACGCGCTGCGGCGCGACTTTCCGCTCCGGCCGTTTGCGATCCGCCACCGGCTGGCCGGGCATCCGCTGCTGACGCTGCCGCGCATCGCGCAGCTCGCCGCCGAACTGCCGCGCGACCTGATCGAATACAATTCCGGCAAGGTCGCGATCAGCCAGGATCCGGACGCCATTCCCGCGGTCGATCTCGATCCGGTCGAAGTCGTGAAGCAGATCGAGACCGCCGGCGCATGGATGGTGCTCAAGCGCATCGAGCATTCGCCGCGCTACCGCGAACTGCTGGAAGACACGCTGCTGTCGGTGGCCCGCGCGCGCGGCTTCAACAGCGTGCTGGATGCCGGCTTCGAGCAGATCGAAGGTTTTCTGTTCGTGTCGTCGCCGAATTCGACGACGCCGTTCCATCTCGACAGCGAGGACAATTTTTTCGTCCATATCCACGGCGAAAAGTTCTTCACCATCATGGACAATACCGACCGCTCGATCGTCTCCGACGACGAGATCGAACGCTCGATGACCAAGCACCGCAACCTGAAATACGACGACAGCTTCGCGGCGAAGGGCCGCGAATTCCATCTGTTCGCCGGCGACGGCTGCTACGTGCCGTATCAGTGGCCGCACTGGGTGCGAACGGCCGACAGTTTCTCGATTTCGATGGCGATCACCTGGAAGACGCGCGAAGTGCGCCGGATGAACGACCTGCACTTCTTCAACTCGATGCTGCGCGGCATCGGCCTGCCGCAGCAGCCGCCCGGCCGCCAGCCGGTACGCGACGCGCTCAAGCTCGCCTTCTACCGCACGGTGACGACGGCGATCCGTCCCTTGCGCGCCTCGATGGCGATGCGCCGCGTGTTGCGGCGGATCGCACTCGGCAAGCAGGCAAATTATTACCTGAAGGGGACGTGAGGGTTCAGGCGGCTTCGTAGCCCGCCTTACTTCAACGGTGAGTGCGGCGCCGGCAGCATGATCGTCGAATGCATCTCTTCGATATATCCCGGACCCTTGGTGAGGAATTCCTGCCAGGCCGGATCCTTCATCGCGTCGCCACGGGCCTTGGCGCGGGCGTTGAGGTCGGGATAGGCCCAGATGTGGCAGACTTCGTTGGGCTGCGCTGCCTCGGTCTGCCAGAGACCGACGATCCTGGAGTATTTTTCGCGTTCCGGCAGCACCGCGGTGAAGGCCTCTATCCACTGTCTGACCGGGCCGATGGCGCGGGCGCGGTAATTGCGGAATTCGTAGATATTACCCGTCGTCGCGGGCGCGACCGGCGGCCGGATCGCATTCATCAGGCGGATGTCCTGGTGCACCACGATCGGGCGGATCAGCGGGATATATTCGTTATTCCAGCGCGGGTTCTTGCCGAGTTCTCCGCGCAGCCGCGTGCGTTCGTCGTAGCTCGGGTAGCTCCACATGTGCATGACCTGGTTGAGCGGCCCGATCTCGGTGAACCAGTAGCCTTCGAGCTTGCCGTAATTGTCGCCGCGGACGTCGCGCGACACGGTCGAGGCCGCCTTGACGATATCGCCCAGCGTGCCCGGCTTGACGGTGTAGGTGCGCAGTTCATAGAGCATGATGCCTCCCAGGTTTTTCTTTTCGTTGGTTGTAGCCCTAGCAGGCGTAGACGATGTAGGGAAGACAGGGCACTAGAGGTCGTCTTCCGAAAGCTCCGCAAACTTCATCAAGTGTCGCAGCAAGCCGGTCTTCAACGGCTTGCTGCCATGGATCGGAACTGACAGCCTCACAACGCTGCCGCTCTTGCCATAGATGTGATGACTGCCGCTGATACGCGCAACGTCCAACCGCGGCGCTCGACAATCCGAGCGAACTCGCGGCCGGATACGGATTTCATGCAGGCAGTTCCAGCATCCGCTCGGTACCGCCCGGTTCGGGCGGGGCGACTTCAATGGATAAACATCCTTCAATCGCCTCGTGCAGATTTTGCATCAACTCTTCCATGCTGTCGCCCTGCGTGGCGCAGCCAGGGATGGCAGGGACTTCGGCCCAATAGCCTCCCTCTTCAGCCTCATGCACTACGATCTTGATCTTCATCGTCAATCTCCGATCGCCGAGCTTCGCCCGGACAGATGGCCAATTCAAGCCCGGAAAGACACAGCCGCTATTCCGCCGCCTGCGCGTTGATCTCGGCGGAGACCTGACGGATGGCGCGGGCGAGTTGGTCGGCGGGCTGGGCGCCGGACACCGCGTATTTCTGCGCGAACACGAAGGTGGGCACGCCGGAGATGCCCTTGTCGGCGGCTTCCTGCGCCTGCCCGGAGATCAAGGCAACATCCTCGTCGGTGGCGAGGCGCTTGCGGACGTCGTCGGCATCGAGGCCGACATCGGCGGCGGCCTGCACCAGCACGTTGACGTCGGTAAGGTCGCCGCCATCGCGGAAGTACAGCTCCATCAGCCGCTGCTTCATCTCGGCGGATTTGCCTTTCGCGTCGGCCCAGTGGATCAGCCGGTGGCAGTCGATGGTGTTGGGCTGGCGCTTCACCAGATCAGGCCGGTAGGTCAGTCCCTCCTCGCCTGCCGCGGTCACCACGCGGCCGGCAATGCCCTTGTAGGCCTCGACCGAGCCGAACTTGGCGGTGAGATATTCGTCGCGGCTGATGCCCTCGCGTGGCACCCAGTTGTTGAGGAAGAACGGCCGCCAGTTCACTTCCACCGGCACGTCCGGAACCAGCGCCAGCGCGTTCTCGATCCGGCGCTTGCCGATATAGCACCACGGGCAGACCACGTCGGAGACGATGTCGATCTTCAGCGGCTTCAGGGTGCTCATGGCGCTTCCTTCGGGTATCCGGACGATGCCCCGGAAAATAAGCCGAAAAGACCGCCAGACAAGGCGCTATTTGAGATGATCTGCCATCTCGCGCATCCGCCGGGCGGTCAGGTCGTCGGCCGGGAAAAAGGTCTCCAGCGCCAGCTCCGACAGCGTGACGTCGACAGGAGTGCCGAAAATCATCGTGGTCGAGATAAAGCTCAGCACGTCGCCATTGCGCCTGAGCTTGAAGGGGATCGCGACATTGTCAGCCGAGACCGGACCGGACCGCGCCGGCATCCGGTAGGCCTTCAGCTCCTGATACAGTTTCAACAGTCCCGGATCGGCGGTCGCCTCGCACTGGTGATGCAACCGCTCCAGCAAATGCGCACTCCATTCGGCGAGATTGACGGTGTGCGGCGCCAGCCCCTCGGGATGGAAGGCGATCCGCAGGATGTTGAGGGGCTGGCCGAGCAGATGCGGTGCGACGCCTTCCAGCAGCGGCGCCACCATCCGATTGGCGGTGACGAGGTTCCAGTGCCGGTCATAGGCCAGCGCCGGGTTGGGCTCGTGCGCCTTCAGCACCAGCTCGATCGCCGCGCGCGCCGATTTCAGCGCGGGATCGTCGAGCGAGCGCTGCGGAAAGGCCGGCGCGAAACCGGCGGCGACCAGCAGGACGTTGCGTTCGCGCAAGGGAACCTCCAGCCGTTCGGCCAGCTTGAGCACCATCTCGCGTGACGGCGCGGCGCGGCCGGTTTCGACAAAGCTCAGATGACGCGCCGATATCTCGGCGTCGCCTGCCAGGTCGAGCTGGCTGAGATGGCGGCGCTGCCGCCATTCGCGCAGGTGATCGCCGATATGGACAGCTTGGGAGCGCTCGGCGCGGGCCGTCGAAGCATGTGCGTTCATGGTGGGAAACCTACCACGCAAATTTCGTGGCTTCTATTACGTCCGAGGTAATCGAATTGGGCCGGCAGACGGATCATGTTGCGGTCACAGGAGATGACCAACCAAAGGAGAGACCGTCATGATCCACCCCTCCACATTCCTGAGCCGCGCCCTGCTTGCCGATGCCATCTTCAGCGGCGTGTCCGCTGCGGGCCTTACGCTCGGCGCCGGCTTGCTGGCGCCGTTCCTCAACCTGCCGGAAGCACTCCTGCGCGAGACCGGGCTGTTCCTGATTGGCTATGCCGCGCTGGTCGGCTGGCTCGGCACGCGATCGTCGGTGCAGAAGGCGCTGGCCCTGATCGTGGTGGCCGGCAATGCAGCATGGACGCTCGCCAGCATTGCGCTGCTGTTCTCGGGCGCGGTGTCGCCGAATTTTCTCGGCGAGATCGTCGTGGTGGCGCAGGCAATCGCGACCGGCGTGTTTGCGGAGCTGCAGTATGTGGGGCTGCGCAGGAGTGGCGGCGCGGTGGCGGCCTGAGCCCTGACCGTCATTGTCTGCAACAAACGCGAAGCGTTTGTCGCAGGCAATGGCGAGAAAGCGCCCTCAGCTTAGCATGAGCGCGACGATCATCCCTACAAAGGTCAGCACCAGGCCAATAATCAACATCGGCACCAGGCTGCTGCCGGAATACGGATTGGCAGCTTCCTTGGCAGTTACGGTATGGGCTCGGTACGACATCGCGTTACTCCCGTTTCATTACGACGAAACCGTCTCGTTGCGGCGAAACCGTTCGCCGACGCCGAGCATCACGCCCTGGGCGTTGGCGATGCCGAGCTCGAGGCTGGCGGCAATCCGCCGCGCCCGCTCGACGAAATGAGCGGCCGCCTCGGGCGGGCACACTTCGTTCGCAGTGGTCTCGAACAGATCGAGCCAGCGGTCGAAATGCGCGGCGTCGACCGGCAAAGGCACGTGCTTGACCATCGGCGTGCCGTGATAGCGGCCGGACATCAGCGCCACCGACGACCAGAATGCGAACATCTGCTGCAGATGCGGCTCCCAGTCCTTGATGCGGGCATCGAAGATCGGCCCCAGCACCGGATCGACGCGGACCTTGTCGTAAAACGCCCGTACCAGGCGCTCGATCATGGCCTCGTCAATCCCGGTCCGTTCGCTGATCCCGGCGATGATCTGCTCCCGCCGCTCGACTGCCGTCACGATCAACTCCTCGCTTGCCTAAATAGGTATTTCAAATGCATATTTAGACCGCTATAGTGGCTTTGCAAGCGAAATTTGCGAGGAATCCCATGCGCCTGACATCGTTCACCGATTTCGCGCTGCGCGCGCTGATGCGGCTGGCGGGCGAACCGACGCGCTCGTTTGCGACCAACGAGATCGCGGCCGAGTTCGGCATCTCCCGCAATCACCTGGCCAAGGTGGTGCGCGACCTTGCCGAGGGCGGCTTCGTCGCGACTCAGCGCGGCGTCGGCGGCGGATTCTCGCTGGCGCGCCCTGCCCGCTCGATCACGCTTGGCGAAGTGGTGCGGGCGCTGGAAGGACCGCACGCGCTGGTCGAATGTTTTCGCGACGATGGCGGCGCCTGCGTGCTGACGCCGCGCTGCCGGCTGAAGGCAAAGCTCGCCGCCGCGCGCGAAGCCTTCATGCGCGAGCTCGATTCGACCACGCTGGAGGAATGCGCCTATCCTGCCAGGCCCCGACGCAGCCCGGTGCCGGCATGACCAAACCGATCGAATTCGAAAATGGCGAGGTTGCGATCGATGCATCGATCGTCGCCGACGGGCTCGGGATAACACTCCCGCTGCTTCAGCAGGGGATGCGCGCGGGCAGTATCACGAGCGTCGCGGAGCGCGGGATCGATGCGGATCGGGGCCGCCGTCGCCTGACGTTCTTTTCCGAACACCGGCGGTTTCGCGTCGTGGTCGACGCCTCCGGCGCCATCATCCAGCGCTCGGCGCTCGATTTCGGCGAGGCAAAACTGCCGAAATCGGCACGCAAGCCCGGTGGATGAGGTCGCCTAGGCCTGCAGGGCCGTTGCCGGCGCAGCCGCCGCAACCGGCGGCTTCCGAGCCGATAGCCGCTTGCTCGCCACCCGGACACGGCTGTTGCCGTTCGCCTTGGCGACCTTGCTATGGCCGTTCAGCTCACGCTTCTTCTTCAGCTTTTCGCGCGCCTTCTTCGCCTTCGCCGCCTGCTTCTCGGCCTGTTTCAGCGCCTTGCGCTCGGCCTTTGCCTTCAGACGTGCCTTTTCGGCTCGCGCCTCGGCGCGCTTCTTCTTGCGCTTCTTTTCGCAGGCCGCGCACTTGCAGCCGATCGGCTTCAGATAGGCTTTGAAGTAGTCGGTGCCGTAGTCGTAATTGATCTCGTCGCCCGGCTCGATGTTCTTGATGGCGCGGATGATCACCTTGCGCTTGCGCGGCTTGACGTCGGATTCCGCGTTCGGCTTGCAGGCATGGTTGATGTAACGGGCGATGTTCTTGCGCACCGAACCGTCGATGGTCCAGCGGTTATTGAGCTCGAACAGGTACTTGTTCTCGATCGCGTCGTCTTTCTTCTTCTTCGAATCCAGCAAGGGTCCAAAGTAGCGAATGATCTTGCTGCCCTTCTTGATCGGCTTGGTGGCGAAGAGGCCGAGGCCGGTTGAGGAGCGGCCGACGCGATAGGGCTTGTTCTTGGGAATGGCAGGCATGGGACTGACGATGACACGCTTTGCAAACGAGGAATGGCGAAGCCGCCGTTCTAGGCCGATTCCGTGACGCTGTCAGTCGTTTCTCTTGAACCTTCCCCAGATTGCACACGTCTGAAATCATTGGGTTCCCGAGCGAAGAATGACCGCATGAAACGTGTCCCTTGTTTGCTAGCCACAGGATGGGCGGTCACCGCCCTGTCAGCCGCCGCATTAGGCTCGATTTCGCCGGCCGGCGCCCAAACATTCGCCAGCAGCTATACCTCGACGGCGCCGAAGGCATGCCGCGTCGTCAGCGCCGGCAATGAGGTCGACGACAGCGCCGTCCGGACCTGCCCCGGCAAGGCCGGTCTCGTGGTTTTGATTAGCGAGGACGACCTGCGCGAAACCGTCTCCGTCGGCCGCACCCGCGCCGCGGAGACGGTT
>Ga0209023_10000344_pt1 | contig 74748 bp, 57 predicted proteins | sample LakOneMetagenome_FD_187468 | JGI IMG/M metagenome (GOLD analysis project Ga0209023, IMG submission 187468) | Freshwater and sediment microbial communities from Lake Erie, Canada (SPAdes) (version 2) | ecosystem: Environmental > Aquatic > Freshwater > Lentic | place: Lake Erie, Canada... | reverse complement strand
CCGACGAGGGAACCCAGGCTCTGGTCGTGGAGGCCCATCACCGAGCGGTAGCCGAGGTCCTCGATCTCGTCGAACGTGAAGTCGCGACGACCCGCCGCGGGGTCAGTGCGGGCAACGGTGCCGTTGCTCAGGCCGACGTGGTCGGTGTCATCGCCACGGCTTTCGATCATTGGGACTCACGGCTCGGCGACCCACAGCTCCACATCCACGTCGTCGTGTCCAACAAGGTCCAGACGTCGGAGGACGGGCGCTGGCGCAGCCTGGACGGGCGCCCCCTTCACGCAGCTGTCGTTGCCCTGTCGGAGCACTACAACGCGGTGCTGGCCGACCGGCTCACGCGACTCTTCGGGATCGACTGGGAACAGCGGGCGCGTGGTCCCGAAAGGACGGCGGCCTGGGAGCTGGCGCCCGTCCCCGACGACCTAATCCGCGAATTCTCCTCCCGATCACGCGGAATCGAACTGGAGACTGACCGCCTCGTGGAGGCGTACGTCCGCGAGCACGGAGGGCGCCCGTCCTCCGCGGCCATCATCCGCTTCAGAGCCATAGCGACTCTGTCGACCCGGCCCGAGAAGACCGTCCGATCGCTGGCAGACCTCACCGAGGAATGGCGAGGACGGGCGGGTCAGGTCCTTGGGACGGGCGCCCCCGAATGGGCGCGTCAGATTACTGGCCATCAGGGCGCCCGTCCTCTACCAGCGGGGCTACTGCGCGCCGACGACATCCCGCTCGATGTAGCCGGGAAGGTCGCCGACGCGGTTGTTGAGGCGGTCAGCGAGAAGCGGTCGACTTGGCGCCATTGGAACCTCTGGGCCGAGGCCTCACGCCAGACGATGGGCTGGCGATTCCATAGCGCCGACGATCGAGAGCAGGCGATCGGGCTGATCGTTGCCGAAGCCAAAGCCCGGTCGGTCATGCTGACGCCACCCGAACTCGCGCAGCTCCCGGAGATGTTTCGCCGCGCGGACGGCACCTCACGATTTCGGCCGCACCACTCGACGATCTATTCATCGGCGGATCTGCTGGCCGCCGAGGACAGGCTGCTCGGACTCAGCCGCCGAACGGATGCGCCGATCGTCGGGGTCGACCGAGTCGGCCAAGCCGCTTCGACGGAGGACGGCAGACACCTCCTCAGCGAGAGCCAGGCCGACACTCTCGCGAAAGTCAGCGCCTCTGGCCGCCTGCTCGACCTGCTTGTCGGCCCTGCCGGTGCGGGCAAGACAACGGCCATGCACGCTCTCCAACGAGCCTGGCGCGCCGAGCACGGACGCGACAGCGTGGTCGGTCTCGCGCCGAGCGCGGTGGCTGCTCAGGTCCTGGCTGAGGACTTGGGCATCGAATGCGAGAACACCGCGAAGTGGCTCCATGAGCATGACCGCGGCAGGGTCGCTTTGCATTCCGGACAACTCGTGATCATCGACGAGGCGACCCTCGCCGGCACATTGACGCTCGACCGGATCAGCCGAATCGCGGCCGAGGCAGGCGCCAAGGTGTTGCTCGTGGGCGACTGGGCCCAACTCCAGTCGGTGGACGCCGGTGGTGCCTTCTCACTGCTCGTGAGCGAACGACTGGACGTTGCCGAGCTGACCGAGGTGCACCGCTTCGTCAACGCGTGGGAGCGCGAGGCGTCGCTCGATCTCCGGTTCGGACGCAGCGAGGTCATCGGCCTGTATGCCGAGCACGACCGTCTGAAGGAGGGAACGACCGATGAGATGACGGACGCCGCGTACGCCGCCTGGCGCGGGGACACCAGGTCTGGGCGGTCCAGCGTGCTTGTCACCGAGGCGACTCGGTCGGTCTTCGCGCTCAATAGGCGGGCCCGAGCAGAACGGATCCTTGACGGTGACACTCGGGCCAGCGCCGAGGTCCGGCTCGTCGACGGAGGCCACGCATCTGAAGGCGACCTCATCATCACCCGACGCAACGACCGGCGGCTCAAGCCGTTGCGAGGCGGGTGGGTCCGAAATGGCGACCGGTGGCAGATCCTGAATGTCGGTAGGGACGGCTCCGCCGAGGTGCGCCGGCTCTCCGGCACCGGGCACGGCACCGTCAGGCTGCCAGCCTCGTACGTCGCCGAGCACGTCGACCTCGGGTACGCCGTTACCGCCCATCGCGCCCAGGGCATCACGGTCGACACTTCGCATGTCGTCGTCTCCGGCACCACCACTCGCGAGAACCTCTACGTGTCGATGACCCGGGGCCGGGAGTCCAACACGGCGTACGTCGCGCTCGACCAACCAGACGACTGCCACGCCACTCCCGAGCCCGACGAGGTGACCGCCCAAACGGTTCTCTACGGAGTCCTCCAACACTCGGGTGTTGAACTTTCCGCCCATCAGACGATCCGTGCCGAGCAGGATTCCTGGGGCTCGATCGGCCAGTTGGCCGCCGAGTACGAAACGATCGCGGCTGCAGCTCAACGGGACCGTTGGGTCGAACTGCTCGATCGGTCGGGACTTTCGCGAGAACAGGTTGACGCCGTGGTCCAGTCGGACTCTTTCGGTCCACTGACCGCGGAGCTTCGTCGGGCCGAGGCAAACCACTACGACCTCGCCAGCCTGATGCCGATGGTCGTCGCGAGCCGCGGACTCGGTGATGCCGTCGACATCGGAGCCGTGCTGATGAGTCGCATTCAGCACCAAGCCGGTCGGGTCCGTCGTGGGAAGCGGAGCGCCGAACCGCACCTCATCGCGGGCTTGATCCCAGCCGCTGACGGGCCGATGGAGCAGGACATGGCGGAGGCCCTTCGCGAGAGGGCGTACCTGATCGAGGAACGTGCCATGACGCTCGCACAATCTGCGATCGATCTCGATGCGGCGTGGCTCAAGCGGCTCGGCGCGGCTCCCACGAACGAGGTTGCGCATGATCGATGGCTACGGGAGGTCGGGTCCGTCGCCGCCTACCGTGACCGGTACGGAATCGCAGCGCGGACGGGCCTGGGCGCCGACCCGGCGACGGACGCTCAGCGCCGAGACGCGGGACGCGCCGAGCAGGCCATCCGTCGAGCACGATCCATTGCGAGGGAGTCAGCGGACGACCACGAGCACAGAAGCCTGGTCCGTCGTGGTGCTGGGATCCCGTAGGTCCACGACTTGAGGGTTCGTGTGGGTTATCCACCGGGGCGCCCACAGGCAAGCGCCCTGCCCGCGGTCGGAGAGAAGGTCGCCATACGGACCGAAGGGAGACCCCGATGCTTGCCCTGCTTTGGAACCTCAGCGCCGCGATCCGCGGCTACGTGCGCTATTACATGCCCACCAACCGCGCCCTGGACTGGCTGCGTACACCGCGTGGCCTCAAATGGGCGATCCCAATCGCGGTCGTCGCGACGCCGGCGTACCTGTACGAGCTGAGCGTCGCTGCGGTCGTTGCGGCAGAGCCGGGATTCGGCTGGATGAACGTCCTCGTCATCCTCTTCCTGTGGAACGCACTCAAGTTCGCATGGATCGCAGTCCTTGCGCCGCTGGCCATTTTGAGGCCGATGCTGGGGCGAAGGACGGCAGCCACTTCGTAGGCTCATTGCGTGAGCGGCGACCGTTGACGGTGTGGGGGAAATGCGTATGAGAGCCCTACGTCGACCGTCTGGGCCCCGTCGCAGCCCGTCTTGGCTTCCGACAGTCCTGGGAGTCGACCGAACCGTGCGCGGCGCATCTCGCCAGCAAAGCCAGCCAGAATGATGCTCCCCTGCTGCAGCAGGAGTGGTCGTGGGCATGCTTGCATCTGGTTTCCCAAGCGGTTCCGGTCGGCGATAGGCGGAGGGTCAAATAGGTCCTCTGGGTTGAGTCGTCGCTGCCTCAAGACTCCCGAATGTCATGGCCCTGCAACCTCGTGGCCCCAATGCCTCACTAGGTTCGGGTCAAGCCCAACTTGATCCAAGCAATTCACCATCGCCACGTCAGACCATATTGGTGGTGAGGTACGGGATCGATCTGAAGCATGACCCACCGGTTTCGGCTGATGGGCGACGTGTCAGTGCCGGCCCTCCATTGGTCCTCGGCGCTGGTGGAGACGATGGGTCCGAATCTGCGAACGCGGGTGGGTTGTTCTGGACCTGTAAACCGAAGTTCGAGTCGCAACATCCGTGTGGGAATGGTGAAGGACACTTGGATGGTGGTTTCTGGAGTAGGGTCAGGATCGTCATCAACGAGTGAACGGACTGCGAAGGTGTGAGTCTCTCCGCGTTGCAGAGGGCGGTCGAAGACGAACGTGCAACTGTTCCAGGAGACCCCGCCGCCGTCGCCGTAGGAGAGTTGCGTGACGTCGCCGCCGAGCACGGCTTGTTGCTCAATGCGGAAACCCTCGCCGGTGTCCTTGTCCAGGCTGAGGCCGTATCGGTCGGCCCCGCTAACGAGGGCTTTGACGGTGCGATGCTCAATAATCTCGGCCGGGCAGCGGTGGTGACCGAATACATAGGCCATCGCCAGTTCGATCAGTTCGAAGGGACCACCCGATACGAATCCCGCATGTCGGTGACGTGCCTCGCCGTTGTCGGCGAGCTCGGGCAACAACTCCACCAGAGTGGTCAGGGTTGAACCCACGATAGCGTGCCTGCCGGCCTCGAGATTGGCGACCGTCGACCGGCCCAGACCGGCTCTTCCTGCGAGCTCAGTCTGAGTCCAGCGGCGCGCGAGTCGCGCGACGCGCAGACGGTTGCCAGTAACCACGCCCGTATTTCAACCCTCAGCGAGCGGCGCCGCAATGACCTAGTGCACATTCCCCAGGGTCCGCCAGAATGTTTGGACGGTCGTAGGTTCAGGAAGGACTGCGGGCGGACGGAAGGGTGCGCTCAGTACGAACAGTGGGAACTACCATCCTCGAGAGAGCTCGACGTCTTCTCGGGACCGATGCGCCCACCGAAGCTACACCTTCAACGGCGACGGATCAGCCTGGCCATAGACACGGTCCGTGGGCGCGGCTCGCGGGTCGGTCACGATTCTAAGGTGACGGCGACCCACCCACGGCTGAGATTCCCGCTCTCGGCCAGCGAGGTATCCATCGGTTGTAGACGCAAGAGGACGTCGAAGATCGTTCCGAAGTGGGCGTTGCCGTACGGAACGACGCCAACTCTGGTGCCCTCTGATACCTGGCTCAACAGGAAGACCAGTGCGTCAGCCGGCGTCGGCGGGGGAAAGATGGCCAGCGGGGTGCCGTAGACACTCACTTTCAATGCCGCATTGGGCGCATCCCCGTCCGCAACGAGTGTGGCCCCAACATGTCGGAGTTCCTTGCCCATGGATCCAAAGAGACTCCGAAGGAGCGCCAAGAACTCATCCGCAGCGAGTGCGGTGGTCCAGAACTTGCCGGGGTCGGCGTTACCCTGTTGGCCCGATGCCCGCGGTTGTTGCGGACCCGAGCTCCGCACCTTCTTCTTGCCGAACAGCCCCATGTTGCCCTCCTTGGAGTTCGCACGTTCGACCGGGTGTTGCCAGCCGACCCTATGGATTGTCACAAGCGGCTGACTGTGCCGCCGTTTCTGATTCTGTCAGCCCCGGCGACGAAACGGTGTGTCTCGGGCGGCTCAGCGGAGGGGCGGGGCTGCCCTGCACGTTTGCTCGTCCCGGACTTCCTGACTCTGCGTTCTCCTGTGCGCTCTGACCCGCCCCGGCGTCTCTGGGGACCCCATCCTTGGGATGGCCGGGGTATGTCAAGAGAACTTCGAGGTATCCGCCAGCTGAACTCGGCAAACGCGCCGAAGTCGGGCAGATCCGCGTGGCCGCGACCTGACACCTCCACGGTGCCAGGACCCACCGGAGGACATACTCGTGGCGACCTGGGGCATGGCCAGTCTGTCGACGCCGCAGCTGCGTGGAAGGCACCCGACGTTGTGCTCAAGGTGGCCGTCACCGGTTCGTGTCGGAGAAGGAACATCTGTGAGCGAGTGTTTGGCGCGAGGTTGCGCGCCGTGATGCTTCACCCGATGATGCGATCGAGATCGCCGCGCACGCCATGGCACAGGGCTCTGAGACCGGAGCAACGTGGGACGGGATAGGCGACCAGATCAAGAGCAACAAAGTCGAGGAGACTGGCATGGGATTCCTGAGCGGGCTTGAGCGTGGAGCAAGCATGTTCGTCAAGGTGTTGACCACGGCGCTGTGGGGTGCCATCGGCGTTGGCGGTTTCGCGACCGGAGTGTGGTGGATCGGACTGCTTGCGATCGCGTACCTTGCCTACATTTGGGTATGGGGAGGTAGGTGGCTCATCTACTAACTCGACTTGTACTGTGAAAGCCTGAAATGGGCTGGACGATCTGGCCGATCTACTCGCTGGTCTACGATCTGCTCTGGGATGGGCCGGCAACCCTCGCCGTAGCGCACGCAGTGGTCTCGGTGACCAGTCCAGCACTGCCTGTGATCGAGGTAGGGGCTGGCACGGGGCTGATCACACGCTCCCTCGTGGGTGCCGGCCTTCACGTGACGGCTTACGAGCCTGAGCCGCGGATGCGGAAGGAGCTCGTGGGCCGCCTTCCGCAGATTCCCACCGAAGCCCTTGCCCTCGAAGACATCCCAATATCGGACGGGGCCAAGACAGTCGTGGCCGCGAACGTGCTTCATCTCGTGCCGGATCCGGTGACCGCTCTTGCCCAGTTGCGGCTTTTGGCGGGTGAAAAGGGTGCTGTGATTGTGGTGACTCCGAAAGCGGATCGCACGCTGGCTCAAGTCATGGCGGCGCTGCGCGCGCTCGGAGTCGGACGGTGGCAAGTGGCGCGGTTTGGGGCTCTTCAGATCCTGGTGGGCGCCTTCGCGCGCCTTTGCGGTGTCAGCCTGAACTTGGAGTGGGCTGTCGACATCAGGGACTCAGCGATTACCGCACATTCGATTGAGGGCGGGCTATTTGAGCTCATGAGATTCGAGGGCGGGCCAGCGTAGCCCTCCGAGGAGTCGCAACGGTGGCCCAAGCAGTCGCCGAGATCCTTGTAATGATCCCCGTGTCTATTGCGCCTGCTGAGAGAGAGTCACGCGAGGGATATGCTGGGTGGGCCATCTCTCCGGGCTTAGAGGGCAAGCACTGGACGCACCCAATGCCCTTCGACACGTTGATGCACAAACGCGCTAGCGTGAGGGTGACCTCATTGCCTGTCTGAACTTGAGATCCGGCACAGAGGCTGGGGAATAGCCACACAGTATTCCAGGGCTTGCCCGAGGGCAAGATGGATGTCACCGGTCGTGTGCCTTCTCTGAACGAAGTAGCGGCGCAACTTGCGTCGTGGGAAGTTTCGAACTTCGACTTATCCTACGACCCCTCAACTGATGGTGCCGAGAGTTGTCTGTGATTCTTCTCCCATTCACAGGGTGTACGAGTCCGCATAGCGCCTTTGCTCGGGACCCATCAGATTCACCGACAACCGCAGGGCCGAGTTGCCGCAGATCTCATGCCGCGCGACTTCGGCAGAGTGACCCGGTGAGGCATCCGAATCAGTACGCTTCACCCATGCGACCTTGGCGTGCCCTGGCCCTCGTGGGGGCCGCCTGGATCCTTGTCGTCGCTTGCTCGGCGCAAGGGGTCACCGTGACGGCGACGCCGCCTTCCGGGTCGGCGGAGTCAGATACCGGGACGGCTGAGCCAGATGACGGGACGGCGGGTCCGTCGAACCCGCGACGTGCTTTGGAGCCGGATCTGACGATCGTCGCCCACCGCGGGTCAGCCAACGGGAACGTCAGCGAGAACGGGCTGCCAGCGCTCTTGCACGCCAGCAATCTTGGCGCTGACATGGTGGAGTTCGATGTGCGGCCAACGCTCGACCGGCGTTTGGTCGTCATGCATGACGGAGGGCTGGCTCGCACGTCGGACTGTCACGGACAGGTGTGGGCCCGCACCCTGGCCGATATCCAGGCCGACTGTCGGTTGGGTGACGGCAGCTGGGTGCCATCCTTCGACGAGTACGTCGACCTCGCACGCCGGCAGAAGATGCCTCTGATGATCGAGCTTAAGGCTGGACCAGGATGGAGTCCTGAGGCGCTCGAACAGATGCGCGACCTTCTTGGTCCAATGGCACAGCGTAAGGGCAGCGTGTTTCTATCGTTCGACGAGGACCTACTCGACCTGGCCCACGATGCCATGCCTCGGATCCCGGGTATTTGGATAGTGCCTCGGGGACTATCGTCCTCCGGCTCCCGTTCGCGCGCGGTCCTGAACAAGGCCACAGGTGGGTTCCTGGTGGACGGTGACCTGACGTCACGTGCCTGGGTGCGGACGGCCCATGAACAGGGTCAGTTGGTCTATGGCCGAGTCGTCGACACGACCATGGGGTGGCAGCGTTGCCGCCACATCGGGCTGGACGGGGTCTTGAGCAACGACCTGGTGGGCTTCCTGGCGTGGCGGACATTGCTCACCGAGTGAGCATCTCCCTGGCATCCCTTTGCTTGACCAAATGCTTCAGTGCGTCATTGATGCTGGTCATGGACTCACCTTCAACTGAGACAGAGAACGGCCAGTCCTTGTACATCGAGCTGAGCGTCACCCGACCCTCGCGGTTCACCCCATCGAACCGCCAGACGGCTTGGAGGACCTTGCCCGAAGACGACTTGACCAGTGACTGGGTGCTGGACCTGCCCTTGCCCGTATAACTCGCCCAGCCGAGCTCTGGGCTCTGCCATTCGTTGTACCGAATGAGCACGAAACGGCCATCTGAGGTCTCAGTCCAGCACTGCCAGACCATGAGTTTGGCCGGCGGGTGCCCTGCAGGAACGCAGTCACTCCTGTTGAAACTGGGATACACCCAAGCAAGCCCTTCAACGCCGGTAGGTAGGGAGCACTGGTCCGCGGTTTCCGCAGGCGTGTTATCCCAACACGTGACACCGACCGGCTGCGAATCAGTGGGGGAGGGCGACTGCGAAGACGCCGCCGGGCTGGCTGAGTCCCGGATAGAACTCGGGGACGATGAGCCATCAGGGAGGGGCGGGTCCTCCGATGTCGCCGTCGGCGCCACGTCGGCAGCGCGGTGGTCCAGCCACCAGACGCCGAGGGCCACGACACCAAGAACGAGAAGCACAGCCAGGAGCAGCGCGCCGATGCGGCCTTGCCGACGGCGTGGCACCGATGGAGGCTTCGGTCCCGCACCCGGCAGCGTTGGCACACCCACACCGGGCGTGCCAAGCGGCTCCTGCCACGGGGACCGTTGTTTCACAAACGAGACCAACGGCGGCTCGGCAGTGCCTCCAGGCGCCCCTGCACCTGTCGGAGACCCACAGTGCGTGCAGAAGGCGAGTCCGTCAGTCGGGCTGTTGCAGGTAGGGCAGGCGCTGGCTTTGACGGCCTCATGCGGCTGATGTTGGTGGCCACAGGAAACGCAGAACGGGGTCGGCCCCACAGGTTCTCCGCAGCCTTGGCAGTTGCTGTTCTCAGACATCGATGATGTCCCCTTGCGCCGTTGCCATCCTGATCCCTCCCACGAGCATCGATGAACTCGAGGCTTCAATATGCAAGCCACCATGGACCGTCAGGCCGACCGTGCCCGCCTCTTCATCCTGACCGAGTTCGCCAACGAGATTCCACCCACACACTGTCACTTGAGGACTGTAGATCTCTGACGTATCGGGGCCAATCGCGACCCGAACCTCGACGGCGCCGGTCGCTCTCACCAGCCCCTGACAGACTCCGGTCTACCCGACGTAGCCAGAGTCCCGACTCCTGAGACGGAGGTGCGCCAGCTCCGGCAGTCTGGCCCGTCCATGGCGTGGGGCCGGTCGCTCAGCCCCCAGCAGGGGTCCGGAGTCCTCTCACGTCCAGCCCGTTCCCGAAGGCGTTGGGCCTTGCGATGTCCTCATCCCGGAATATGCGCAGGCGGGTATCGCCATGATGACTCTATTAGCAAGTCGCAGGTTGGCGAAACATGGCGGCGGCGCTGTGTGCCCAGGGTGCCCCGATGGCACGTGGCGCGGTTCGTCACCTTCAAGACGCGGTTGGGGATGTGCGCGCCTCCGCAGAATACGGGGTCGCTACTTCCAGTAGCCGCCGTGGTCGTTGCAGATGAGTCCGGTGTTGTTGCACTTGCTACACGTGAGTTTGCCAAATATCCCACTGGCTCGGCCCCCGTTGCAGGCTTGGCAGTCGTGTACTGGGCGCCCGCACTTCTTGCACTTCATGGTTCTCCTTGACCTCACCAGAGGCCTGATGGCCAGACCCCGCCAAGAACATATTGCCAATGCGCGGTGGGTGGCAACCTACTGGGACAACAAGAGACCGAGATCCGACAGAACTGCCGAGGCTGCCCATCAGGGTAGCCACGTCCCATTGGGCGCGGGATTCACTGAGAGTCGAAGTGGTCTCGACCTTCAGGATCCCAAGGATGACGATTTCGACGGAGGACGAGATGCGCCGCTGAGACTGGTATGTAGGTGGGTTCTACGCGCTGGATATCTCGTCCGGTGGCATTGCCCTTGCACCAACCACCGAGGCTGACTGGAGGGGGCCACCGTGCACTCAACTGAGGTGCTGCGCGTTTGCCCCTCGAGGGGATCAATCATTCGATGCTGATGGTGAAGCCGATGTCGCAAACGACGTTCTTGAAGGTGCCCATGGAAACATCGAAGGTCTTGTGCTCGACGCGCTGCTCCTTGAATTTCCCGCAGACGAAGGCGACGAGATGTGTGACTGGCCATCTAGCGGGGAGACTTGGCGCTGCGTCGCGCCGCCATCACGGCCAGCGCGGAGCAACCGCAACAGAGGATCGCCAACATGCCCATGTTCATCATCCAGTGAGCGGGCGTGTGGATCGCGATCCAATCCAGTTCCGCACCCTGGGCCCGAAGTGGGCGCTGGATGGCAACGGTCGAAGCGCAGGCTGCGTAGGCCCACCGCGCAGGGGATAGCCAAGACAGTTGCTCGAGGAATGGCCGGCCCGATACGCCCACAAGCGCGCCTGACAAGACAAGCTGCAACATCACCACGCCAACAAGTGCCGGCATCGTCTGCTCGGTGCTGGTCAACACGGCGGAGAGGGTCAGGCCGACTACCGCCATCGTGAAGCAGAGTGCGCCGATGGCCAGGGCAAGCTCGAAGCGCCCGAGACCGATCGCGCCTCCAAAGTCCGGCCCGGGGAGTCCGACGGTTGCGAAGATGGTGACTACGACACCCTGAATGAAGGTCACGGCGCCTAGCACCGCGATCTTGCTGGCCAGGTAGACGTCGGGCGACAGGCCAACGGCGTACTCACGACGGAATATGGGCCGTTCGCTCACCAGCTCGCGGATCGCCATGGCAGTCCCCATCAAGGCGGCGGCGACGATCAGTAGGGTGACTCGCTTCCCGGCCTCCTCAGCGCTTACCGTTCCGGCTGGGCTCAGGGGGGCCTCGAGCAGAGAGAAGCCGCCTTGACCTGGCACGACTCCGCTCAGAATGCCCAGGATGAGCGGCATGGCGATCACCATTGCCAGCAGGAGCCGATCGGCCGCCACGACGGCGGCATTTCGGCGGATGAGAGTCCGGAGATGACTCTTCATGGTCGTCCGCGAGGGCTTCGGCTTGACTCGCGGCCCGATAGGAGCCGCCGCGGGAGGCGCTGCGAGCGGAACTGGTGGGCTTGTCCTGACGAGAGACCTCGACTGGTCAAGCTTATCGAACACCTCTGGGTAGGAAGAGCACCCGAAGTGCGACAGGACGTCGGTGGGATCGCCGAAGTAGGCAACCCTTCCGCCTGGAGCGAGCACGAGCACGTTGTCGCAGGTGTCAAGTGCCAGCACGGAATGCGTGACGACAACGATGATGCGACCCTCGTCGGCCAACGCCCTGAGTTGTCTCATGACTTCAACATCGAGCCCCGGATCCAGGCCAGAGGTCGGCTCGTCGAGGACGAGTAGCGGCGGTGCCGTCAGCAGCTCCGTGGCAATGGAAACACGTTTGCGTTGCCCACCGGAGAGTTGTGTGCCAATGCGGTTGTCCATGCGTTCCAAGAGCTGGAGCTGGCCGGCAACGAGACTGACTTGGTGTGCACGCTCCTGTGGGCTTGTATCAGGAGGAAGTCGTAGCTCAGCCGAGAAGCCGAGGGCTTGCGCCACCTTGAGCTGATGATGCTGGATGTCTTGTTGGGGAACGAGGCCAATCTGGAAGCGCAGCTGCTCATAGTGGGAGTACAGATCAAGGTCCTGCCAGGTCACTCGGCCGGCGGTCGCTGGCTGGAGTCCGGTCATGGCGCCTAGCAAGGTCGACTTGCCAGCACCTGAGGGGCCTATGACAGCAGTGAGACTGGCTGGAGCGAGCTTGAAGGAGACGTCATCCAGGAGGCGGCGCCCCTTGACGTCGAAGGCGAGCGACTCAGCGTAGAAGGCCTGATCCCGCACGGCCGGTGCGGGGGCGAGCGCCTGGCCGTCCCATCGCAGGGACCGGGTGCTGACCAGAACCTCGGCGCCCGGCGTCAGGAGAACCGGCCCCTGAACTCGTTCGCCGTTGACGAATGTGCCGCGGAAGCTGTCCAGGTCATGGATGACTGGGGGGCGACTCAGGTCGATTCGCGCGTGGAACCGGGAAACGAGGGGATCGGCGACGACCACCTGATTCCCGGGATCTCTTCCGACAGTCAGCGTTGGCACTGGAGGTTGCTCGGCCAGGCTCTCCAGCGGAGGGAGGGGCTGCACACGGGGCGACACCGTGAGGGGTCGACCTTGGACTCCCGGGGCAGGAGTGGTTGATCTGGCGGTTGGTTCGCCGCACCGACCGCAGAAAGACCCGCTCGTCGCGCTCCCACACGCTCCGCAATACTGTCCCACCGTCAACTCCCAGAGCACTAGCTTGTCTACTCCTGCCGAGCGCGGAAGGAGAACCAAGTCGCTGAATCGCTGGGATGAGGGTAAGCGTTGCGATCCAGCCGCGTTGCGGCGTCCCGGTCTTTGAGGCCAGCAGCGGCAGGTCGACTGCAACCGTCTAGGCTCCTGCCTAGATCGCCGGAGGGGGGAGAGTGCAATGCAGTTCGAGTCTGAGTTGGGTCACTGCCCTTCGTGCGGCGCCACTGCGCAAGGCACATCGTTCTGTACGCAGTGCGGCGCGCCACTTGAAAAGAAGGTAAGCCTTCGAAAGAGGGGGGCCGCGCAAGCAGCCTGCCCGGCCTGTGGGGCCGCGAGGAGCCCGCAACAGGCATTCTGCACGGTGTGCGGGGTAAGCCTCATTTCGCTGTCCGAAGCAGGCGGTCCAGCGGACCTTGGCGGCCACGTTGTCGAGCCGCCGAGGCCACCCCGGGGTCGGTCACTTTCGAAGGGGTGGCTGAGTGGCGTCGTGGCTGCCGTGGTGCTGCTAGCCAGCGTGGGGATCTACCTCGTCGTCCGTCACGACAACACCAAACCGGCCCAGGTAGCCGGTTCGCGCGGCTCCAACGGTTCGGTGGACCCGACAACCGAGGCTTCCCCAACGCAGCCGTCGGAACCGAGCCAGCCCTCGTTTCTGTGTTGGGACGGAACCACGGCCGACTCGTTGAAGGCTTGTCCAGTCGCCACGCAAGCCGTACACACAGCGACTCCGTTGGCCGGGCTGAACTGGGTCCTCGTGGATCGCGGCCCCCGTCTTGAGGAGGCTGGCGCAGTATGCCGACCGCTTGTCCTGGGCGAGCGGCTGTTGCATCGCAGTTGCGTGCTTCGCATATCCGGCACACCCGTGTGCTTGAACTACTCGCAATGGCGAACGGCGTCGGCGGCGAGCCCCGATTACGACCGATTGGGCGCGCCGCGTTCTTCTTCGCGGCGGGATGGGTCCACGCTGCTGATTTGGGGTCCGAGGCAAGTAACCACGGGATGTCAGGGTCTCGGGTTCAAGGCCGCAACAATGATCGATGGTCAGCCCTGGGGGGTGACGGCGTACTCCGATGTGCCTTCTGCCACCCTTCGCGCCCTTTCTCGTTTCGGGCAGTTTAGGCTGACTACTCAGTGGCGTGGCGTCCGCCAGTGAGCAGAGTCTGGCAACAACAGGATGGAGGATTTCGCATGATGAGGGTCAAACTCGGCCGTACCGGGCCGAACGTACTGGCGGTGATCGTGGTCATGGCCACCCTGTCGAGCGGCCTCACCTCGTGCGGTGCCGAGCGGTCCCCTCAGGCATTCTGCAAGGTGTACGACGAGGAGAAGGCTGCCTACATTGCCAAGTACAACGAACGCAATGATCAGGTCCAAGCTCTGGAGGAATCTGACTCTCTGGCCGCATTCATGGTCGCGGGCGGCTCGATATTCGAAGCCCTTGGTGACATAGTGATCATCTTTGACAAGCTTGACAAGGTGGCCCCGGACGATATCGAGCCGGATGTCGCAGCGATCCGAGACGCTCTGAAGAAGCAGAACGAGAGCGCCAAGGACAGTTACAACGACCCTATTGGCTCGTTGTTGGGAGGCCTGGTCAGCGGGCTGACCACTTCTGGATCCTGGACTCGAGTCGGCGACTATGTGACAGAGAACTGCGAGTCGTGAGCGTCATAGGTCGTGAGCCCCGACCTCGGGTGGGGACCTAGGGTGTACAGCTCCCGGAGTGTCCGAGTCATCGCCATACTCGTGCTCACTGCCCCGCTTGCGTTGGCGGCCGGGTGCAACGCGCCAAGCGAGGGACCAGCTGCCACACCGAGCCGGAGTGTCAGTACGGCGCGTTCGGGGTCTCCCTCCTCGAAGCCCCGGGAAACGCATACGCACCGGCCTCATCGCTCCCACGTCGCCCCTGGCGAGCCCGCCGACACAGTCCAACACGTCGTCGTGGTCTCCGTCGACGGGCTGAACCCAACCGCCCTGGACGAGGTCGATCAAGGGGACCTGCCGTCATTCCAGCGCCTCGTCACGGAGGGCAGTTCTACGCTCAACGCCCGCACGGAGTACGAGATGACGGTGACGCTGCCCAACCACACCAGCATGATGACCGGGCGACCGATCGACCGGAGGTTCGGCGGTCATGGGGTTCGTATTGACGTCCCCACCAACCAGTCTGTCCAGGATTTTGCTGGCGAGCCTGTCAGCTCAGTGTTCGACGTCGTGCACGACGCGGGTGGCGCGACGGCCCTTTTCGCGTCCAAGAACAAGTTCGATCTCTACAAGAGAAGCTGGCCAGACTCCATCGACCGATATGCGTACATGGGCGACAACTCCAGCTTGGTCGAGGAGGCAATGGCGGGGTTGCGTCGGGACGATTGGGAGTTTACTTTCATCCATCTGTCGGGGCCGGATGCTGCCGGGCACCAAACGCAGTGGCTCTCGCAGGAGTACTTGTCGGCGGTCAAGGCGGCCGACAGCGACCTGCAAGTGCTCCTGGACGGCATCGCAGCAAGCCCTCAGCTCGCCACGTCGACTGTGCTGGTGGTGACCACTGATCACGGGGGCGCTGGGTCTGGACACAGTGACAGCTCCAAGCCCGCCGACTACACGATCCCCTTCTTTGTGTGGGGCTCTGGGGTCGCGCACGGCAAAGACCTGTACGAGCTCAATCCCGACTACCGCGATCCGGGGCAAGCCCAGCCGCGCTACGGCCAAGCACCCCCGATTCGCAACGGAGACGTGGCGAATCTGGCGACGGCACTGCTGGGCTTGTCCCCGGTGCCCGGCAGCAGCCTTGACGCGGCACAGAACCTGGTGGCCACCGTTAGGTGAGGCTGTCGCGTAGGTTGCGCGTTGAAGAGGGACGGGACGAGCGCATCGGGGTCACATGGACGTCTTCCAGGTTCACCAACAAGTCATCGCGGACTACAGGGCCTTCACGTCCGGATTCGTCGAGGTGCGCGACGAGCGCATCAAGCGGTTCGTTGACGAGCAGTTCGAGCAGGGCGTTCAGTGGCCAGACCCCTGGCTGAGTCTCAACCCCTCGTTCGCCTCGGGCGCTGCCGTTCCCGACCTGGTCGCGGAAGGTTTGTTGCACCCCGAGACGGCTCGGATCTTTCGACGCAAGGAGGACCTGCAGGACCCCGGCCGCGATCCGATCGTGTTGCATCAACACCAACGCGAGGCGATTGAGGTAGCTCGCACGGGCAAGAGTTACGTCCTGACGACGGGCACAGGCTCCGGCAAGTCCCTGGCCTACATCATCCCGATCGTGGACGCGGTTCTCCGAGCCCGGCAGGCAAGCGGCGGAGAGCGACGCCCCGGAGTCAAGGCCATCGTCGTCTACCCGATGAACGCCCTTGCCAACTCGCAGGTGGGCGAGCTAGAGAAGTTCCTGACCTTCGGCTACCCAAGCGGAGGGGAGCCCGTCACCTACGCTCGTTACACGGGGCAGGAGTCACGCGACGAGCGCATGCGGATCCTGGCTGAGCCGCCCGACATTCTCCTCACCAACTACGTGATGCTCGAGCTCGTCTTAACCCGGCCCGACGAGCGGAAGCACCTCGTACGCGCTGCCCAGGGCCTCCAGTTCCTCGCGCTGGACGAGCTACACACCTATCGCGGCCGTCAGGGCGCCGATGTGGCCATGCTGATCCGGCGACTGCGTGACCAGTGCGCGAGCGACCAGCTCCAGGTTGTCGGGACGAGCGCGACGATGGCCACCGGGGCCACTCAGGCAGACCGCAACGTCGAGGTGGCGAAAGTTGCGACACGACTGTTCGGCGCCGAGGTCACGCCAGACAGGGTCATTGGCGAGACCCTTGTCCGGGCGACCCCCGATGAAGCCCCCGCCGCCGCTGAGCTCACGCGGGCCGTGTTGAACAACAGAACCCAGGGCCTCCGGAGCTTCGACGACTTCACCGCAGACCCACTGTCGAGCTGGGTCGAGACCACCTTCGGCCTGACCCACGAGGCAGGCACGAACCGGCTGATCCGACGGCCGCCGACCACGGTGCCGATCGCTGCCAAAGTGCTTGCTGCTCTGACGGACCTTGACGTCCAGACGGTGACCGCGGCGCTCCGCAACGTGCTGCGGGAAGGATCCAAGGTCCAGCACCCGACGTCGGGCAGACCTGTCTTCGCCTTCCGGCTCCACCAGTTCCTGTCCAAGGGCGACACGGTCTATGTGTCTCTCGAGCCCGAGGATGTCCGACACATCACCGGCACCTACCAGGTCAGCGTGCCCGAACACCCAGAAAAGGCCCTCCTTCCGCTCGGGTTCTGTCGCGAGTGCGGTCAGGAGTACGTCGTCGCCGCCAAGGTCGCCCGTGACGGCGGCTCAGCATTCGTTTCCCGTCGAGACGTTGACGCCAGCGGCGGCGACACGGTGACCGGCTATCTGTACGTCAGCGACGACCTGCCCTGGCCCGACGATCCGCTGGCGTCCGGGCGTCTCCCCGAGTCCTGGCTGGTCACCGACCCGGACACCGACCGGGTCGAGATCATCGACAGCAAGCGCAAGTACCTCCCAAACAAGGTCTACGTGCGCCCGGACGGGACGATCGACAGCACCGGGCGCGGCCTCACGGCCTGGTTCGTCTCGACGCCTTTCGCCTTCTGCATGCGCTGTGGTGTCTCCTACGAGCAGGTTCGAGGCAACGACTTCGGGAAGCTCGCCACGCTGGACGCCGAAGGCCGCTCGAGTGCCATGACTCTGCTGAGCGCCTCCATTGTCCGCAGCCTGCGCGCGGTCCCGGAGAGCGAGCTCCCCGCCTCCGCCCGCAAGCTCCTCACCTTCGTGGACAACCGGCAGGACGCCAGCCTCCAGGCCGGCCACTTCAACGACTTCGTCCAGGTTGCTCAGCTCCGCGCAGCGCTGTATTCGGCACTGCGGGCTGCGGGCCCCGACGGATTGACCCACGAGGACCTGGCAGAGGCTGTCACCGCGAGCCTCGGACTCACCATGAAGGACTTCGCCCAGAGCCCGGATGCGAAGTTCGGGGCCCGCAAGGATGCCGAGCGCGCCATGCGCTCAATCGTGGAGTACCAGCTCTATGTCGACCTCCAGCGCGGGTGGCGGGTCACCATGCCGAACCTCGAGCAGACAGGCTTGGTCAAGGTGGCCTACCGCGACCTTCCGGAGCTAGCAGCCGACGAGAGCTCCTGGACGGGCAGCTATCTGCTCGACCAGGTCAGCGCTGCACAACGCGAGGAACTTGCGCGAATCCTGCTCGACGAGCTCCGGCGGGTCCGCGCCATCGAGGTCGACTGCCTCACCGAAGAAGGGTTCGACCGGCTCAAGCGCCTAGCCAGGTCGCACCTGATCGAACCGTGGACCCTGGGCGAGGACGAACGCGTTGTCGAGGCAGGCATCGCGATCCCGCGGCCGGCCAGGCCCGGAGGCCGTCGGGCCCTGTTGGCTGTGTCGGGGCGCGGCGCTTTCGGCAAGTACTTACGGCGCGATGCGGCCGGACTGCCCGGGGTGGTTAAGACCGAGGACTCCGACCGGGTCATTGCGGACCTCTTCAGGGTCCTCACCCACGCCGGGCTCCTCAGCCAAGCCGACAGCGCGGACGGGCCCGAGTACCGGATCAACGCCGGCGCGCTTCGGTGGCTTCCCGGGGACGGCATTTCCGGCGCCTCCGATCCGCTCCGCAAAGCGTTCAGTGGCGAGGAGACCGCGCGGGTCAACCCGTTCTTCTCTGAGCTCTACCGCGAGCTCGCCCGCGGGTACGCCGGCATGCTCGCACGCGAGCACACCGCGCAGGTGCCCCAGCGCGACCGACTCGAGCGCGAGCACGACTTCCGGACGGGCGCCCTGCCGCTCCTCTACTGCTCGCCCACGATGGAGCTAGGCGTTGACATCTCCGACCTGAACGCCGTCGGCCTTCGCAACGTCCCACCCACCCCGGCCAACTACGCCCAACGGTCTGGGCGAGCTGGGCGCAGCGGACAGCAGGCGCTGGTCCTGACCTACTGCTCCACCGGAAATGCCCACGACAACTACTGGTTCCGTTGCTCCCGAGAGATGGTCTCGGGATCCGTCATCGCTCCACGGCTCGACCTCACCAACGAAGACCTCATCCGCTCGCACGTGCACGCGATCTGGCTTGCCGAGAGCGACGTGTCGATGAGGTCCTCCATCACTGATCTCCTCGAGGCTGGAGGGGACAACCCGACCCTCCACGTCCTGCCGCAGCTGTGGCACGAGGTCAACGACCCCTCGCTCATCAGACGCGCCCAGGCGACTGCAGAACGCGTTCTTGCCGAGCTGCGCCGGACGTGGGCCCTCGACGGCGGCGACCCGGGTTGGTGGTCCGACACCTGGGTACAAGACCAGATCAAGCATGCGGCCGCCGCCCTCGACGATGCGTTTGATCGCTGGCGCGAGCTCTATCGAACTGCGCTGGCCGAGTACCACGAGCAGCATCGCCTCGCCATCAGCACGTCTGCCAGCAAGTGGGATCGGCGGCAGGCCGAACGACGCCGAGCCGATGCTCGCAACCAGCTGACTCTCCTGCGCAACGACGACCGAGAGGCCGGGGCCACCGACTTCTACTCCTACCGCTACCTCGCCAGCGAAGGGTTCCTGCCCGGGTACTCATTCCCGCGCCTCCCCTTGGCCGCGTACATCCCGGCACGCCGGGGAGGAAAGGTCGACGGCGACTTTCTGCAACGCCCACGCTTCGTGGCGATCAGTGAGTTCGGACCGAACAGCCTGATCTATCACGAGGGCTCACGCTACGAAGTCACACGCGTCCAGATGCCGCGAGACCCAGGCAACACCACCGCCGGGGGAGCCATCACCGAGACGGCCAAACGATGCGAAGGCTGCGGTTACCACCACCCAGTCAGGGTCGGCCTGGACCGATGCGAGAACTGCCAGTACTCGCTCGGCACCACCCAGTACGGCCTGCTTCGGCTGCAGACCGTCTTCACGCGGCGCCGGGAGCGGATCAGCAGCGACGAGGAGGAGCGACGGCGCAGTGGCTTCGAGCTCGAGGTCTCCTTCCGCTTCGCCGACCGAGGTGGCCGCCCCAGCCGGACAGCCGCCGAAGCGGTCGCGGATGGCAAGACCCTGCTCGAGATGAGCCACGCCGACGCGGCCGAGATCCGCATCGCCAACGTCGGTCGACGCCGCCGGAAGAACCCCGCCGACCGCGGCTTCTGGCTCGACCTCCGCGAGGGCAACTGGCTCACCGACAAGCAGGCGGCCGACTCGCCCGTCGACACCGACGGCCTCGTCAGCACCGAGGACGTCAAGGAGAAGGAGAAGGTCACCCCCTACGTTGAGGACCGGCGCAACATCCTTGTCATGCGCCTTGCCCAAGCGGTCCCCGATGAGGTTGCCGCCACCCTCCGGGCCGCCATCGAACGCGCCATGGAGGCGGAGTTCCAGCTTGAGGACTCCGAACTCGACAGTCGCGAGCTTCCCGACGTCGACGGACGAGGTCGGATGCTGTTCACCGAGGCCGCCGAAGGAGGCGCGGGGGTTCTAGGCCGGCTCGTCGAGGAGCCTGACGCCCTGGCCCGGGTCGCACGTCGTGCCCTGACGATCATTCACTACAACCCCGACACCGGTGCCGACCAAGACCGGGCCGAGGGATCGCCAGAGCGATGCGAGCGAGGCTGCTACGACTGCCTCCTTTCCTACGCCAACCAGTACGAGCACAGCCGCATCGATCGTCACGTCGTGGTCCCGCTGCTCATGGAGCTGGCCGGGGCGTTGGTTAGCGGAGGTGCGGGTGGACGAGCACGCGCCGTGCAGCGTGAGTGGCTGAACAACCTGCGAGATTCCGGTCTGGAGAAGAGATTCGTTGACTGGCTCACCACTACCGGCCGTCGGCTTCCTGATGACGCCCAGCGCACAGTCGACAAGGCCTTGGCCAGGCCGGACTTCGTTTACGACCTACCGGGCAACCCTGTCGCGGTCTTTGTCGACGGCCCCCACCACGACGAGGCGATCCGTCAGCAGCGGGACGACGAGGCGGGGGAGCGGTTGGAGAACCTCGGCTGGACTGTCGTCCGCATAAGGCACGATGACGACTGGATGACTATCGCTGACAACTACCAGTGGCTATTCGGCCCTGGAAGGAGCACACCCACCTCATGAGCGCCGCAGCCACCCTGGACGTCGCCGTCGGCAGTCTCGTCCGCGCACGAGGTCGCGAGTGGGTCGTCCTCCCAGGGACCACCCCAGAGTTCATGCTGCTCCAGCCCCTCGGTGGCGGCGCTGACGACGTCGTGGGTGTCTTCCCGGACGAGGGTGTTGAGCCCGCCACGTTTCCCCCACCGACCTCAACAGACCTCGGCGACAGCGCCTCCACGGCCCTGCTGCGCACAGCGCTGAGGATCGGGTTCACGGCCGGCGCCGGTCCCTTCCGGTCGCTGGCGGGGCTCAGCGTCAGCCCCCGCAGCTACCAGTACGTCCCGCTGCTGATGGCCTTGCGTCAGGACACTGTCCGCCTGCTGATCGCCGACGACGTCGGCATCGGCAAGACCATCGAAGCCGGCCTGATCGCCTCCGAGCTTCTCGCCCAGGGGACAGTACGGCGGCTGGCGGTGCTTTGTTCACCAGCACTCGCGGAGCAGTGGCAACGCGAGCTCGCGAGCAAGTTCGGCATCGAGGCGGCTCTCGTCCTGACGAGCACGGTCAAGTCCCTCGAGCGGGGCCTGATGCTCAACGAGTCGCTCTTCGATCGCTACCCATATGTGATCGTCTCCACCGACTTCATCAAGTCCGATCGGCGCCGCCACGACTTCCTTCTTCGCTGCCCCGAGCTCGTCATCGTCGACGAAGCTCACAACTGTGTAGCCGGATCCGGCGTAGGGCAGCGTTCGCGGCACCAACGTTTCGAGCTGCTCCGTGGCCTGGCTGCTGACTCCAAGCGCCACGTCGTCCTTGCCACGGCAACACCTCACTCGGGCGACGACGCAGCGTTCGCCAACCTGATCGGCCTGCTGACCCCCGATCTCGCCACGGCCGACCTTGCCACAGACAGCGGCCGCCGGCTCCTCGCCCAGCACTTCGTCCAGCGCCGTCGAGCCGACATTCGCCACTACCTCGACGAGGACACTCCCTTCCCCAAAGACCGCCTCACCCTGGATGTCGGCTACACCTTGTCCCCGGCCTACCGGGACTTGTTCGACGACGTCCTCGCCTACGCCAGAGAACAGGTCCGTGAAGGACTGGATGGCACCCGCGGGCGTGTCCGATGGTGGTCGGTCCTCGCCCTCCTCCGTGCCCTCGCGTCCAGCCCGAACGCGGCTGCGGCCACTCTCCGCACGCGAGCCGCCAACGCCGAAGCCACCACCGCGCTTGAGGCCGACGCCCTCGGCCGGGCAGCCGTCCTTGACAGCGCCGACGACGAGTCACTCGAAGGCATCGACACGGCGCCAGGCGCCCTCACCGACGACGACACCAGTGAAGACAGCTCCGAACGGCGCCGGCTGATGCGTTTCGCGCGCCGGGCGGCCGAGCTCGCCGGACCCGACCAGGACCGCAAGCTCGCAACCGTTACTACGCAGGTCAAGAAGCTTCTCGTCGACGGTTACAGCCCCATCGTCTTCTGCCGCTTCATCGACACCGCCCACTACGTGGCCGCGCACCTCGAGTCGGCGCTCGGCACGAAGAAGAGCCCGGTCAACGTCCTGAGCGTCACGGGGGCACTCCCCCCCGCGGAGAGAGAGCGTCGGGTAGGCGAACTCACCGGCTTGGACGGCGCCCACGTCTTGGTCGCCACCGACTGCCTCTCTGAGGGGGTGAACCTGCAGGAGCACTTCTCAGCCGTCGTGCATTACGACCTCTGTTGGAACCCCACCCGTCATGAGCAGCGAGAGGGTCGCGTCGACCGCTACCTCCAACGCGAGGACGTCGTCCGCGCCGTCACCCTGTACGGCGAGGACAATGGCATCGACGGCATCGTCCTCGACGTCCTCATCCGCCGCCACCGCGCGATCGCCAAGGCAACAGGCGTCGCAGTCCCCGTGCCTGGCGATGGGCAGGGACTGATCGACGCCCTTGCCGAAGGCCTCCTTCTGCGCCGTGAGGACTCCCGGGACCAGCTCGCCCTGGACCTCGGGCTGGACGAACGTACGCGCGAGCTCGAAGATGCGTGGACCTCGGCCGCAGAGCAGGAGCGGCTGTCCCGCACGCGCTACGCCCAGCACACCATCAAGCCCGAAGAGGTCGCCGCCGAGGTCCAGGAGATCCAAGCCGCCCTCGGGACCCATGGCGACCTCGAGACGTTTCTCACCGGCACGCTGCGTGCCCTCGGCTCAACCCTCACGCCCGACGGGAAGGCATTCAACGCCGTCACTGCCACGCTGCCACTCGGCCTGCGCACGGCCCTGCCGGTCGGCCTACGAGACCCGCTGTGGTTCCGACCAGACCCGCCTGCGGATCGGGGTGAAGCGGTGGTGGCCCGCACCGACCCGGCCGTCCAGACGATCGCGAGGTACGTCCTCGAGAGTGCCCTCGACGACACCGTCCCAGCCCGGGATCGCCCTGCTCGACGTGCTGGCGTCATGCGCACGAGCGAGGTGCAGACGCGCACCACCCTGCTTCTGGTCCGCTTCCGGTTCCAGCTCGACCTCCCTTCCGCCGACGGGATCCAGCAACGGGTCGCCGAAGACGCCCGGGTGCTTGCCTTCGAGGGGTCGGCACATCAAGCTATCTGGCTGCCAGACGACCAGGCAGAAGCGCTGCTGGTAGTTGAGCCGACCGGGAATGTGGTCGAAGGCGTCGCCCGCGACGCCATGGACAAGGCGCTCGACGGGCTCGGCGCCCTCACACCTCACCTCGAAGCCGTCGCCGCAGAGCACGCAGAGCGACTCCTCGGGGCTCACCGCCGAGCCCGCACAGGTGCCGGAGCCGTTCGGCGTGGCCTTGCCGTCACCGCGCGAAGTCCGGTCGACATCCTGAGCATCCAGCTGTTCCTTCCGGACCTCGGCGGTGCCCGATGAGCAATGGGCTGACGTCAGTCCGCGTTGCGGGAGCTCTCCTGCCTGGCGACGTCATCACCGCCGTACTTGCCGGTGAGCTCGACGGCCTCACCGGGTCCTCCTACCACCTCGGCTCGGAGAGCCCCCGTGAGGCCGCCGCTCGCGTCTGGATACATCTGGTCGGGGTCTACCGACGCTTTCGCGACGACCTCGCCAAGCTGTCCGACGATGATCCGGCGGTCGGGCTCACCCGCGAGCGGTGGCTGACCCAGCTGCTCTCGGAGCTGGGGTTCGGCAGGGTGCCGCCCACGGCGGCGGGCGGGCTAATAGTGGGGGACAAGTCCTACCCGGTCAGCCACCTCTGGGGCGCCACGCCGATGCATTTGCTCGGCTGGGGTGTGCCGCTCGACAAGCGTTCGCCGGGTGTTGCCGGCGCGGCTCGTGCACCGCACGCTATGGTCCAGGAGCTGCTCAACCGCACCGACGCCTACCTCTGGGGGATGGTCACCAACGGGCGGGTGCTGCGGCTCCTGCGTGACTCCACGACCCTCTCCGGGCAGGCCTACATCGAGTTCGACCTCGAGGCCATGTTCGACGGCGACCTCTTCGCCGAGTTCGCCCTCCTCTACCTGCTGTGCCACGAGTCCCGGGTCGAGGTGCCCGCCGATGGGCAACCGGCGGACTGCTGGCTTGAGCGATGGCGCGTGACCGCCGTGAGCCAAGGCGTGCGAGCGATGACAATGCTCAGAGACGGCGTCGAACGCGCCCTGGGGACACTCGGCACGGGCTTCCTCCAGCATCCCGCCAACGTCGACCTCCGTGCCCGCCTCAAGGAAGGCCAGATCCGGCTCAGCGACGTGCACGCGGCGCTGCTCCGGTTGGCGTACCGCCTTCTCTTCTGGGCCGTGGTCGAGGATCGCGCCGCGCTGCTGACTCCGGAGGCCACCCAAGAACAGCGACACCGCTACGCCGCACACTTCTCCTCCCAACGTTTGCGCCGCCTGGCTCTTCGCCGTCATGGCAGCGGCCATGACGACCTGTGGCAGGGCGCCACGTTCGTTCTCGACGCCCTGGGAGACACGGATGGGGAATCCCGCCTGGGGCTACCGGGCCTAGGCGGCCTCTTCACACCGACAGCGGCCGACGTCCTGACAGGGTGCCGCCTGCCGAACGCCGCGCTGCTCTCCGCAATGAGGTCCCTCGCCGTCGTCCAACCCAAGGGACAACCCATGCGGCTCGTCGACTTCGCGCACCTCGGTGCCGAGGAGCTCGGCTCCGTCTACGAGTCCCTGCTTGAGCTGGTGCCGCGCCACGACCCCACCACCCAGGCGCTCACGTTGGAGAACCTGGCGGGCAACGACCGCAAGACCTCGGGCAGCTATTACACCCCGACCGACCTCGTCGAGCTGGTCCTCGACACTGCCCTCGACCCGGTCCTCGATGATGCCGAGAAGCGCGCTCGCACGGCTGAGGAAGCCGAGGCGGCACTCCTGAGTCTCAAGATCTGCGACCCCAGCGTGGGGTCCGCACACTTCCTGGTCGCGGCAGCCCGACGCATCGCCACCAGGGTCGCGACCGCGCGCACCGGCGAGGTCGATCCCACCCCGACCGCCTATAGCGACGCCCTGCACGACGTTGTCGCTCGGTGCCTCTACGGCGTCGACATCAACCCCATGGCCGCCGACCTTGCCAAGGTCAGTCTCTGGCTTACGGCTATGAGTCCCGGCCGACCACTCTCGTTCCTTGATCACCACATCAAAGTCGGCAACGCCCTGCTGGGCACCACCCCGGCCCTGCTAAACGCGGGCATCCCGGCCGCCGCCTACGTCGCGCTCACCGGCGACGACAAGGCCGTTGCCTCGGCCTGGAAGAAGCGCAATGCGGCCGAGCGGGCCCATCGCGACCAAGGCGACCTCTTCGACGACGCGGGCATAGAGATCGACACCACCCAGCTGCGGAAGGCGACCTCTGAGGTCGCGGACAGGGCTGCGGCCGCAGTTACAGTCGACGACGTCGCCTGGGCCGCCCGGCGCTATGCCGACCTCCAAGACGATGCAGACACCGTCCGGGCCCGCCGGACCGCCGACGCCTGGTGCGCCGCGTTCCTCGGCCCGAAGACCTCCGATGCCCTGACCATCACCGACGGCACTCTCACGGCGCTCGACGATGGCACTGCATCGGACGAGGTGATGGCCGCAGTCTCCGAGATCGCGACGCGTCACCGGCTCTTCCACTGGCACTTGGAGTTCCCCGAGGTCTTTACATTGCCGGACGGTGGCCCGGTCACCGGCTCGTACGGGTGGTCGGGTGGCTTCGACGCCGTCCTCGGCAACCCACCTTGGGAGCGAATCAAGCTCCAGGAGCAGGAGTACTTCGCCACCCGGGAGCCCTCGATCGCCGACGCCAAGAATGCGTCAGCACGCAAGAAGGCCATTGCGAGCCTCTCCGAAACTAACCCGCAGCTGCTGACCGAGTTCAATGCAGCTCGACGCGCCAGCGAGGCCGAGAGCCAGTTTCTCCGCGGGAGCGGTCGCTACCCCTTGTGTGGCGTTGGCGATGTCAACACCTACAGCGTCTTTGCCGAGCACTTCCGAGCCACGCTGGCAGCCCACGGGCGCAGCGGCATCGTGACACCGACGGGTCTCGCCACCGACGCGACCACTGCGGCGTTCTTCGCTGACACTCTGGCGACCTTCCGTCTCGCGGCCTTCTTCGACTTCGAGAATGAGGCCAAGATCTTCCCCGGGGTCCACAACCAGTTTCGGTTCGCTATCTCATCGATGACCGGTGGCGAGCATATCTCAGACGTCCAACTCGCATTCTACACCCGGTATGTCTCGGAGGTCGCGACCAGACGCTTCGTGCTTGCGGCGGACGAAGTGCTGATTCTCAACCCCAACACCGGCACCCTTCCGGTCTTCCGCACCCGCCGCGACGCGGAGATCACCCTGGCGTGCTACCGCCGCCACCCTGTCCTCATCCGTGACGGAGGCGCGAACTCCTGGGGTCTCCGATTTGCGCGGCTGTTCGACATGGCCAACGACAGCGGGCTCTTCCTAACTCCTGAAGACCTCCGGAGTGTTGGAGCTAGTTTCGACGGCTGGACGTGGGCTAGTGACGAGGGTCGCTGGCTCCCGCTCTACGAGGCCAAGATGCTCAACCACTGGAACCACCGCTATTCCACGTACGAGGGCGCCACTGAAGCCCAGCTCAACAAGGGGACTCTCCCTCGGCTGACCGTCGACCAGCTTGACGACCCCGCAGCCGAGTCCCTCGCCCGCTACTGGGTACGGGAAACGGACGTCGCTCATGCGGTTCCCGCCGGCTGGGATCGCGGCTGGTACCTGGGCTGGCGAGACATCACGAACTCCAGCAACGAGCGCACCTTCGTCCCGTGCGTTCTTCCCACGGCGGCGGTCGGTCACGTCTTCCCGATCGCACACACGTCCGATGCGGCGTCCATCCCCCTATTGCACGCTGTCTGGTCGTCCTTGATCTTCGACTACAACTCCCGACAGAAGCTCAGTGGCACTCACATGACCTACGGAGTGCTCAAGCAACTCCCGACCCCAGGGCTCAGCGCATTCCATGAGTCTCCCAGGTGGGGGGTGGAGACGTTGGCCGCTTTCGTGCGCGTCCGTGTGCTCGAACTGACCTACACCGCCTACAAGTTGGCGCCCTACGCCATCGACGTGCTCGCGGACGAGTCCGGCAAGACGCACGTGGGACAACCGTTTCGCTGGATCCCATGGCGGCGCGCGCAGCTCATGGCTGAGCTGGAGGGTGCCATGCTGCACCTCTACGAGCTCGACCGCGATGACGCCGAGCACGTGCTGGACTCGTTCTTTGTGGTCCGCAAGTACGAGGAGCGCAACCACGGCGAGTTCCGCACGAAACGGCTCGTGCTTGCCGCCTACGACGGTATGACCACGGCGGCGGAGACCGGGGTGCCCTTCGTCAGTCCCCTAAACCCGCCACCCGGCCATGGACCTCGACACCCGGAGCGTACTCAATGACCAACCACTCGACTCCGATACCCGACCCCGCAGGCGAGCCGGCGCAGGACGATGGTTGGCCGCTGCGCTGTCGCACGCGCCTCCAGGCAGCGATGGAGGTGTTGGGTGAGCAGCCCGACCCGATTAAGTCGACCGAGGTACAGGATCTCGCCGGGGCGCGTGTGCCCCTTACTCCCTACGACCAGTCTCTGACGTCCAGTGGGGCGGTCCGGGCCTGGAACAACCTGGGCTGGAACCTGACAACCACCTACGAGCACGCCGGGTGGCTGCACGCAACCTCTGACGGCGGGTTCCGTCTCTCTCGCGAGGGGAGGGCGGCACTGAAGGCGTATCCAGACCCGCAGGCTCTCTACGAGGCCGGGGTCCAGGGTTACCGTGCGTGGGATGAGGCACGCAATGAGGCGCTGCCCAACCCGCAGGTGAACCCCGAGTCGGATGTGGTGCACGGTGGAGCGGGGTTCGCTCACGTGCAACGGGCATGTGCTCCCGTGCTGACCGCGTGGCAGAACGGGGACTCCGCCTTCTCGCCCGGCTCTGCGGTATGGAACGCCGAGACCGTGCAAGCGCTCAACGACTATCTCGCGGCTGCTCCAAAACCGATGCCGGCGACGCTGCCGGGCCTGGGTGACCTCACTGTCCGCACGTTGGCGGCGGAGGCACTGGTCCTCCTGGTCGGGCCGCTCACCGACATGGTGGGCAGCACCAAGCGCAGCCGGATTCGGAACCCGCTCATCCCAGCCGTGGATCCGCCGGGTCTGCCGGTGCAGGTCTCCGCCGATCTCGAGCACGGGTTCGTTCATGGCGGCAAGGCCCTGGTCGCGACGCCTTTGGCGCTCCTGGAGTCCTTCGCCCGGCTGCTGACCCACTGGTACGCACAGCCAGTGGGCATCCGGGACTCGGCTTGGGCAGAACCCTGGGCTTTCCGCGATCTGGTGGCCGGCGCCTCGGACGTCGATGGCCGGGTGGTCGCGCTTGTTTGCCTGCTCGCGCACCCCTCGTCGTTCACCGCTGTCCTTCGGCCCGCCGACCGGGCCCGGATCGTCGAGGTGCTCGGTGGCAACGTCCTGGCGGAGCCAAGTGGTGACGTGGAACGGGACCTCAAGCAGATCACTCTGGCGCTACAGGCCGAGCAGGACGGTGCCGCCGTCCGCTACGACACCGCCCCGTTGCTTCAACAGTGGAGCCAGGAGATCCAAGGTGGCTCCCGGGCGTGGCTGGTGCGCGGTGAGCTGGACCAACAGAACCGAGTGCCGGCCTGGGTCAGTCAGGGCCGTGTCACAGTGACGGTCGGCCGGCTCACCCAGTTGCCCAGCCACCTGACTCAAGGTGCGCTCAGCAGCCTCGTCGAGGATCGTTACGCCGACCTCCAAGTCGTCAAGCGCGAAGCCAAGAAGCGCGACGTGCTCGCCTTCGTGTTGGGCATGCAGCCGGGCGACCTCGTTGCCACCGTTGACGGGGGCGCCCTCCGGCTGGGCCGACTGGAGGACGAGCCGGCGTCGTTGCAGTCGATCGGTGGCTCCACACTGCTCACTCGGCCGGTGGCCTGGTTCCCCGAGAGTGCACCCAGCGTCAAGGAGCTGCCCGGTGCGATCCGCAGCCGGGTCCGCTTCAAGGGCGAAGACGTCCTCGACCTGACCGACATCGCCGTCGCTCTTGAGGGGCTCACGGAACTGGACGAGGAACTGACCGGCCAGATCGACATCGAGGAGCTAGACCAGGACGTGGTCGGGCCGGAGCCCATCGTGGAGTCCGTGCCAGTGGCGCCAGCCGTGCTCGAGTGCGACACCACCCAGCTGGCAGCTGACCTCCATCACGCAGACGCTACCTGGCTCGACGAGCTCCTGGTGAGTCTCAACGAGCGCAAGCAGGTCGTCCTCGAAGGCCCACCAGGCACCGGTAAGACCTACTTGGTGCAGCAGCTCCTGGAGGCTTGCGGCCTGCCCGAGGCCCAGTCTGCACTGGTCCAGTTCCACCCGACGTATAGCTACGAAGACTTCGTTGAGGGCTTCCGCCCCGTAGCAACCTCCGAGGCTGGTGGCGCGGCGCTGACCGTGAAGCCGGGGCCACTGAAGCGCATAGCTGACGAGGCGCGCAACGCCCAGGGCAAGCCCTTTGTCCTGGTCATCGACGAGATCAACCGCGCCAACATCGCCAAGGTGTTCGGCGAGCTGTACTTCTTGCTCGAGTACCGCAACCACGAGGTCGAGCTGTTGTACAGCGAGGGAGAGCGGTTCAGTCTCCCGGACAACCTCTTCATCATCGGCACGATGAACACGGCCGACCGCTCGATCGCGCTGTTGGACGCGGCCATGCGGCGTCGCTTCGTGTTCCTCGCCATGGACACGACTGAGCCGGCCTTGGCTGGCGTTCTTGGCCGCTGGTGTGAGACGAACCAACGACCGCCCGCGCTGGCGATTCTTCGGGATCGGATCAACGCCGAGATGGTCAAGCGCGGCCTCGAGTCGTCGCTGGCCTTCGGGCCGTCGTACTTCATGCGACCCGGGCTGGACACGCACGCGGGTCTGGACCGGTTGTGGCGACGCGAACTGCGACCGATGCTGGTGGAGCATCATTATGGTGCCCACGACCACGTCGACTCCTGGTACCCGTTCTCTGCTTGGTTGTCCGATCTTGGACTGGCCGCCGTGCCGCCGGAGGACTCCGGTGCCAGAGAGGGCTGACCTCGCCAGGCTCTCGGAAGGGCAGGTCCTCTATCCAGTCGACCTGACGCGTGCCGAAGCCGCGGCTCTCAACGGCAGCCGTCTCGTCACTGCACAGCCGGACGTAGACGGTTGGCGGGTGACCGCCGAGTACGCGGTGGGAGCGGTGACCCGCGGAGACCTTGTCGTGCGGGTCTCGCCCAAGATCGGACCAGCGAAAGTCCTGGCACTGCTCGCCCGAGCCCATGGGATCCGTGGGCTCAAGGTCGACGCGGAAACGGTCGGCCTGGCGTCGGACGCCGACCTGTCCACGGTCCTGGCGGTGTTGTTCGCTCAGGAGGCAGCGACCGCGATGGCCGCTGGTCCGCTCCGGGGCTACCGCACCGAGGATCAGACGCTGCCGGTGCTCAGAGGTCGCCTGCGAATGCGCGAACAATACCTGCGTCGATTCGGGCTGCCTGTTCCGCTTGAAGTCACGGTCGATGAGTGGACGCTCGACACTGACGAGAACCGACGCCTGCGGGCGGCGGTCAGGACTCTCTTGTCCCTGCCAGATGCGCCGAGATCCACCGTGCACAGTCTGCTTCGTCTCGACCGACTGCTGGGTGAAGCCGCACCTCCCAGCCCCGGGGCGCCCGTCCCGGCATGGACTCCCACGCGGCTGAACTCGCGTCTGCACCGCCTCCTGTATCTGGCGGATGTGGCCTTGGCGCACGCAAGCGTAGAGAGTCAACCCGGTGCGACTCAGACCCATGGCTTCGTCATCAACATGGCCTGGCTGTTCGAGACTCTGGTTGCGCGACTCCTGCTGGAGAACGATCGAAGGTGGACTTCGCAGCAGTCGATGCCACTCGACAGCGCGGGCCGTTTGACCATCAGGCCGGACCTGCTGCTGCAGGGCACGGGAGGCATCGCTGCCGTCGCGGACACCAAGTACAAGCTGCTCGACGAGAACGGCAAGATCCCGAACGAGGACGCCTACCAGCTCGTGACGTACTGCACGCGCCTGGGCTTGGACACCGGCCACCTGATCTATGCGGGCAGCGGCGAGCCACCCGAACCCGCAGATGTCATCGGCGCCAGCCTCCGCATCGTCGTGCATCGCGTTGATCTCACGCGCCCGCTCGACAGGATTGAGGAGTCGATCCACACCCTGGCCATTGCGATGGCTCATACGAGAGACCAGGTGGTGGAGGTCGCAGAGGCGTTTCGCCGGCTAGGAACTCCCACTTGCAGCCCAGCCGAAAGCAGCAACTGTCGATCATGACAACTAATGCCCACCCCGCCGCACCCACGCAGCTTTGCCGGCACGATGACTGTGTCACGCGCCCGCCGAGAGCGCCGAGCCTCAGCTTCGGGAGACGGCCGCCTTGAGCACGGACGAGACCGACTCGAACGGCTTGAGGGCGGCGCTCTGCTTTGGAGCGACCGGGATCAGCATCACGCGCTGCTGGACCGTCTGGTAGGAGCCAGGAACGAATTCCACCACCGAAGTGCCGGCGTCTGCCGAGGACTTGATGCGGACAAGGAAGTCCCCAACCTCTAGACCGTTGGCGATTCCGCTCATCAACCCGCCGGTGACGGAACGCTTGACCACGTACCTTATTGAGTCCCCGGACGGCTTCGGGTCAGCACGAACGACCTTCACCAAGGTCTTAGAGGCGCCCTCTGCAGCCTTGTCCGCGAGGGCGAGGACCTCATCGAAACTAAGCCGCGTGGGCACATTGAACTTGGTCGCAGCGATCTTCTCATCGATTCTTGCCATGAGAGATACACTATCCCGCTGGACTCCGGGCCGCTAGGCTCCGACTAGCTTCGTGAAGCGAAGATGGTTCTGGGGAAGGAAAGCACAGATTCATGAAGACTCGGAGCTCGAATGGGCGGGGAGCAGTCACTCTCCCGCTCGTATTGTACTGGGCGAGTGGCCTTGCGTTTCTGTGGATAGTCGTCAAGATGTCGGTCATCGGGTTCTACGACGACCAGCTCGTCCCTCAGATCATCGTCCCTGGCATCATTGGGCTTGTGCTGCTTGGAGTGGCCAAAATCGCCGATCGGTAACAGATGGCAGGGTGATGAGCGCGAGTGCCGTCAGCAGGAAGTCGACGAGTGCGCCGATACTCACGACCAACCGGTATGGTGGTTGTCTCCGCTGAACTACGGGCGACGCCTCCTCGCACGTCGTGCTGTCCGCTCGACGCGCCGGGCAGATGAGATGTACCGAGCAAGTACTTGGCGTAGAGCGGCGGCACCTTGGGCTGAGAGCTCGACCTCATATGCTTGCCCGTCCAGGCTGAAACTCACCGTCTCGTCGCCTCCGCGAACAACTTGTTCTGTCGAGGCGTTGCTTGCCAGCTGACTCATCAACTTGAACCACTCTCAGATAGACCTTCTCGCGCGTCACGTATTTCTTGCCTACGCAAACCCAATGGCGTTCATTCCGGGTCCAGATCGATAGCGTCAGCGAGGACGATGAGCTCTCGATATCCGAACTCGCTCGTTGCAATATCAGTGATCTGCCCGTGAACCAGGACCGTCCCTGTCGAAGGAGTGATGGGCAAGTCTGGATCTGGGTAGCTCACGACGACAAACAGATACTGCCCAGGCACGTTCGAGCACGCCATCGTCATCTGTATCGAGTCTGACGTGTGCACGGGCGCTGTCGGCCAGGCGACGTAGCACGGCTCTGAGAACTCGCTGCCGATGTCGTACTCAGGCGAGGATGGGGTGATGCTGGGGGCCGGCGGCTCCGAAGTAGGAACTATGGGAGATCCTGTTGGTGCGGGCGCTTCTTCCTCTGGCTCGGTGTCAAAGTGATCCAGGACCAGCTGAGCCACTGCCGCTCCGGTCTTCTCGTGGCTCAGTTCGTTCGGGTGGAACGGAGACTCGAGGGTGTTTGAGTACCAGATCGCTCCGAGCCCGTTCATCCATGAGGTGCCTGAACCGCATAGTCCACGAGACGGCTTGGAGTCTGGGTTGTGAAGGTCATAGCGCGAGACAAACTCGATAGCCTTGCCGCTGCCCACGATCATCGCGCTTGCGTCGCGTATGGCCCGGACCTGTGCTTGCTCGAGCTTGACTGTGAGCGCGTCGAGCATGTCAGCGTCAGCGGCAGAGACCGGTCCACAGTGGTCATGTCGCCACGCCGGCCACTCCTGCGATGGGGCGAAGATGCTCGGATAGCCGACAACAATGAGTAGACCGTCCGGACTCAATTGGCGTCGCGCCACCGTCGCATAGAACTCCGCGAGCGTCAGCTTGCCACCGTTCGGGCCGAAATTGCTGTCGGGACATGGCCCCCCGGCCGGGTTGCAGCCGGTCGCAAGCGTTGGGTCCGCACCCTTGGAATAGGCAACAATGCGGTCATCGAGGTTGCCTTGGTCGCAGCCGTAGGGCTCGCTGGGATCCAGAATCGTGCTCCAGGAAATGTCGAGGCCAATGCAGTCCATCATGATTCCAGCGAATCCGAGGTCGTTGCCGCCCATGGACAACGTGACAATGTCATACTGCGAGGGTCCGTCATGGCTAGCCCACTGCACCTGCGGGGGGTATGTCTTGTTGCGCCTGTTGTAGAAGTCCGACGTGATGGCTCCCGTGCAGGCGACGAACACCTGTGTGACTGACCAGCCGGCCTGCTCCTGCAGCAGGGTCGCCGATCTCGCAGCGTAGGCCCTCCGGGACTGGTGACAGACGCCGGTGGAGTCTTCGATTCCCTCGCCTGACGAGTAGGAGTCCCCGGCGGCAAGCCATGATAGGTGCCTGCTCGGGGTCGGGGTCTGGGCCGGGGCAGCGGAAGAGGAAACGACGGGAGCCACCGCCACAGCCACAATGGTGGACAACAGGATCCCGAACGCGTGCTTCACGATTGCTCGCCGCCGCGTCTGAGGTCTTCGAGTCTGCGTTCGAACAACTGTCCCGTCCACGCGGCATCAGTTGCCGAGGCGGTGGTCGGCTTGCCGGCGCCGCAGCTGTCGACATAGTCGGCTACTGAGCGGAGGTGCGCGGTTGCGGTATCGCGGAGGACTGGATCGGGGATCGACTGCGCAAGTCCGCCAAGTTCACCTGGTGACCCATAGGGGGACAGCTCATCATCAATCAGGTCGCGGCATCCGCTGGGGGATGCCGTGGAGGGCAGAGACAGCGTGCCCTGGACGAAGTCGGCGACTGGCCGACCCCGGCCATCGAGGTACCTCAGCGTTGCTGAGGCCTCGACTATCGCTGGCAGCGCCACCGTCCGCGGACTGTCACGTGGTGATGGACTCGGGCGCAGCCACCACCAGGCGCCCAGTCCTAGAGACGCAACGAGAATGGCGAGCACGACCAACACGGCGAACTTACGCACGACCAGGGACCTCAGAACAGGAAGCGGACCAGTAGCCCGGCGGCACTGGTCAGCCGCCGAAGATCGCGGGATGGCCGCATAGGTTCGCGATATTCATAGAACTGTTAAGAACATCGTTCCCTGACAGGGAGTCCGACTTGCCGATCGCTTTCAGCGCTTCCCCGTCGGACTGAACGCCCGCATCATCTTCGTAGCGAGACGCGGTGTCTCCGGCCTTCTTTACTGCGGTGAAGACGGGATTCCCAATAACGCCGTTGCCCTGCAGTAGCTGCTGGCCCATGTCATCGAAGTCTTTGCACACTTCAGCCTTCGTGGTGGGCCCTCCGCAACCCACGAGCAGCGGGGCAACACAGACGAGCGTGCCAACGGTGGCCAGAAACTTCCGACCGGTGACCATTCGCGATTTCCCCCGACGTCCTTCAGTCACGAGGAGCCTCCTGTCTATGTGGGCAGCGCTGCTTGGGCGTGGAGCATTCGCTCGCGCTGCTGATCATAGGACCGGTTGATCGTCGAATCTCTGCAACGACGAGGTTCGGAGTTGTTCGGCGCCGATGTAGGCAAGGCTTGCTTTCCAGACTCAGGAAGCTGCGACTGGTCAAGAGGGTTCCAGCCTCGCATCGCCTGAGCTGGCTATTCTCCGCCCGATTGCCGAAGGGACGCGCGCAGTGTCGACGCTTGAAGGAGTTCCTGGTCCGCTTGAACGGTGTGTCCGAGGCGCGCTAACGCCCTGCTGAGCCGTTCGTGCGCCTCGGCCTCACCCAAACGGTTGCCTGATTGCTGGTGCGCGCTGATCGCCACCTCGAACAACCCGATGGCTTCGGTGACGCGTCCAAGGTGAAGCAGAACCTGGGCCAACGTGACCTGCGTGATCGTCGTCCCGTCCGCGTCGCCCACTTCTGTTGAGAGAGCAAGTGCTCGCTCGGCACTCTGAAGTGCGGCATCGTACTCGCCCAGAACGTCCAGTCGCTCGGCACGGTTGTGGAGAACTACGGCGAGTCGGAATGGGTCCGTCGTGGGGCTGAGCAGGGCCGCCGCCTGATCGAGAGCCACCAGTGCGCCGCGATCGTTCCCTGCGCGGGACAGCAAGTTGGCCGAGTTGTTCAGGGCCATAGCTGCTCCAACGGTCTCACCGGCGGATGTGTACAACCCCATGGCCCGCGTGAAGTGCGCGCTCGCTTCCTGGGTCTCACCGACTTCGCGGAGGGCGATTCCGAGACTGTTGGAGACGTTGGCCGCGTCGACATGCCGCGTGCTTTCGTTGCAGGCGGATAGTCCCGCGCGGGCGGCTCGTATCCATGCGTGCCAAGGCTTGTGGACATTGAAGTAGCTCATCAAGATGTGAGGGAGGAGGACCGCGAACTCGGGGTGGGAGCGAGTTACGGCTTCGCTGGTGGCCACCAGGTTCTGCTGGGAATGTCGAACCCAGGCAGCGGCGGCCTCGGCGTCGGAGAACTTCGGCAGGAACCGGGGCTGTGGAAGGCCAACGTCAAGGGGCGGGCGTTCTCGAGCGGGCAGTAGGAGTCGATCGGCCGCGTCGGCGGCCCACAGATAGTAGGAGCAGAGGCGGGTCAAAGCGGCGTGACGCGCCCCCCTGACTGGCGCTGGTGCGGTGCGAGTGGCCCATTCCTGCAGCAGCGCGTGGAACCCGTAGACATCAACGCCTCGTGGCTCCAGCAAATTGTGTATGACCAGCGTGTCAAGGAGCGCTGACGCCTGAGCAGGGTCTACGTCAAGGTGGGCCGCGACCTCAAATGTGTCGAACGTTTCGACGGGAAGGTACCCGAGCAGTCGGTACTGGGTAGTCCGATCGACTGGCCAGCGCGCCAACGACCAGTCGAAGACACGCGACAACTGTGCGTAGTCATCCCGATCTTCCGAGGGGGCCGCTACCCACGGCAAGTCATCCGAGCTGCCAGTTGGATCGGCTTGCAACCGCTCGGCGGCGATCCTCAATGCAAGCGGCAAGTACGCGCAGCGCTTTGCGACCACTTCCAGTCCGCCACCGTCCATGCCGCTGTGTTGGGCCAGAAGCGTGAGGGCATCCCGCGGGGGCAGAGGTCCCAGGTGCAGTCGTAACGCGCCTTCGCGCACTACGAGCCCGCGCATGACCGACCGGCTGGTGGCGAGCACAGTGCTCTCGGAACTGCTTCCAGGAATGAATGGTCTTACGTCATCGGCGTCGCCAACATTGTCCAGAAGGATGAGAAGTCGTTTCCCCGTCAACGCGCCGCGAAACACTGCTGCTAGGGCGTCCGCCGCCAAGGGCAGTGACTCAGAGGTAGCTCCCAGAGCTATGAGGAACCCGGCTAGCACTTCCGCGACAGGCTTGGGACCGCGGGGCCCAGCCCCTTGAAGATCGGCATAGAGCTGGCCGTCGGGAAAGGCACGTGCGTTCGAGTTCGCCCAAGTTAGCGCCAGCATGGTCTTTCCCATTCCCGCAGCGCCAGTGACCACCAACACCCTTGTGGATGAGCCGTGCAGGGACGCGGGCGCACGGCTGAGCCAGCGCAGTTCCTCGGAACGCCCCACGAAGCCTGCCGTGGCACTCGGCAGTTGAAGCAGCGCCGCAGAGCGTCTCTCAGGAGTCCGGCTCTCCGATCGACTGTGCTCGTGAAGCCGCCGCTGCAAGTCTCGCCAATGAGTTCGCCAGAGGCGGGTCTGTGTCTCGGCGTCATCGACTGCGAGGCCTGACTCGGCCGCGAACCTTACGCAGGCAGCCACATACGCTTCCACGAACTCGAGTCGGGGGTTCGACCGACCATTGAGGGCATCGCTGACCGTTGCCTGGGGCAGTGAATAGCGGGGTGAAGCACGCCGAAGTTGGGCGTACGTCGGCTTCCCGCAGGCGATACGAAACTCAGCCAGGTGCTGACCAAATTCGGCAAGCAACTGCTCGCGACTTGTGGAGCCCGCCATAGCAGAAGTGTGCTTCAGTGATTGGTGATGTTGACCCATGGCACCCCCCGTGAAATTGGTCACAGGTGTTGAAGCGCCTCGGAGCCGAAGCCGCCGCCGGACGTCGCGCCTGTAATTGGGACTGCTCGCCCCGCGATGGCTCGGTCGGCACTTCGAGTGTGCACTGTGACGACACTCGCTTCAGCCGCGCGCCACCTTTCGTTAGCCGGTGGCATGTAGGGGGAACTGACGGCCAGTGCAGTTGAGTCCAGGACCGTCGATCCGAACTGTAGTGACCTATCCACGTTCATGTCTGAGCACCTGGAGCGTGCCGAGCCCGACCTGCTACCTGATGGGGACCAAGGTCAGTACCCATTCCTGGCCCGGCCGCGTTGACGATGAAGGTCCGCGCTGGGGGCCGGGCGGTCAATGCCGACGTGCTGGTCGCTACTGGGGTGCACGCTGATGACACCGCGAGATTCTCGGGTCGAAATCTGCTCGGCGGGGTCCGAGGCCAGTTGCCGACCCCGTTCCCTGTTCCGTGGCCTGAACGCCGGCGGCGTGTCTGGGGAGTACTCGTCTTGATGGTCACTGACCAGGGAGTACGCCACGCCCACGTCGGGCCCGTCGTAGACACCCTGGTGGCCATAGCTCCTCACGGCATCGTCGTGGGCCCAGTCGGGCTTGTGCAGCACGACTACGAAGGGCTCTCAGCGAACGGTCCCCGTTGGCCGTTGGCACTGTGGTTTGACCTGAGCCGCGTTCTTTGGAGTCGTGTGCCTCCAGGACGCAGCTCCCGATGATGCCGTCGCGTCCGCCGAGTCCCACGACGTTGCACGGTTCCGCTCGCTGTGGTCGGCGAGGCCAGGCAGCGATGCTCTCATGGTATTGAAGAATGGCGCCGTGGAGCGAAGACTCTGCATCAAACAAGTTCCGAGCCGGGAGGACCTACGTGGCTGCGGCAGATGCCTGGAACAACGCGGTGGCACCGCTGATCAGTGCCCGCCCAGCGAGCATTCAACAGATCTTCATTAATCTTCACCGGCACGCCCAAGATTCCGTTCCACCAGAGCTTGCTAGCGGAGCGGTCCTCTCGGCGTTCAGCGGGTTCAGGCACGGCCGTGGCAAGCGCGGAGAAGACGTCGGACCCGAGGCTGGCCTAGGAGACTTCCTTCTGTTCTCTGACGCACTCGTTAGTGTCTGCATTGCCGGTATGTCTAGTCCGACGAACGCCCCGGCCATCATTGAAGTGATCCCGTACGCGGACATCTCCAGTGTGCGCGGACAGGACGCCAGAGTTCTCTTGCGCAAGTTTCACGCTGCTGTCGTGAAGGCAGATGAGGGGGGAACTGCTTGTGACCTGGGTCGGCTCACTCTCCACTAAGGGTCAAGGCCCCGTTCTCGTCGACGCCATCAACTCGGCGGTGAAGAGTCACCGAGACAAAGCCGGGGCCTGACGACGTAGATCTTGCTCCCGCATGCAGATTCACAGGTGGCCAGCAACGGCGCGCGCGGCGGCTATCCGCTGATCCTCTGTGAGAGTCGGCTGGCCGACGACACTACTGATCTCGGTGGCAGGGTCTACCTGACCTCAGGAACCAGCTCACGGATCTTCGTGCTTCGCGAGAACGGATTCTCCAGTTTGATCATGGATTGCCACCAGTTCGGCAGCCAGCCCGTGCCTCGGTTGCCTCGCCGACAATTCACAGATCGACCTCAGGAACTGCAAGAAGTCGATAATTGTCAGCGACAATGGAGGCGCACGACCCCTTCCACGCTATTGCGCGGCTGCTCACCGATCTGACCAGGAACGCGTCAGAGCCAGCCTGCCTTCGACTCCGTGAACCGCCTCGCACTATGAACGCACTGGCTAGTGAATGTCAGTCCTTCAAGAAGCTCCCGACAATCCCCAAGACGCCTAGGCCCGCCAGGACGATCGTGCCCAGCCAACCCGGCCAGAATGTGAGATTGATGAGGAGTCCCCCCACGAAGCCTGGATCGCTGTATGAAGAATCGAACATGCTCGAGCCGTAGGCGCTCTGCACCAGGGAACATAGCCCGAAAAGCGCAGCGGCTGCCACTAGGAGCCCGACACCCATCACGAGACTCGTCGCGCGCTCGCCGCTGTTAGACTCCGGGGAGTCTTCGGTACCGTTCATTGGGCCCTCGCTCTTTCTGATCAACCTGACATCCGGGAGGCCTATACCTCGGATCATCATGGCAGAGTGATTACCTCGTCGCAACGTGGCCGTGCGCCCGGGGGATTCCCATCGTTCAGCATCTTTGACATCGGCCGGGACGAACCGCCTCGGGTTGTCTGGAAAGTCCTTGCGTTGGAGTGAGCATTCTCGTGGCACGTGCCTCGAAGTACCCGAGCGAGCTAGCTGGCTAGGGCGCCGGAACTTCCCATCGGAAACCTCGCCTGCAATGTTGGTGTCGAAGTGGTGGACAGGAAGGCTACGGCATCGCCTCTTCGGCTCTCACGACGTAATGCATTCGCGAGCGACTTGGACCCACCCGGTCCAACAGTGGGTCGGACGCTAGCTGTACTCGGTAGTGATGTCGCTTCGGTCGCAAGGGAAAGCGTCACTTGGTCATAGCGGCACGCCTAGTCCCTCGGAGGTGGGCCCGTGACCTGCTCGACCGGGACTTCGCCGCGGCGGCCACGAACCGGGACCTGGGTCATGGACTTCACCGACGTCCTCCATGCTCGCCATGGTGGACATCCTTCCTTCGTTGTCGACGTGTTCGTCTAGAAAGATCCTCGCTTGGAACGCCGCCACTGCCAAGGGCGTCGTCTTGGTGATGACCCGATCAGAATGGCCACCTGGCAACGCTCGCACGAAGGGCATCCGTCGAGCCCGGACAACAGATCGGACACGACGACGAGGGCTCGCACGAGACCACGATCCCGGTTCACCGAGCAACTCGAGCTCGAAGGCGTCCGGCCCCTCGATCGGTCGACCGGGGACGCGCTCGACAACGCCCAGGCGGAGTGTGATCGGGCTGTACAAGACCGAATGTGCCCGCACGACCGTCTTCCACGATGGTCCCTACCGCAACGTCACGACGTCGAACGCGCCACCGCCAGCTGGGTCGACTGGTACGCCACGGAAGGCTGCACAGCACCCTCGGCTACCTGACCCCGGCCGAGTGCGAGCAAGCCCACGATGCGGCCATCAACCGAGAGCCGGAACCCGTGTAGGAGTCGCGGAGAACCTGGGGCGCTTCAATGTCACGTTTCCTCGTGTTGAATGAGCGACACTGGGCCGTGCGTTGACTGAGCCGGAACTAGGTCACATGGCTTGTCCGGCTGCCAATTGACGCCGCGCGATCAGGCAGGGTGGAGTGCCCTGCTAGGTGAGGGAGGTGGGTCTCTGTGGCGTGGGGTGATGCTCGGCGCCGGCGTACACAGTCCCTGCGTCAGGCCAACGATCAGGCATTCACAGTGGCGGGGGAGGCGTTCGTGCAGTTGGACCACAACGCCGAGTTCCTTCGCTCGCGAGTGGCTGCTTATCAGCGCATGGTGCCGGGTCGGTCCAGCGTCCAGGATTCGATCGACTTCGACACGGTCATGGCGAATGTTGACGCCGTCACGAGTCGCTACCTGGTTGCCGCTGAGCATTTCAACGCCGACCAGCGCGGCCCGGTGGTAGCCGACCTGACCCGGGAGACTCAGGCAGTCACGGCAGCTCTCCTCGCGGCGAACGCTCAGGTGCTCGAGTTCGAGGCCCGGCATCCATCGATCGCGAGGGTCCTCGCCGATGCAACAGCCCTGCGTTCTGAGTTGACACGACGGGGAGACCAGGCACTGGCGGCCGCTCGGTCCGCCGGCAGCGCCATGTCGGAGCGCGGGCTAGTCTCAGCCGTCTTGGACGACATGCTCGCTAGGCTGCGAACGGAAGAGATCCGGCGCAGTGCGGCTCCTGCAATCTCGCCGGACCTGGCCGACCTCACCGCGAGCATCGAGACGTTGGCTGACAGGGCCGTTGGACTGGCGAACGAGATCGTTGCCTTGCACCTCGGCTTCGACGACCAGTATGTCGCGCTCCGGACTCGCCTGGACGCCGCGGATGTTCGAGTGTCACATGCGGGTGAGACGCTGTCACACCTGCGTCGTCACTATGCACTTGAGTGTTCAAGAGATCTCGACGGCATTCCAGAGAAGGCCCTGGAGAAGCTGTCCCTCGCACACGAGTCGTTTGGGAGTCTGGCAGCCTTGCGCCGGCAGGGGCAGTGGGACGACGTGCGTTCCGTGCGCGAGCAGGTGCGCCAGAGTCTCTCGGAGGTAGACCACCACATCGCGATGGTGGAAGACCGGCAGGCAGGCATTGACGACATTGCAGCTGACCCTTCAGGCGCGTTGGCTAAAGTGAGGTTTCGACTAACAGATGCCCAGCGGTTGGCCGTCAGTAGCGGCGGCAAGGTTCTCCTCGCGGAGGGGGAGACGCTCGATGTTTTGGCCGTACGCCTCGGTTTTGCAGAACGGCTGGTTGCATCCACACGTCCAGACCTCTGGAAACTTCATCAAGAGCTCAAGGCAATCGAGACGTTGGTGGCTGGCTCAGTCGCCAGGATGCGGCATCTGCTCGGTGGCGCTGGCGGGTAGGACGCAGGACGCTAGGCGCGCATGCCAGGCTACGTTCCAAGCCGCGCGAGTAAGTCTTCGGCCAACCTTCGACCACGACGTGCTCGACAATTCCGGCCGCGTACTCCTGCAGCACTTCCTGAGGTGGGAAATGTTCGAGACTAACGACAGTCGGCTGTGCCAGGTCCGATTGATGCTGGCTGTTCGTAGGGACCAGCCCTACGTTGGTGAATAGATATTGGCACGTTTGCCTGCGAGCGAAACTCATGGTAAATATCTCCACAGACATGAATACTCGACATACAAGCCGGTGATCTCCCGCGTCTGACGCTTGCCTGCAAGCCTCGACCAAACGACGCCATAATCGCTGCATGTACTCGGTAGGTTCGATTTGTGCGAGGAAGCCTGCAACCCCGGATTGCGTTGAATCAACACCCCCGCGCGCTGCAATGGCGGCTATGCACGCCCATTCCGGGTCGGGGACTCCCAGCGCATCGTCCCATCGATTCATCAGTTGCGAGATGACAGCTACGAACCCAGATGCGTTGCCACAGCAAGCAGTGGCATCACAAGCTACTCGCCCCAACCACCGTCACCATAGATGGAGCCACGACCTACCAAAGTCCTTCGCGAACTGAGCCACGAAACTCAGAGTCCGGATTACGCACTCACTCATCGGTGGATCCGGCCCTAGTTGCCGAGACGCAACCCCGCCACGAACAGCTCGACGAATCCGACCTCGGGTGCGAGCACGCCGAAGGCGTCGGCACGGAGCATCGTCCTGTCGGCCCAGGCTCGGTGGGGCTTGGCCTCATTCATCTTGTTGTTGTACGTCGACGCGCGAACCCCGCCCGTCGACTCACTCATGCTGACGATGTCCTGCGCATCGGCGAACTCCTCGTGGGTCACCGCCATCATGGCGTGGACAGGCAGCACATGGGATGGATGTATGACCGTCTTCCCCACGAGTCCCGCCGCCTTGTCCAGCGTCACCTCCCTCACAAGGCCATCCAGACTCCGCCGAACCAGTTCGGAACGGATGTCGGTGGCAGAGTGATCGACGAACGGTGTCTGCCTCAACTGGGTCCTAAACAACCGATCCTGGTCTGCGAAGTGCTCCCAGACGGGGCCGGTCACGACAAACCCCTGCCCAGCGCGGCCGAGGACGTTGACGATGTCGCCGATCACATCCGCGAGCAGGGTCACGTCGTAGACCGTGAGATCGCGGGAGCGCCTCAAGGCAAAAGCGGACGCGAGGTCCGTCGCGCCGATTCTCACGGCTAGGACCGACTCGCGATGCGACCTGAGAAGCTTCGCGACTCCTAGCAAGGCCTCGAGTCGAGTCTCTAGATGCACGATCTCCGGAGACTCAAGCACTGGCATCGCCAGGAACCGTCCCCGGGCATGCGGTTGAGCCGCTTCGAGGGCATCGAGAAGGGGGGGACCGGAATCCACCGTGAACTTCGGCAGTACGAACCCCGACAGCAGCGATGCGGCCTCACCGAGCGCGCCCACGAGTCGCCCAATCTGCTCGGCTTGGCGAACTCGGACGAACGTTAACGGAAGGCCGGGCTCTGGCCTTGCCGACCAGAGTGATCGAAGCTGAGCAACAAGGTGAGACTCAGCGGCTGCTACGGCATCATCCGGAACCGCGTCCTCGAGACACACGACGCAACTGCGAACCCCAGCGGCGAATTGCTTCACCAGGTCGCTGGCAAGGTCACGGCGGGTCCCAGGCAAGTACAGAGTGGCTCCGAGTGCGACGGCGAGGAGCGCGGGCGACGAGGAGCCGTCAAATTCTGTTGGCTGACGCTCGAACAGGGGCTCTGACGAGGTGAGCAGGGTCTCGAAATGACGCAAGGGAGTCTCAACGATCTTCGAATGGGCGGCGGGAAATCGCCACGAAACACGAACGCTGAACCGTTTCTACTTTCGCCCCGCGACCCACCGGATACCCCACCCATACGCGTTGTCCAAGTCCGAGTGCCCTGAAACATACCGCATCTGGCGGCTCACCTGTATCGCACCCCCAACGTTCTCCAACAGCACGATCGCGCACATGCGTGCGCGTGGGTCGCCCTCATCCAAACGGACCTCAAACGTTCGGCCCGAAGCGGGCATCACGGTGACTACACCGTTCGCAGCTGCCCAGTTGGGCGCGCCCTCGTAGATCAAGGCAAACACGATGACACGCCTAATTCGGTCGGCTGCTCGAAGGTCGACGAAGAGATTTTCACCACCGACGGCAGACCCACTACGATCGTCTCCGTCCAGCCAAACAAACGGATCCCCACCGAAGGTGTGCCGATCCCTGAAGGCATTCCCGAGCGCCTGGACGGCACCCTTTGAGCCGTCCGAGTACTCGTAGAGGCAGCCTAGGTCGAGGTCGATCGCACCGCTGGAGAGCCGTTTCAGGAGGCCACCCGCCTCTGGGGACTTGGCGTTCCAGTTGAGATTCACCCGCAAGATCCCGCTCTCGGACTCCTTTTTGGTCAGCGAAACTGCGGGTGAGGCCTTCGTCAACATGACCTTGGCCGGCGAGTCAGCTGGATCCGTCACGGCTGCAGCGGGGGACTTCTTGGTGTAGTCGATACCCATCTCAAACTCCCGTTAGCTCGGGCTCAGTCTCGGGGCTGCGCCTCTTGTTCACCACGGACGACGCAAAGGCTACGCCAATGAAGCCCACCCCGATAAGCCCAGTGATGACCTCGGGCACCTCGTAACTGATGCTCACAAGCAGGATGCAAGCGAGGGCACCGATTGCCCACATTGCTCCATGCTCGAGGTACACATATTCGGCAAGCGTTCCCTTCCGCACGAGGAATACCGTCAGGGAGCGGATATACATCGCGCCAACGCCCAGGCCAGTAGCAATGATGAAGATGTTCTGGGTGATGGCGAATGCACCGATTACTCCATCGAACGAGAACGAGGCGTCGAGAACCTCAAGGTAGAGGAAAAGGAAGAAGGCTGCCTTGCCGGTGGCCAGCGCGCCCGCCGGGACGCCCGACGCTAAGTGCTCCTCGGAATCGGCATTCTCGAACAACTCACCAAGACCGCCGACCAAGATATAGGTAAGTGCGCCGAGGATGCCGGCGATGAGAACGGTCTGCGTGTGTCCAAACAGGTGGGCCGCTGCGAGTAGCGCGCCCAGGCCGACGACCACGGACAGCTGGTCTAGTTTGCCGATCCTGGCAAGCGGCCGCTCGAGCCAGGTAAGCCACGAGACTTCCCGGTCCTCAAAGACGAAGTCCAAGAAGAGAAGCAGCAGGAACATCCCACCGAAGGCCGCGATGGCTGGGTGCGCTGCCTGAAGTAGGTTGGCGTACGTACCCGGCTCGTCGACAGAGCCCCCTTTGAGCGCCAAGCTGACGGCCTCGACGGGGTTCAAGTGCGCGGTAATGCCGACGATGAGGAGCGGGAACAGAAGTCGCATTCCGAAGACTGCGATGAGAATGCCAATTGTCAAGAACAGCTTCTGCCAGTAGGGGCTCATCCGTTCCAGAATGGTCGCGTTCACGACGGCATTGTCGAAGGAAAGAGATATCTCGAGGATGCTCAGGATAGCCACGAGCGAGAGTGCAGGCAGGCCCCCGATCAAGAAGGCGGCTGCGAAGGCAGCCGCAGTGACTCCAAGCGGCCACTTGAATGTACTGAGGATCACCCGATGCTCCAGTTCTGTTGGCTGCGCATACGCGCAATGTACTAACCTACATTGACGCCATAGTCGCGCGCAATTCCCGCGAGACCGGACGCATACCCCTGCCCAATTGCCCGAAACTTCCACTCGCCGCTTCGCCGGTACAGCTCGCCGAACACCATTGCGGTTTCCGTTGACGCGTCCTCGGACAGATCGTACCGAGCCAGCTCCGTGCTGGTCGACTCGTCAACGATGCGTATGTAGGCCCCGACCACTTGTCCGAAGTTCTGGTGACGAGGCTCCGCGTCGTAGATCGACACAGGGAATACGATGCGATCGACGGTGCGGGGCAGGCTCGACAGATCCACCCGGATCGTTTCGTCGTCATTCCCGGTGCTGTCGTCTATCACGTCTCCCTCGTGGACGACGGAGTTGTCCGGGGAGTGGAGGTTGTTGAAGAAGATGAAATGGGCATCTGACAGCACTTTGCCGTCAGCGCCGCAGAGTAGGGCACTGGCGTCCAGGTCGTACGTGATCCCGGCTCCGCGGGATTGCCATCCGAGGCCGACCACCACCCGGGCCAAGCTCGGCGCCAGTTTGGTGAGGCTAACATTGCCGCCTTTGGAGAGCGATACTGACATTCAGACATATCCTCCTCGGTCTGTCCGGTGCGGGTCCTGCGCACACGTGCCTCAAGTGGCGCCGAGCCTATCGCTCCATCTGGCTGGCGTACCGACTGGTCAGGCCGTTGGCGTCGCCGTGGCTCCGGGCACCCGGGTCCACGTGCCGCCATCCGATCGGCTAAGACGGAAGACCCGGAAGCCACTAGAGTGCTGCCCGGTGGGCCGTTACCCCGCCGGGGGTGGCGCGAGGAAGGGGTGCTGTATGTCGTGGGATTTCGGGGGTTCCCCAAGCGGGGCGGGCTCGTCCGGGTCATGGGACAGCGCGCCACCGCCGGCACAGCCGCTTGGTGGGGCGCCTGTCTCCGGGCTGTCCCCCGATCCGCAGATCGCCCCGCCTTCCGGTGGCAGTCGGGTTTCCAGTGCGCCGCTGGTGTGGCTCGCGGCACCGGCAGCGGTGGCGTTGATCGCGATAGTGACCCAAGCGCTGACCAGGAACCACTGGGTCGCCGTGGGGGCGTGGGTGCTCGCTGGGCCAGTTGCCATCGCGCTGTTGGCGGTATTCGTGCGTCGCGACACTGAGCGACGGGCCGACCCATGGTATGCCGAGTCGGCACTCGTGGACTGGGCGAGGCGTGTTGTTGTCGTTCTCGCGCTCGTAGGTGTCGCGCTGAGCGCATACACGATTGCTGACGCTGTCGCCAGGAGCAACTGGTGAAGGGTGGCCGACTAGTCAGGGTCCTGCTGGTCTGCGCGGCGGTGACGCTGTTGGGGGGCCAGCTGGCTGCGGGTGCAGCGAGTCGACCGGAGGCAGCCGCGGTTGATCCGACGAACGGCGCGGGAGACGCGATCCAGCGCTTTGGTAGCTGCCTCGCGGCGGGTTCGACAGGCGACCTGCTCCTCGTCCTAGACACGTCTGCCTCTCTCCAGACGACCGATCCCGACGCGGATCGGGTCACAGCAGCGAAGTACATGGTCGAGAAGCTCGCTGACTATGTGGCTCGTGGTGAGGACCTTCACCTCAGGGTTGCCGTCGCTGGCTTCGCGAGCTCGTTCGCACCCAAGCTCGACTGGACACAGCTCGACAGCACGTCGGTCGGCTCGATTGAGTCGGCTATCGAGTCATTCGAAAGCCAAGACACTGGCTTTGAGACTGACTATTGGAACGCCGTCACCGGGGCCCGCCGGTATCTGGCCGACGAGGCGGGCGATCATGCGGACTGCCAGGCTTGGGTCTGGTTCAGCGACGGCATGTTTGACCTGGACAAGAGGGACACGGACGGAGAGCGCGCGAGCTACGGGCTGACCAAGCCCTACGATCCGACTGTCGAGCTTGAATCGGATGCCGCCGCTGACAAAGTGCAGGCGGCTGGGCAGAAGGACCTCTGCCGGCCGGGTGGGGTTGCCGATGCTCTACGGTTCCAAGGCGTGACGACCCTAGCTGTCGGGCTTGGGGACTCAGACACCTTCGGGCTCATGGAGGGCGTGGCCAATGGGTCGGGCAGTTGCGGCACCCGATCGGCGGCACATCTCGGTGACTTTTTGCTGGCCCAGGAAGTCGACTCCTTGCTTTTTGCCTTCGACAAGTTTGCCGACCCCGCCAACCCGCCCGTGCAGACGCAGAAGCCCGTGTGCAACGGTGCTGTCTGCTCTCAGGGCGCCCACGTGTTCTTCCTGGACGACACGATCTCGAAGGTCCGCATCCTTGGGGGCGCGTCGATCGACGGCTACGACGCGATTCTGGTGGATCCGGCTGGGGGACGGACCACCTTGAAGCCTGGTCAGGATGTTCCCCGCGGGACCGGCGTCGAGTTGTCTGGCACGTGGGAGTCCCCGCGGACCTTCGATCTTGAGATCGCCAAGACGGGTGAGGTTTGGTCGGGCAAATGGCAGCTCGTATTCGTGGCTGATGGAGCACCCGCGGGCGCACTCGGAAGCACCAATATCCGATTGTTCGGTGATGTGCAGCCGGCCTGGGTGAACCCTCAGGAGTCCCTGAGCGTCGGAGAATCCCACCAGTTGGAGTTCAGACTCGAGAACGCTGCTGGGACTCCAATCCCGGAGGTTCTGGGCAGCGCCAGCCTGGAAGCCGAACTGCGACCGCAGGGGGGCGAGGTGGTTGAGTTGCCCACCCTGGACGAGGGCAATCTCGCAAGCCCTCAGAGCGTCGACCTGACCGGAGTCTCCTCGGGTCCCGCCGTGTTGGTGCTCACCCTCAGCGTGACCACAAAGGGTGATCCTGGCACGACATTGCAGCCTGAAGTTCGGGAGTATCGGTTGAAGTTGGCTCCGCCCGCTTCGTACCCGACGCTTCCCACCTCGGTTGACTTCGGCGCCGGCGATGACACCAAACCGGTCACTGTCACTCTTCCGTTGGGTGGCGAACCCGGCTGCGTCTGGCTGACAGGCTCTGAAGTTGCGTCACTTCCACAGGGTGTGTCGAAAGCCTCGGTGACGTCGACGTCATCGGAGGCGGATCCCGCGACGGGATCCGTGCCAGTCACCATCTCCGTCGACGCGGTTGGCAACGGCCTCGTGGGCGGATCCCTGACGTTTGCCACCACTCCGAAGGGCTGCAGCGGGCAGCAGGTTCCGGTGACGGTGAAGTACAGGTATGAGCTCAGGCGACCTCGCGATACGACTGTGTTTCTGGGACTCCTGATCGCGATTGTCGTGGCAGGGGTGTTGCTGCCGGTCGGAATGCTCTATCTCATGAAGTGGCGCACCGCGACCGTCCCCGGTTCGAGTTTGGCGGTTGCCAGTGCCCGCGGCCCTGTGTCAAGTGCGGATTCGTTCCTCGCGTCCGTGACCCTGGGCCACCAGGACACACGCGTGCTGCCACTCGAGGGCGCCGACCGCCGCTCGATCGTTGTGACGCCCTGGGTGACTCTGCGGACGAAGGTGGGCCTCGGACTCACCGAACCGGGGTTCGCGACAGTTGATCCGGGTCCGGCCGTCACGTCCTCCGGCGGACGCAAGCTCCCGCTAGCGGTTCAGGACCGGTGGGTAGCGGCGTTGGACCCGAGCAACCCTCACCATGGGGACGTCGAGTTTGTGTTCGTGCTGTCTCCGACCGCTTCCAAGTTGCCGGAGCTGCTTGCGGATGCACGAAACCGCGGTCCGGAGCTCGTTGGGCGCCTGCGCGAGTCTCTAGGCAGCCCGCCGTCGGCGCCACCCGGGGGCGACGAGGTCGACGCCTGGGGCGCGACGCCCGGCGGTCCCCTCCCTCCCCAACCAACGGGCTCCCCACCTGGTGCGCCGGGGGGGTATGACCAGTGGTAGTCAACCAGCGAGAGATGGAGTTGCCGTGAAGAAGTTCCTGATCGTGGGATGTGGCGGGTCTGGAGGGGCCACCCTGCGGTTCATGATGGATCAGCTGCGCGCCGACCTGCGCTCGCGACAGATCCAGTCGATCCCTCCGGCATGGCAGTTCCTCCACATTGACGTCAACCCCAGCCCGGACGCAACACCTGGCCTCGGCACCATTCGAGACCTGGGTGGACGCTACGCGTCCGTGAGCAGCCCAGGGAATCTGTATGCCCTGGTCGCCAACAATGTGGAAAGTGCGCTGGCCAACAAGCAGGAGCTTCGCTCGCTCCTTGGCTGGGCGCCGCTCCCCAAGAGCGAAGCAAACGCGGTCAATGTCATCAACGGAGCTGGGCAGTACCGCGGAATTGGGCGCATGCTGACGCTGTCCGGGTTCAAGGGGATCAACGCTGAACTGAAGAAGTCGTGGGAGGAACTACAGCGCCCGGATGCCTGGGGCGACCTTCCGACCAGGATGCCGGAAGGTGGGCCATATGCGTCGACCTCGCACGTCGTGCCGATCGTGATCGGGTCACTTGCCGGCGGGTCAGGAGCCGCCATGTTCTTGGACGTCTGTCGTCTGCTAGGACAGTTAGGGGGTCTGACCCGCTCCGAACTCGGGGTGTTCCTCTACACCTCCGACGTGTTCGGCTCGTTGGACGAGTCTCAGCGCAAGGGAATCGATGGCAACGCCATGGGCGCGATTGGTGACTTGATCGCGGCCCAGGCTCGGGCTGCAGACACCCCCGACATGGAAATCCTCACAGCCCTGGGTCTTCCACCAGAGACCGTCGATGAGCCCCCCTTTGCTCGTGTATTTCCCATCGGGGCGTCTATCGGCGGAGACGGCGCCAAGTTCGGCGACGGAACCATGCAGGGCGTGTACCGCGGCCTGGGCCGCGCGCTCGCGGCCATGGTCGGCTCTGACTCGGCGTCCAACCAGTACAGCAAGTCGAACTTCGAGAACCCAACGCGACCGACCATGGATCGCACCTCGTTGGGCTGGGGAATTGACCCTGCCGTCTTTTCGTGGGGCTCTTTCGGATACGCAAGCCTTAGCTTGGGACGAGAGCGCTACGCGGAGTACGCCAGCCAGCGACTGGCTCGCAACGCCGTCGACCGACTGCTGCGCGGCTATCTGAGCGGGCACAGTCAGCTTCCCGCGGATGAGCAGTTGAAGGAGCGAGTATCGGCTGACTGGCCTCTGATCATTGACCGACTAGGACTACCTCCGGCGGGTGCAGATGTCCGCCGATGGCTGCTGTCGGAGCGTGTCCTGACGCCCGCCACTGTGCGCTCGGAGGCCCAACTGGCGATCAGCTCTGCGATGCAGGACCTGTCAGCGATCCCGCAGAGCCAGGCGGGCGTGTTCGTGGAGGCCGCCCGCGTGCGACTGGGGCACTATCAGCCTGAGGCCACCCAGCGCCTCAGAAACGGCGCATACGCCTGGGCGGAAGCGTGGGCCTCCCGACTTGAGACCTCCATCCGAGACGAGTTCATGCGCGCCATCACCGCCGCCGGGCTGCCGTACGCGCGGGAGGTCGTCGTCCGCCTACGCAGTCATCTGACGCCGCTGATTGAAGCCCTGCGTGGGGTGCCCGCCATGGACGCCCAACCCCTCGTGCTTGACAATGCCGTCGCCGCCCAGGCGGCGGCACTCAAGAAGACGCTGATCGGGGCGGGCCATGCATTAGTGGACGCGATCGGCGCAGGCTACCTGACGAGTGCGACTCGTGGAATGGAGCGGGAGTCGGCCAGGCTGTCCGCGGAAGTGCTCACGAGTCTCGCCCACGATGTGTTGGTCGGGTTGGAGCGGGCCGCCGATGTTGCACTCGTCAACCTCGAGGCAGCTGAACGCGCGACGTCCGGCGAGGCTGGGCTTGCTCAGTTGGAGACGACCATCTACTCCGAATGGCCGCTTGAGTCGGAGCTCGTACCGTCGCGGTTCGACCATGCTGACAACGAAGTCCTGCTCACCACGTCGAAGGACTTCCCTGCACGCTTCAGGTCCGACGTTGCAGCAACAGTCATGTCAGCGCGGGGGATCTACGACACCGCGTTGCATGAGATTGTGAGCCTCATCGTGGCCGGCCAGTGGGAAACCACCGGTGGTCAGCGCGGCGACTTTCCGGTGTTGACCACGCAGGTCGAGTGGCGTTCTGCCGCCCTGCCGATCAGTGCGGCTAGCCAGCAACCAACGCCACGACAGGCGCCCGTCTATCAGCTGGCCACTTCGACGGCAGACCTTCTTGACCGAGCGAGGGCCTACCAACGCCGCCCAGATCAGCCGTTCCAAGAGTTCTCGGAGCAGACATTTGGTGACTACCTCAATGACCCGCGCCAGCCCGACGCAGAACAGGCCCGCCGGCTGGAAGAGTTCGTCCAGAAGTTCAACGAGGCGCGCATGTTGGCTCGGCCTCTCGTGGGTGTCAGCCCGCACATGATCCAGCAGATGCATCCCGGCGAGTCGTTGACCTACGAGTACGCCTTCGGCGCCATCCCGTTGGCGCCTGGCACGCCGGTGGTGGTCAAGCTGACGAACTTGCTCGACCACGACGACTCCCTCAGTGATGCGACAGTCGGTCACTTCACGGACTCGCTGTCCGCCACGACGCGGACCAACCGGATCGCCATCTTCGGCTCCTATCCGAAGTACTCGCCGCTGGTCTTCAGCTCGTTCTTGAGCCAGATGCAGCGGCGGTGGGCGGCATCGTCCGAACCAGCGAAACGAGACCTCTGGACATGGAAACGTTCGCGGCCACTGCCGGGGGCTCTTGCGATGGGGTCAGCCGAGCTTCACACCCTGATCAAAGGCTGGTTCTTGGCTCGAATGCTGGGTCTGCTGGTCGTTCCTGGTCATACCACCTCGCAAGACCCCGTCCAGGTCTTCGATCTGGCCACGGAGGCATGGCTGCCGTTCCCTTCGCGCATGCTGACCCCTCGCGATCGTTACCGAGGAGCCGACGACTGGTTGCCTGGCGTTCTCGAGGGGCACACCCTTGCGCTCATCAACTGCACGGATGACGTGCACCTGGCTGCGTTGAGACCCTACGTGGCCCTTCGTCGCATTGCCGACGACTCCCCTTCCGAGCCCTTCGTAGCCTACGACGGGTCGAGTGGCGACCGCCTTGTCGTTGAGTGGCTGAGCGGTGGAGTATGGCCCTCCGGACACGCCCCGGAGATCCCATCGCTTGCTGGCCTCGGCTCTCAAGATCCTGCAGCCAGGGCGAGCGCCGCGAGGGAGTGGCTGGCCGCAATCCGCGAGTACGTGGCAGGGCAGTACCTGACAGATGGCTCTGGTGTGGGCGCTCTTGCGATGAAACGCGTGCGCATCGACACTGTCGCGAGCCTTGAGCGAGCACCGATGTTCGCCGAGATCGCGGAGATCGTCTACGGCGTGCTGGAAGAGCTGGAAACCAGTGTCGAGCGCGCTGCAGCTCAATGGGGAACGATCCAGGAGGAGCCGAATGTCGCGCGACCGACGTTCTGAGCTCGTGGTCGTCGCGGCCAAGGCCGCCGAGTATGTCGGTATTCGCGACGTTCTTCAGGACTGGTCGGCACTTGGCTTGATCGAGCAGGTCACTCTGGTCAATATTGACTCGCTTGCGTCTGACGACGTGCGGATCCCCTGCATGGTGCTGAGCCGAGGGGACGCCCGACCGGCACTGCTTCAAGATGAACTGGCGGCGCGTGAACGGACGGCGCTGGCCCGCGTCGTAGCCCTCAGCCAGATCGCGACGGCGGTGTCGGGTCTTTCGGACCAAGAAGCTCTGGGACTTGTTGCTCAGGTCAGCGCGGCGCTTCCAACCGTGAACGTCGCTCGGATACATCTGGTGGGCATGACCACCCCGAGAGACGGCGTGGTCCCTGCCCTTGACGAGTTGGCTTGGCTCGGATGGCACAACGTAGTTGTCGCTCCTGAGAACGCCCAGTCTCCCACCTCTGGGGTTTCGCCCATCGTGATGGACGAAGCCAGCCCCTTGAGCACCCTCCAGCTCGCCGGCTGCTTGAGTTCGCTGACCGGGCTCTGGAGCCGCCAGCCGTCAGCCGCTTTGGACGACATACCCGTCGCGCCGGGCCACAGCCTGGTCGCCGCGCGGTCGTTTACTCGGCACCTGTCGGCTGAGGCTGTTGAGTCCGAGCTGATCGGTCGTCTGGCTGACGTAACCGGCGGCTATCCCGTCCCCCGAGTGGACGGCACCTCAGCAGAGGTCATCGACGATGAGGTCGGTGCGGTTACGTCTATGGCGCAAGCGCTTGAGCGCAAGCATCAGTATGTGTTCGCGGGGGCCCGCGCCGAACCCCAGCTTGCGCCGCGCAAGAACATCCGTGCGGGCGAACTTCTCAAGATGTTCTTCTCGTTCCTGTGGCACGCTCTCCGCAACGCACCCCGTGCCTTTGTCGACAGAGTCGTCTACGACGTCTCACGAGGAACTGCCGCAGCCGTTAATCGCGCAGTGTTCGGCAGTAGTGACCCCGCTTTCAAGGTGGTGGTCAACGGGATCGGGCCAGACGGGAAGCCGGCCAGCTGGGAGGACTTCGATGCTGCATTGGCACAGCTGGACGCAAGAGCTGAGGGTGGCCGTGACGTCATCCAACACGCAGCGGCGGACCTGTCGCCTCTGTGGCGGGACTTCCTCAGTGCAGGGATGACACTCCTTGATGCGGGAACCCGCAGCGCGGAGCTAGCTCCGCAGATGAAGGGAAGCAAGCGCGCCGTCATCGTGGATCCGGCGAGGGTCGCCCCTGACCCGACTATCGAGTTTGAGATCAGCGGTGAGGTCGCCCCTTACATCAATCGTTCTGCGGTCGCGCCGCACGACATCGTGGCGGCGCGCGACGTGTATCAACAGTTGGATGAGGTGCCGGAACGGGCACCGCATCTCATCGGGAACGCAGCGAAAGCCAAACAGGCTCTCCAGGCCTTCTTCTACGAACGAGAGCGCACATTTACGGGTCGATTTGGCTACCGAATCTTCCAGGATCTGGACCGTTGTCGTAAGGAGCTCGCGCAGTACGACGGCGAGATTCGCCGCCTGCAGTCGGCCACCGAGGCCAACGAGGCGATCTATGAGCAACAACGCCGACTGGCGAGACGCCTCAAGGTCATCCTGGTCGTCGCGCTTGCTGTGCTGCTGGCGGCGACCTTGCTCACCGTGCTCGGAGTCATTGGGCTTGTGGTGATGGGCATCGTAGCGGTGGTTGTCTTGCTGGGTTGGCTGGTGACGTCAGTGACAGCCTTCGTGCGAGGCCAGACGACTCTCTTCGCCTTGTTGCATCAGCGCCAGCAGTCTGCTGATCATGAGGCAATTCTGCGGCAGAACACAGCGGCGGCCCGTGACGACTTGCGCCGGCTTGGCAGGGCCTATCGACAATATCTTGACTGGGCACGAGCTTTCGGTACGTTTGTGCAAGCTCCGCTGGGAAGGCCCGCGGCCCTCGCCGGATGGGATCTTCTGTTGGGGACCGGTTTTCCTCGCAACCATCGTTTCGGTTCGGCAAAGCCGGAGGAGTCAGTGGTTGAGCAATCTGCCGCACGCCTGCGCGGTGAGCTCTTCAACGTTGGATGGATGAACGAAGCGTGGGGGCGCTTTCTCGGAGATCTTCCGGACATTGGATCCGATGGCTACAGGCTCGGCGAGAACCGGGACCTCCTGTTCAGCGATCCTCAGATCTCGCGGGACTCTCTCTTGACCAGGTGGAGTACCGCGGTTGCTCAGCGGCATTGGAGTGGAGGCCCACAGGCGCTGCGCAAGGACGTCGAGACGGCGCTGCATACCACCGCACGCGAACTCATGCCCATGTTGTTGGCCAACGTGGAAACGCGTTCCCAGAATGGTGAGGTCACCCGCACCGGACTGAGCGAGTTCTTCAGCGGGCTCGACGAGTTGGGGAGTGACACCGGACACATGTTCGTGAGGAGTATGTTCTCAGCAACGACCGAGAGCGCGGAGCCCTGGCGAGTCGCCCAGACGATTCAGGACTCGTCAGCCCAGGACTTCAGCCAGATGATCGTCGTGACCCAGTTGTCGCGCGGATTCAGCCCGAGAGATCTGAGTAGAACTTCCGCTCTCGACGGACGAGCAATTGGCCGCGAAGCCACACCAACTGGACCAGATTCCCGAGTCGAGCCGCCGCCGCCGAGCGAGCGGCCGTTCATGTAGCGCCATGAGTCACATTCCTATCGCTCAGTTGACGCTCCTCATTGCCTTCGACGTCGTGGCGGCTGTGCTCATCATCGGGCTCAGTGTCTGGATCAATCTGCGACGCCGGTCGCTGCGACAAGGGACGCCAGCCCACTTGGTCAGCGCAGGGTGCGCTGTCGCGGCCCTGCTCATGATGGCCGCCTTGCCCGTGACCTGGGGCGCCATCCGTGGACAGGTCAGCCGCATCCCATTGCTCGCAGTCGACGCGCGACCAGCCGATACCGTGTTAGGCCTCGGAGCATGCGTTCTCTCGGCCATTGCGTATGGGTTCCTGGCCTGGCGCGTGTTTCGAGGCAGGCATTCGCGACCAGTGGCGACGGCCGCCCTATTCCTTGCGGGCGTGTGGCTCGTCGTTGGCGTCGACGTTGTCCTGGCGGTCTCGGCCGTGAACGATGTGGCAGGCCTGGGCCACGGACGAGTGGAGGGTCGCGCGAGCGTTGGCCTTGCTGTGTGGCTCACGATTCTGGCGGCCGGACTGGTCATCGTCGGGTCGATCATCATCGCCGGGCCGATTGAGGGCGGTCGCGGCACGAGCCCGTCGCCGCCATCTGGGCTGTTGGGGGCGCCGCCATCGCCGAGCTCTCGAACCCCGGGTCGACCCATCGAGGGACAGCCTCCGGTCACGCCACCGTTCTCGACAGGGGATGAGTGGTGAGGGAACGCATGGAGGGTGCCCTCCGGTGGCTCGCAGCTCAGGGCAGCGACGGACCTCAGCGGGAGGACGTTGAACTCGTAGTGCGCTTGGATGTTACGAGCATCGACGTGGCCAGGAAGATGTTGTGGCTGGACAGCACCTCACTGATAGCCCAATGGGATGGCCTGATGCACGCCGTCGATCACGGGCTCGAGGACGAGCCGGAACCGCGGCTCGGCGCGGCGCCCGTGCCGACTGCCACGGAGCCTCCGAACGTCGCCCAACCAGAGGATGGTGATTCTTCGTCGCCGGATGCCCTGAAAGGGGCAGCACTTGCCAGGTACCGCGCTCTGGTGCGTTTTGTTGCGGAGCGCAGAGAAGCTGGGGAAGACGTCAGCGGCGTGAGCGATGAGAACCTCCGTCAGGCCGCGGAGTCGGAGCGACCCGTGTTCAAGCGCTTCGGGCCATTCCTTCGTAGCCATGCCAACGACCTGTTGACGATGCTCGCCGCCGCCACTGCCGACTTCAACGAAACCGGGCCAGAAGTTGCCGAGGCGAGTCAGCAGGAGGACGGGGCGCCCATCCAGGAACGCAGTGGCCCGGCCGAGCCGACTGACTTCTGCCGCTGGGTGTATGCCGTGCAGACCGAAGTTCGCCGAAGTCCGGCGAGCGTCACCTTCAGCGTCTCCGAGGGTGGGGAACTGGTAGTTGCGTGGCCACCACCGCCCGCAGATAACCAAGTACGCGTCTTCCGAGTTGTCACTCACGACGACTACCTCCCCGACATGTCGCCGGAGCTCGGCGAGCTCCTGGCGGCGACGTATGACTGCTCGATCACAGACTCTCGCGCGCACCTCACGGCAGTGCGCCATGTTGCGGTCTGGATGCACTCAGGCACGACGGAGAGGGGGGCGCGAGACAGCCAGCCAAGCCTGTACGCTGCGGGAAGTTGCGTCCTGCCCGTCCGTAACTGCGTGATCCGGGAAGACGAGGGCACCGTTGTCGGTCAGTGGCATGTTGCTGATGGAATCGACAGAGTCGCCGTCTTGCGTCTCCCCGCAAACGTGGCGGCGAGCCAGGGCCACTACAACCCGAACTACAGTCTCCCCGCGGAGTGTGTCGTACTCGGCGGGTTCACAGACGAGACAGCTCAGCCGGGACAGGCTTATGAGTACCGCGTCTACGCGTTCGCCGATGTGCGCGAGGTGGCCACACCGTCGCCGTATGTGGCAGTTGGGGTCCGCATCAAGGCGACGCTTCATCAGGTTAACGACCTTGCTGTTTCGCTGCAGGAAGGCTCGGAAGATCTCTACGATCTGACCTGGTCCAAACCTCCACTGGGGAAGGTTGAGATCTATCGGTCCGAGAGCCCGCCAGCCTCTGGGATCGACGCTGACGTCAGGGACCGGTCAGCTCTAGTCCGTCAGGGGCTAACACCCGAACTACTTCTGACCCGTCAACTCGAGTCAGCGGACGGTCGCGAGTCCATGCGAGGGGTGCCGTGGCCGCACGGGTGGACGCGGGCCTACTTCACGGCAGCCACCGTCCTATCGGACGACGAGATCCAAGTCGGCAACGTCGTCATTCTCAACCGTTCAAACACTGTCGAGCACATCAGGCTTATCGAGCGTGTAGACGAGCAGTTCCTTACCTTCGCTTGGCCGGTTGGCGCCGCGCAGGTGCGCGTCTACATCGGGCCCAAGGGATCTGACCTCGTCAGTCCCGAGCTTCAGACCCCGCTTCAGGAGATCTTTGAGAACGAGTGCACGCGGCAAGGGGGTGCGCATCTCGGTTCACCGCTTCCAGCCGAGGGCTGCGCCGTTCACATCGTTGCAGTCTCGTTTGCCCTTGGCCAGGCGACCTTCTCGGCGTCGCGCTCGATCGAGTATCCCGGGTTGCTGCGCATCGGCTACGAGATTGGCCGGGTCGAGCAGGCCAAGGGTCTGCGAGCGCGCAACCAACGAGTCAGCCGCCTCAGGGTCACTGCGACTGCGGCTGCGCAGGCTGACAACCTCACCCTCGTTCTGACCCATCACCCACATCGACTTCCGCTTCACGGCAGCGACGGCCACGAAGTCGCCCGACGCGTAGTGTCGATGGCTCCTGGAGCCCCGGTCATCGTGGCGGACGATCTCGATCTGGCCGACAAGGGAGGGTTCATCCGTCTCTTTGCGGAGATTCCCCAGGAGATGGCTCATCTGGTGGCGATCCTGGATCCGCCGGTTTCGCAGTTGCTGTTGGTGCGTCCATGAACGCGGAGAGCCGATGGCTTCAGCTGACCTACACATCGGCAGATCATCCGGGCGCCGAGCGCGGTGGTTGGGGAGTCAAGGAGGCGACGCCGGATATCCCTGATGCAGTGGCGCACGTGTTGCGTACCGGCGTGGTCACTCGCATCGACGAGGTCACACCAACATCTCAGTTCGCATCAGTCGCCGAGCTGCTTAACCGACCGCGTCGCCTGCAGGCTTCGACGTTGGGTGAGCGTGGTGTAGCTCTCTGGCATACCACTGCCGCAGGGCTAGACGCGACCGGAAGGCCAGGCAACGTCTTCACGCACGCGGCGGCGCTGCTGGAGCCCCCGCCCGACATGCGACCGATCGACTATTGGCGGTCCTCCGATTGGCTCACCCCGTTTGGACCGGCGGAGGTAAACGCTGCCCGCCTCGGCGGACTCGCCGTGGGCGAGGTGGTGTCACTGAACGCCGTCGTCGACTTCGTCTCGGCTGATGACAATCGGTTTGTTCTGGAATGGCTCCTCGCCGCGTTCGCGCACACCTACTCGCAAGGCAAGACACTTGTTCTGGCGACTTCCACACCTGACACCGCGGCCCAGTGGCTGGGGGCACTCCTTCACCTGACATCACCAGCGCACGCACGCGGCATGCGCTGGGTCACGTTTGAGCGGGGTGCTGGCTTGTCGAAGCTGGAGAAGGACAGGCTCGATGTGGCGTGTATTCCCCGCGAGGACTCATCTGAGGTGACGGTGGGCCCCGACGGGCCTCTCGTTGTCGTAGACCCTGAGTGGCAATTGGGTGACCCTAGCAACGGACGATGGGTCGCGGGTGCTCAGAGTTGGCCATCGGAACCCCGATGGCAGAACGCGATGCTCGATCTGTTCGCGATGGATCGGAGTGCTGTGGAGGATTCCCTTCGGGCCATGGACGACCTGACCGCTGAGCTGTCACCAACGGTGGCCTCGGGGTTGCCCCTCCACTGGCCGTTGTCGACAACGATGCTGGCGATGGGCTCACCCATCTCGGACCGCGATCGCCTCCTGGCGGAGTGCATCGAGCTCATCCCGCCGCATCTCGCGCATCACCCGTTGCTGACTGACCTCGCTCCTCAATCGCCTCGCGTGCCATCCACTTGGCGCGATGAGGTCGGTATGGCTCCTGCGGAGGAGCCCATGCTGGTCCCTGAAGCCAAGCCCGCAGAGACTCTCACCTCGGAGGTGGATCCCGTCGGCGAAGCATTTGCCTACCTCGACGATCTGCGATGGCAGGTCGAGGATGGGCCGTCGATCCCTCCGCTCGTTGCCGATGAGGTTCGCGCGCGGCTGGGAGAAGACCTGCCGATCCTCGAGACTGCCGCGAGCGATTGGGCTCTCGATGAAGACACGTCGCGCTCAGCGGCAGCTGCCCGACTCGTTGCCTTTCTCGTCCGGAGCGGGATCTCGAGGGAAACCGACCGAGGCGTTCTTGCGAGCGCCCTGGATGCGCTCCGAACCCGGATCCCTGAGATCGCTCCGCTGCTGTCGCCTGAAGTGCTTGGATTCATCAGTTCAGCCCAGCATGGTGCGAATCACGTAACTCCCGGCCGGCTCAACAGTGCAACGGCGGCGCCCACCACGCTGCCGCCGGCGCGTCTAGCCGCCATCCTGACCGACCTTCAGCAGCGCGAGGCGACGGCGCGGGCTTCATGGTGGTCTGCCATGGCCAAACTGTGGGTCTTCCACGACATCGCCGATCTAGCCGAGACACTCCCGTCGGAGGTGCGGCAGAGCCTTGAGTCAGTCCCAGACCGGTGGGTGGGGTTGGTCGCTCGCATCGTGTTGGAACTCGACAACGAGATGGCGGCCGCCCTGGTATGGACATGCCTCTCGCGGGCCGGCACGCCGCATACCGAGCACTCGGTTCTCTCCGCTCCCTCGAGTGCTGGCTTCGCCGTGGGGTGGGCCGGCATCATCATGGGATGGATTTGGCTCCCAGAAGACAAACGTCGGTTCATCTACGAGATGACGCTACAGCCCTATGCAGAGACACCGGGTCCCTTGTCGAAACTCATTGGGGACCTTATGGGAGGTAACAGCAAGTGAACGCAATCCACGAGCTAGCAGCTGGCCAGTCGCACCAGTTTGAACTGTCCCCCTTGCGAGTCACACTCACGGGAACCATGCAGGGACATGCGGACGGACTGACCGTAGGGGTGATCCTGCGAGCCGTCGACCAGGCCGAGAGAGAGTCCGTGACGGTCAGGATGACGGACGCACAGATCATCTTGACGCCGGAGCCGCGGCGCCTGCGACTCGTGGCGTACCCAACTGCGGGCGGCACGTTCGACGCCAGCACCAAGATCGGGCTCACCGTGATGACGGAAGGAGCTGCAGTCGTCTCCGAGCAAGTGCTGGTCGCGCCGACCGACGTTGGTGCGTTGCCTCGGCACGAGCTGGCGGTTTTGGAGTTTGCGACCGATCGCGCCATCCTGACCGTCGCGGCTCCTTCTCGTCCTGCCGTGCCCGATGACCCAAGGGACACCGATTGGAAGTCGGGTGACGTTTTTGGCCCCGCAACTACCGCGGCACCGTTGGAACGGCCCAACGACGATACGCACCCGTGGATCAGACCAGCTCGGTATGCCATGCGGGACGCAGCCAAGCTGCGGCCGTCGGGCGTGGCCGGCACTGGTGATGGTCGGCGGTGGGCAGTCGCGCTGGACGGCTCCGCGTCGATGGGCAGAGAGCAGTTGCGCGAGGCAGCCGAGACCGTTTTGGCGCTTGCATGCGGCGTGCTTGTCGAGTGGACGGGGTGGTGGGCCGCGAACACCGTGGTCGCCGGCGTTGACCTTCTGGATGTGCCCGAGGGGCGCACAGATCCGGCTGCTCTGATTCGGTCGGCCTTCGATGGTCGTGAGCCCTCTTCGTGGTGGCATGTCGCAACGGCGGCGCGACAACTGGCGGCTCGTGTGGGTGAAGGCGGGTCGGTGCTCATGGTCGGCGACGGAGTACCGGGAGACCTCGCGATTCTGGTCGGTGTTGCACGGAGCCTCCCTGGGGTTCGGTTCGTGTTGCTCTCGTTTGGGGACTCCCGGCACAGCCTCCAAAGCGATGGGGGCCACGTGTCGTGGCAGACCGATGCGATGTCCGGCTCGGAGCTTGGCGACGGCGTCCGGAACCTGGAGATCGTCACCGTGCGGCTGCGAGCCGATGGGTCGCCGCTGTTGGAGGAGTCTCGTGCTGCGGAACTTGCTGTGCGCCTCACCGATATGTCTCGGGCAACGGCATGAGCAAATGCCCCACCTGCTTCGAGTGGCTCCCTCCGGTGCCCAGCAAGTTCGTCTGCACAGGCCCGTGTGCACCCGGGCGCTCTGAGCTTGCCACGGCTGCTCGGGGTTTTGATGTGCACATTCGGCCCGTCATGGATGCACATGTCCCTCGGACAGGCGGACCGGCTGCGGCCGCTTGCCCGCAGTGCCGCACGCAGACCGTGCAGGAGGTATGCCCGAGGTGCCTAGGCGAGATCGCGCCGAACTGGAGGGCCGCAAAAGTGACGTGCATTGCGATGGCGGGTGCGAGAGCCACCGGCAAGAGCCTCATGCTCGGCGTTGCCAAAGGCCAGCTTGAGCTGCTCGTGGAGCGCCACCATCGATCCGCGCTCCGCGCAGTCGGAGACACGGAAGCACTCTTCTACGAGCGGTACACACGGCCACTGTATGAGCAACGGCAGATCCTTCAACCGACTCCGACCCTCCTCGACAGCGAGTCAACATCCCGAGACTGTCTGGTCTTCGGGTTCTCGGAGACCATTGCCGACGGCTCCAAGCGAAACCGGTTCCTGGTCCTCCGGGATGTAGCAGGGGAGGACCTGGAGGCTGCGGGCGATGGCCCCTCTCTGTCGTTCTTCTCGCGCGCCGACGCGGTGGTCGCCCTGGTGGACCCGTTGAAGGTGCCCAGCATCCGCCACATGCTCGCCGACTTAGTGCCCAGTGACGCCCGCCTCGGTGGGGATAGCTCTACGGTCCTGGCCCGAGTTCTCTCCCTCATGACCAACGGTGTGGTTGGCGCCAAGACACAGATTCCCCTGGCCGTTGTCCTGTCGAAGTTCGACACGCTGCAGCAATTGCGTGAGGTCAGTGGAACGGAGTGGGCGCGAATCATGAACCGCCCGGGGTCTCCTTTGCAGCGCGATCCCTCCATGCGTGCCGCAACGTTCGATGCCCGTGATGGCGACCTACTCCACTATGAGGTGCGGGCGCTCTTGGGCAAACTAAACAGCGACAGTCTCACCGCCATGATCGAGGAGTCTGCCCAGCACTTCCGATACTTCGCGGTGTCGGCGCTAGGGGCTCATCCAAAAGGCGACTCGTTGTATGCGGGAGGAATTGCACCGTTTCGGGTGCTCGATCCATTCAAGTGGGCATTGCAGGTGTCAGCATGACCGCACTCGTCCGGGGGGCCAACGCCCAAGTGGCGTCCGGCGAACAACCCGGATTGGTGATTGGCGTTCGCTGGAACCTAAGCGAAGTAGAATGCGATCTCTGCGCTTTGGTATGCGATTCCGGAAGGCGCGCCCTCAGCGACAAACACCTGGTCTTCTTCAATAACCCTGCCTCGCCCGATGGGGCGGTTGTGCTGCGCCAGGTCGAGCACGGATCCGCAACGGAAGGGGACCGCGCCCAAGTTCAGGTGTACCTACCTGGTCTGCCACAGCAAGCGACCCAAGTCGTGGTGGCCCTTGCCACTCTCGAGCCAGAAAGCAAGCTGGATGATGTTTCGAACCTGGACGTGACCGTTTTTGACCCACGCGACGGCGAAATTGAAGTGACTTACACCGTTGGGCCCGAGAAGTCAGGCACCGCCTGCCTGATTCTTGTCGAACTCTATCGCCACAGCGGAGCGTGGAAAGTCCGTGCAGTAGGGCAGGGCTACGACACTGGCCTGCGCGGCCTCAGCATCGACTATGGAATCAGCGTGGAGTAGAGCGCCGCTCGTTCGCCCGAGAGCAGAATCCCGAAAGTTCCAATGCTCAGACGTTGACGCCGTAGTCTTTCGCAATTCCAGCCAGGCCCGATGCGTAGCCCTGGCCCATGGCGCGGAACTTCCATTCGGCACCATGGCGGTAAAGTTCGCCGAACACCATCGCGGTCTCGGTCGATGCGTCCTCGGTCAAATCGTAGCGAGCCAACTCGGAGTTGTTCGACCGGTCCAGGACTCGGATGTATGCGTTGACCACCTGGCCGAAGGACTGCTGGCGCGAGTCAGCCTCATAAATCGACACAGGAAAGACGACCTTCTCCACATTGGCAGGCACTGTCGAGAGGTTCACATTGATGACCTCGTCGTCACCGTCGCCCTCCCCAGTGAGATTGTCGCCCGTGTGTTCAACCGAGCCATCGGGTGACCGCAGGTTGTTGAAGAAGATGAAGTGGGCGTCATTGATGACACGCCCCGTTGCGTCGCAAAGCAGCGCGGATGCGTCCAGATCAAAGTCGACGCCGGTGGTCGTTCGCGCCTCCCACCCAAGTCCGACCGTGACTGCTGTGAGCGCCGGGGCCATCTTGGTGAGGCTGACGTTTCCGCCCTTAGTGAGAGACACCGACATTTTGACAATCCTCCAAGGTAGTCGCAGTTGCAGAGCACTGTAGGTCCATGCTTGTTCGCCACGATGCTAGCGGAGTGACTGGGCCGCGGGCCAGGGTGGGTCACCTGGAGTCCAAGGACTGACCCTGGGCGTCGCGGCGCCTTTAGTTGAAGATGACCAACTGCCGGGACTGAGCTCTTGGCAGCAGCGCCCACTGGCGAGAAGGGTCCACAACAGTGGAAGTCGAGTACGGTGGTCGGCTAGTGTCAGGTGTGTCGGGCAGACTCCAGTTCATGTTGCAGGGAACGTGAGGGCGTCCGACATTGCGGAGCAATATCTGCCCGTGAGGAGTTGGGTCTGCAAAGGCCCCACGGTTTCGGTGTCAATTCATAGATCGAAAGGGACGCTTCAGTGGTTTCGTTGAGCAAGGGCCAGACCGTCTCGTTGCGCAAGGGCGACGGGGGTACGTTGACTCATGTCCGCATGGGTTTGGGGTGGGATGCCGTCAAGAAGAAGGGTTTTTTTGGAGGAGTCAAGGAGCAGGCCATCGATCTGGATGCCTCCGCAGTCCTCTACGATAGCTCCGGTCGGGTGGTTGACCAGGTTTGGTTCCGACAGCTCGCTAGCAAGGATGGCTCGATCCGCCACACGGGCGATAACCGCACGGGCGCCGGAGACGGTGATGACGAGTCGATCATGGTATATCTGGACCGAATCCCTGGCACGGTCTCGACCATCGTCTTCCTGGTGAACTCTTTCACCGGACAGAACTTCAGCCAGATCGAGAATGCCTTCTGCCGGCTCGTCGATGAGACCAACGGGCAGGAGATTGCACGCTATGACCTGTCCGGTTCGGGTACTCACACTGCTCAGGTGATGGCAAAGGTCGCACGTGATGGCGCGGGATGGTCAATGACGGCGATCGGAGCGATCGCTAATGGACGCACCTTCAAGGATCTGCTCCCTTCCATCCAGCCGTTCCTCTGACGCTGCGGACCATCAGGAGTGGACTCCGGGGACTGACGCAGCGGTGCCGATGGCGCAACGGGTGGGGGTGGCCGTACACATTGGAATCACCTCGCTGGCGGCCGCACTGACAGTCAGCCTTGGCGTCGTGCTCGTGGGCGACCTTGGGAAGTTGCTCGATGGAGGATTCCTGGCTCTCCCCAACGGCAGTCCGGGCGTCGTGGATGCTACGCCCGACGTGATTCCTTCGCCTGTGAAGTCGTCGGCCACATCGCTCGAGATCGCGTCCCTGCTGCGGCGGGTGCACGTCGTGGCCAAAGCGGCAAGCGTGGGCGGGTACGACCGAGACTGCGGGCCAGGAGACGGCTGCGTCTTTGGCACGGAATGGAGCGATGACACGAAAGCCCCGGATGGGCACAACGGGTGTGACACCAGGAACGACGTGCTGGCAGCCCAAATGACTGACGTCTCGTGGGAACCCGGATCCGGCAACTGCGATGTCGTGGGGGGTGTTCTTCAGGATCCCTACACTGGCGTGCGTATGGACTATGCCAGTGAAGGTAGCCTCATCCACATCGACCACGTCTTCCCGCTAGCAGCTGCGTGGGATCTCGGTGCGTCAGCCTGGAAGGCGCACAAACGAGCCCGATTTGCCAACGACACGCAAGTTGAGCTGCTCGCCGTCAACGGCCAAGCGAACCTATCCAAAGGTGACAGCACGCCAGCCTCGTGGTTGCCGCCCAACGGGGCCTTTCGATGCGAGTACGTGGCGATCTACCTCAGAGTGGCTGTGCGCTATGGGCTATCCGTCACGGCCGCTGACGTCACAGTCATCTCGCACGTCGCGAAACGCTGCTAGCCGCAGAGCATGCAGGAGGGCGGCGGGCGCGTCGCGACGTAGTGCGACCATGTACTCGTGATGCGTGAGAAAGGCCGTAGCGAATCGTGTGTGTCTGCTGGCGACCCTGCGGTCGGCACTGCCGCCGCTGCCGAGCTGTGGACGGGGAGTTGGGTCCTCGAGAGACTCGCCATGGAGATCTCAAGTAGCTGCTCGTCGGGCGGGCTATCACTTGAGAAGCTCGTCGGTCTCGCAATCCGACGCAATCCTCGACGCGCTCATCTGCTTGTGTCGAACGTACTGGGCAAGCATGTTCCGGCAGATCCGCGCCTGGTCTATGGCGTGGGGCTTGCCCTCGGGGAAACGGTGGACCGTTTCCTGGCCGGCCTCGGAGACACCGGGCACCCTTCGGAGCTCCCAGCTGCTCTCGGTGGGGACGCGGTCGCGCTTGGATCACTCCTCAACTCCCTGAGACTGGCACGTGAGGCGAGAGGCTCGCGAGACGAGTTCGGTCCCCCAACAGTCCTGGGATTCGCAGAGACCGCAACTGGTCTCGGTCATGCTGTCGCCGACTTCCTCGACGCGCCATACATCCACTCAACTCGTCGGTCCGTGCCAGGGATTGCTCCGCTGGCTGGGTTCACGGAGGAGCACAGCCATGCTGCAGACCATCACCTGCTGCCTTCCGACTCGCAGTTCATGAACCGCGCCGGGGCCTTGGTTCTGGTTGACGACGAACTGACTACGGGGCGGACGGCAATGAACACCATCCTGGCCCTTCACCAACAGTCTCCTCGCAGTCACTATGTACTGGCCTCTCTCGTGGACCTCCGGACCCCTACTGACTGTGCCGTGGCCGGTGACCTGGCTCGGCGGCTGGGGGTGCAGATCGATGTCGTGTCACTGGTCTCGGGTGAGGTCAGGCAGCCGTCGGACGTGCTGAGGCGGGCGGCCGGAGTTCTTGACCAGTACGGAGCCGAGGAACCTGTCCTTCTGACTACTTCGTCTACTGCGCCTGTCACCGAACTCGAGGTTCGTTGGCCACCACACGTGCTCGAGACTGGCCGGCACGGGTACGAGTCCCAAGACCGTACCGAGCTCGATGCCACGCTGCACGAAGCCGCCTCGCCCATCATCGAACTACTGCGGGGCCTAGAACCTGGGTCGCACGTACACCTGCTAGGAACCGAGGAGTTCACGTATGTACCCCTTCGTCTGGCGATCCAGGTAGCAGAGGACCTGCCTCAAGCGACGGTCACCTTCTCGAGCACCACAAGATCCCCGGTGCTGCCTATCGATGAACCCGGCTATGCGATTAGATCCAGCCTGACCTTCCTGTCGCACGACGATCCAACCGACGGCTCTACCGTTCGATACGCTTACAACCTGAGCTCTGGAGGCGACGCGCAGTTCGACGCAATCGTTGTGCTCGTGGATGCGTCTGCCGACTCGCCCTCGCTTCGTTCTTCTGGTGGACTGGTCGCGGCTCTTCGCCATATCACTCGACGCGTCCTCGTCATCGTGATCCCAAGGCGGTCGTCGCCCGTTGGACTGTCAGCACCATGACCTCGACGGAACACGTTGTGAAGCGAGTCCCTCCGCACCCGCTCGTCGGACCCGGTTTCGGCTCATATGCGCCCCAGGATGTTGGCTGGCTGTTAACGGATCTTTCACAAGAAGTCCTGGAAGCCCCAACCGAGGAGCGAGAAGAGGCAGTACAAGTTGGCGGCGCGCACTATGCGGAGAGCCTGCCCATCGAATATCAGCCGAGCCTGGCGTATCAGACGATATTTCGTGCCTCACTGTTGAGGTCAGCAGATCGCCTGGCCGAGCACGTGGGTCTCGTCACTGAATCGCTGATCTCACAACGCGGCCCCAAGATCGTCCTCGCATCTCTTGCCCGCGCCGGCACTCCCATCGGCATCTTGGTTCGGCGTTGGGCGGGAAGGTTCCATGGTCTGGACCTACCGCACTTTGCTGTCTCCATCGTGCGCGGTAGGGGAATTGATCGCAACGCACTGCGGTACTTGGCCTCGAACTACTCGGCATCGCAGGTTGCATTCCTCGATGGATGGACGGGGAAGGGTGCCATTACCCGGGAGTTGGATGAAGCCGTCCGTGCCGCAAACCGTGCACTTGGTGCCACATTCTCGTCAGAGTTGGCCGTACTCGCTGATCCGGGAAGCACCGTCAGGACATTTGGCACCCGAGAGGACTATTTGATCCCTTCAGCTTGTCTTAACTCGACCGTATCCGGCCTAGTCTCCCGCACCGTGCTCAAGGAGGGCCTCATCGGACCGGATGACTATCATGGTGCCAAGTTCTATCGCCACCTTGCGGCACTGGATGTCTCGAACAGTTTCGTCGACGTCATCAACGCCAGGTTCGACGTCGTACGTCCTACGGTGGTGGCGGCACTCGCCGCACACTTAGCGCAGGATCGGGAGCCGACGTGGGCCGGTTGGCGGCAGGTCGAGTTGCTTGCAGCCGAGTACGGAATAGGTGGAACTAACCTCATCAAGCCGGGGGTAGGGGAGACGACGCGCGTGCTTCTGCGCCGCGTCCCGTGGAAGGTCCTCGTCAGGTCACGCGCAGATGAGGACCTCAGTCACATCTACCTGCTGGCGGAAGAGCGCAAGGTGCCAGTTGAAGAGGTAGCGGACCTCACCTACCGGTGCGTAGGGCTCATTCACCCGAACTACGACCGCGGCGCCGTAGGCTCCGATGGACGGCGGGTTGGTCGTGGAAGCTAAGGGTGCCGGCGCGCACGCTATCGCGTTCAGCGACCTCGATCGCACACTCATCTACTCGGAAGAGGGCCTCGAGCTCACCACAAGGGACCACGATGTCCCGCAACTCCTTTGCGTCGAGGTCTTCGAGGGTCGTTCGGTCTCCTTCGTCACCCGGAAGGCTGCCCAGGCGTTGCGGGAGCTGAATCTTGGGTCGCTCCTGGTTCCAACGACGACGAGGACGATCGAGCAGTACCGGCGTATCGCCCTCCCGGGACCGCGTCCGCATCTTGCGCTCTGCGCGAACGGTGGGCGCCTTCTTCGGGATGGGGTCGAGGATCTCGACTTCACTCGGGATGTTGCCGCCTTGCTGGCTGGGGCGACCGCACCGCTCAGTGAGGTCAGTGACCATTTGCGTCGCAGTTGGAGGAAGCCCAGCGGATCGTCGTTCGTACGGAAGCTACGGTCCGCCGACGACCTGTTCTGCTATGCCATCGTGGACTGGGACCGCGTCCCCTCTGGATGGTTTGCGGAGGTCTCGGGTTTTGGGGCCGAGGTTGGGTGGTCGGTGTCTGTTCAGGGCAGGAAGATCTACTTTGTTCCTGATGGTCTTTCCAAGGGTCGTGCTGCGCGCGTTGTGGCTCAGTATGTGGGCGCTAGTTCGTGGGTGGCAGCAGGTGACTCACTTCTCGATGTTGATCTGCTCGAAGGGGCAGACGCAGCAATCCGTCCAATGCACGGGGAGCTCATGGAGCACCCGTGGAAGAGCGGTCGAGTCGAGGTGACGTCCCTACCTGGAGTCCTCGCAGGCGAGGAGATCGTCGGATGGTTGCTTGCGCAGACCCAGGGCTGCTCACTGGGTTGAAGGCCGGCTGGGTCAAGTCACCGTCCGCCTCGAGGCTGAGTTTGGCGCCCTGGATGGTGGCGAGCCAGGCTGTTCTAGAATCCAGGAAAGCTACCACGCCACGGGAAGGCGAACCGTCGATGGAACTAACGAAGGGCGCTAACGCGCAGTTGCCTGAGTCGCAGGTGACTCTGGCTCTGAGCTGGCAAGGCAGTCTGGACATCGACGTATCAGCGCTTCTGCTGTCGGCATCGGGCAAGGTGAGATCCGACGACGACTTCGTCTTCTACAACCAACCGCGGCACCACTCGGCCGCGGTCTTGCACCTGGGAAAACAGCGGGGGGCGACTTCACGCGATTCCATCAGTGTCGATCTAGAGCGTGTCGAGCCGGCCGTTGAACGGATCGTGCTTGCTGCCTCTGGGGGCGAAGCTGCTCTCGGTGCCCTGGACAGTCTCCGTTTGGACGTGGTGAGCGGCGTCAACCCGCACGTGCTGTTCACCTACTGCATCGTCGCAACCGTCGAGACTGCGATTATCTGCGGAGAACTTTACCGCCGCGACGGAAACTGGAAGTTCCGAGCGATCGGCCAGGGATACGACACGGGCCTGAGGGGGGTGGCCACGGACTATGGGATTAGCGTTGAGGACGACGACGAACTTGTGCCGGAGGTTGCGCCACCTCCCACGCCCGCTGTGATCGTTCCGGTGATTCATGCGACGGCGACTCCCGTGTCTCGGGTACCCGACGTCTTACCCCGCCCCCTGCCGTCGCCGCCTGGTCGGGCTCCGGATGTGGACACCGATGACGATGAGGTCACGCTGCAGCCGTTCCGCACCGACAACCCCTATTTACGCAGGCTCTTTGCCATGAAGGAATTCGGACGGGCTCCCGGCAAAGCCATACAGGTCTTCCGTGACCGCGTGATCGATCCCGATGAAAAGATGCTTGCTGCCTTCAAGTCACAACACGGAAGGCTGAAGTGGGGTTACCTCATCATGACAACGGATTACCTACGCTGGATTCAAACCCTTCCCTTACAGGATGAGGAGATGTTCGAGTACACCGATCGCATCGAACAGGTGGGCTCCATGATCCGGGTGCCCACGGGCGATCAGTTCCAGCTGAGGGGCTTTGGCGCCGGGCGCAAGTTCAAGGCTCTCTATCAGGTCGCGCAACAGGCTCATCTATGGCAACCGCGCTAGCGCCCTTGGGGTTGACGCCCTCGTGGCTCATCGTCGCGCTTGTGATCTGGGACTCTTCCGAGGTTGAGGGGGCTCAGTCGATCTAGACGGGAACCGCGGCTCGTCGTTGTCCCGTCCAGGGCGCGACGGTGCAACACGAACTCCGACCATCCTCGACGACCGTTTCGCGTCCTTCCGGCCAGGAGCGCCACTTCGGGAAGGCCCTCGGGGTCGATCCGGACGGTGCCCCAATACCCCGTCATTCGCGCGGGATGCGTCGAGCAACCCGACCCGGGGGTTGTCCTACTCAGCGGCACTGTCCTTATGGCACCAGGACTTAGATGGCGCCGCAGCGCGCGTTGACCGCGATCCGGTAGCCCTGGACGCGAACTTCGTCGGCCGTGCCCGCCGGGTCAGGGCGCAAGCTCGAGGTCTCAAGACGTGTCCGCGTGCGGTGCGGGTTCCCAGATGGCCGAGCTCACCCTCAAAAGATGAGCGCTGGACGACGGTGAACGGGCCGCCGTGGCGGGTGACCTAGTCGCCCGGGGGGACTGTTAGATGTTCCAGCGGTCGTCAATGCAGGCGCTCCAGTTGGCTGCCTGAAGCGCCCGAGGTTTTCGGCCGTTCCTATACGGGGTGCGGCTCTCGGTTGAGGGCAGCGTAGTGGGCTTGCTCGTACTCGACGGGTGGGATGTTTCCCAGGGTCGAGTGGAGCCTGCGGTTGTTGTACCAGTCGACCCAGCCGGCGGTGGCGTACTCGACGTCGGCGATGGTCTTGTAGGGCCCGTCGTGGAAGACCGTGGTGCGGATGCACTCGGCCTTGTAGAGGCCGTTGATGCACTCCATCAGGGCATTGTCGTAGGCATCACCGACCGACCCGATCGAGGGCCGGATCTCCTCCAGCGCGAGGTGCTCGGTCAGCCGCAGACTCGTGTATTGGGACCCGGCGTCGGAGTGGTGGATCAGCTCGCCCGGCTCGGTGGGATGCCCTTCGCGGCCGCGCTGCCACAGCGCCATCCGGAGCGGGATCATCACCAGATCGGTGTGCTTGGTGGTCGCGGCGTGCCAGGCCACGATCCGTTGGGCGTAGACATCGACGATGAACGCGACGTAGCTGAACCCGGCCCAGGTGCGCACGTAGGTGAAGTCGGTGACCCAGGTCCGGTTCGGCGCCGCGGCGGTGAAGTCACGGTCCAGCAGGTCCCCGGCCCGCTTCCCGTCCTTGGCCGGGATCGTGGTCCGGACGCCCTTGTCGCGCCGCACCCCCGACAGGCCAAGGGTGCGCATCGCGCGGTCCACCGACCCGAAGGACGCCTCGGGGATCGCGACACGGCGCAGGTAGGCCGTCATCTTCCGGCGCCCGTAGAGCCCCTCGGGGCTGAGCCTGCGCACCGGGACGCCATCGGGGTCGGACTTGGTCGTCCAGGCGATGTCACGCACCGCGTCGACGACCTGGGCGTCGGTCACGGTCCGAGCAGCGACGACGCGGCCGGCCCGCTTCCAGCTGCGGTAGGTCCGCGCGGCGATCTGGCAGCCCTGCTCGCGCAGGACCCGACAGATCGACTCGACCGCGTGGCCCTGGGCCCTCATGGTGTCGATGAAGCCCATGATCAGCGGTTGCGGGGGTCGAGTTCCCCGGCGAAGAAAACCGTCGCGGACTTCAAGATCGCGTTGTCCTCCTCCAGCCGACGGACCCTGGCCTTCAACGCCTTGATCTCAGCCAGCTCCTCACTGGTCGCGCCGGCACGTTGACCACCGTCGACCTGGGACTGGATCACCCATCGACGCACCGACTCCTTGCCGACACCCAACTGCTTGGCCACCACCGCCGCGGCAGCCGTCAACGAGGAGTACTCGCCCTGGTGGTCACTGACCAGCCGTACCGCTCTGGCCTTGAGCTCTTCATCGATCTTCTTCGGCATGGTGCACATCCTCCTGGACTCAAACAGGAGCGGCATCAAACCTGGGGCGCTTCAGCCTGATGGGTCGGCGAGCACGACGGCGAACCGCCCTGGCGCGACTTAGGTCGACAGGATTGCGGTCACGCTCCCGCCCTTGGTGCCGCTGCCCTGGGCGATGACGACCTGACTCGGGCCAAGCTAGTGCGCACCTGGTCAGTTGATCTGGGCGAGCGCGTCGCGTAGGTCGGCTGGGAGTGGGTCTTCGGCGGTGATGGTGTGCTTGCCGACTTGGATCTGGACGGTTCGGTAGCGCCGGGCGGTCCGCACGAACTTCTTGATCGACCAGCCGGTCGCGTTCTCGACGAACCTGGTGACGGCGAGCGCGGCGAACACGATGGTCAGGTGTGCCTCGATCGACTCACGCTTGTGGTGGTAGATCGGCCTGGCCTTGAGGTCGTGCTTGGACATCCGGAAGCTCTTCTCCACATGCCATAGCTGGTGGTACGCGCCGATCACGAACTCGGCGGGCTGGTCGACCAGGTTGGTGGTGTAGCCCTTCCAGCCCGCCAGGGCACGAGTCTTCGCTTCGAGTTCGCGGTTCACGCTCTTGGTGCCGCCGGCGAGTTGGACGTACCGGTTCCGCTTGACCGCGACCTTCCCGGCCACTGCCTTCTCGGCCTTGCCGACCTGCTCATCGATCCCACGCAGCGTGCGGCGGGCCCGGTCGGCTCGGTACTGGTAGTGGATCACCCTGTCTCGCTTCCCGCGGGCCTTCTCGAGCTGGGTGGCCGGCCAGGGCTGGGTCAGTACCAGACCGTCGGGCACCGGTTCACCGCCGTGGTCTTCGTGCCACTTCTTCAGCTGGTACGGGACGTCGGGGATGCGGGCGCCGATGACGAACGAGAGCCGGGCGTGTTCGAGTGCCAGCTGGTTGCTCGCGGACATCATCCCGGCATCGGCGACCACGGTGACGTCCTCGAGGCCGTGGGCGGCCTTGAATGCCTCAATCACCGGGACCATGGTCTGGGTCTCGGCCTTGTTGCCCTCGAACGCGGTGATCTGCAGCGGGAACCCGGCCGCGTCGGTGAGCAGACCGAGGGTGATCTGCGGTTCCAGGCGGCGTTCCTTGGAGAACCCCGACTCCCGGAACCCATCGCCTTGGTCGGTCTCGAAGTACAAGGTGGTGACGTCGTAGAGCACCAGGCTGGCCGGCCCCAATGCTGCCCGCCTGGCCGCAGCACCCGAGATCGCGTGACGCCACTCCGGCTTCGCGTAGCCCGGCAGCCGCCGCTTGATAGTGCGATACGAGGTCGTGTTCACTCCCACCTCGTCGAGGACCCGGACGCTGTCTTCCTTGCTGGTCGGCTCGATGATCCGCGCCAGCACGAGCTCCCGGAACACCTCGTCCCCGTCGGTCGCGTCATCGAAGCCGAGCGCGTCGTATGCCCGGCACAGCGCGTCCCACAGATGACCCATCCGCGTGCTCGTGATCGGCAACGGCCCACCCGAATCAGCCGCGGCGGCAACCTCAAGGCCCAGATCGAACTGGGCCTGGCCCTCCTCGATGCGCTGCTTGGCCGCAGCCTTCAGCGCCTCCACATCCTCAGGAGTGTGGGCAGACCCAAGGTGCTCGATCTTGCGTGACCCGCGCCGCGAGGAATGCACAATCTGAACCGCGGTCGCACCCGAGGAAGTCCTCACGGTCCGCACGTACGCCACCCCAGCACCCTGATCCAGCCCCGGCTAGTGCGCAAATCCGTCACCACCGCAACGCATCGCCCCAGGTCAGCGAGCCGCGAGCACACTCAACGCCGAACCGTGGCCCGAGTCAGGTCAAAAGATGAGCGCTGGACGACGGTGAACGGGCCGCCGTGGCGGGTGACCTAGTCGCCCGGGGGGACTGTTAGATGTTCCAGCGGTCGTCAATGCAGG